>Ga0268359_11936_pt1 | contig 34935 bp, 34 predicted proteins | sample BioMet11_FD_194416 | JGI IMG/M metagenome (GOLD analysis project Ga0268359, IMG submission 194416) | Sewage microbial communities from Oakland, California, United States - Biofuel 11 (PacBio Assembly) | ecosystem: Engineered > Wastewater > Sewage > Unclassified | place: USA: California | collected...
TAAAGAACTATAATGTTACTTATCATGATACCTACACCATTAATCCGGCAGATTTGATTATCAATGTAAAAGCTCAAAGGGGCTATGGTGAAACCAAGAATACCACTACCAAACTCTTTGATGCTGCTACCTACACTGTAGATAATTCCAATGTTGCTCAAGACAACGGCCTAAAGAGCTGGGATGCTACCGCTTATAACGCTGCCGTTAACAACGGAGCCAGCAAACTAACAGATAGTACTTTAGCAACCACTAACGTCGGCACTTACACAGGAAAGATTTCTTTAACAGATGCTGTTAAAGCTTCATCTGTATTAAGTAACTACAATGTTACCTATAATGATGAATACATAATTGATAAAGCAGCACTAACCATTACTACTACCGGCAGCAAGACCTATGGCGATGCTAATCCTGCTACCTCTACCTATACCGTAGCTGCTAGCGGGTGGAAGAATTCCGACGATAGTTCCCTTTGGACTACCGCTAACCAAACTGCTTGGAAAGACACTCTTTCCAACAGTACTTCTGCTACCAGTGATGTGGGTAGCTATGGTAAAGGCTATAGTAAAGCACAAGTATTGTCTTATCATTCAACAGATATGACAAACAAATTAAGCAACTATGCCCTTACCTATGTAGACAAATTCACTATTAAAACAGCTCCCTTGGACATAATGGTTACCGGTACCAAGAAATACGGCACAGTTTCCAGCACCAATGCCGGTGATTACACCGTTACTTCCGGCACCAGCCAATTGAAGAATAGCGAAACCATTACTCCTACCAGTCTGACTATTGCCAATACCGTAAGTACCTCTGACAAGGTTGGTTCTTATTACAATAATTATACCGGTAAAACAAATACTACTGATAACGTAGCTGTGTCCGGTACTTTAACTGGTTCTAGCGGGTTTAAAGCTTCCAACTATACCATTAAATATCATACCAAGTATGATGTGGAGCAAACACCTTTGGATATTATCGTTTTAGGTTCCAAGGAATTTGGTAATGCTTCCAGTACCAATCCTACTGACTACTCCTTTACTACCGGTGCAGGTCAACTGAAAAATAGCGAAACTATTTCTCCTACCAGTTTGACCCTTACCAATACCGTAAGTACTGCTGACAACGTTGGTTCTTACTACAACAATTATAGTGGCGAAACAGATACCACACATAATGCTGCTGTATCCGGCACTTTAACCGGTGCCAGTGGTTTCGATGCTGCCAACTATGTTATTACCTATCACACCAAGTATGATGTGACCAAAGCTCCTTTGGACATTACCATTATCGGTACTAAACAGTATGGTGAAGTTTCCAGCACTAACATTAGCGATTACGCTGCTACTGCCAACACAGCACAGCTCAAGAACAGCAACACAGTTAATTTCGACGGGCTTACTCTAACCAATAGTGTCAGCACCACTGACGATGTTGGTTCCTATTACAACAACTATACCGGTGAAACTGATACCACAGACAATGTTGCCGTAACAGGTGGCATAAGTGGTGGCGCAGGCTTTGATGCCAACAACTATAACATTGCCTACCATACTAAATATGATGTAACCAAGGCTCCTCTGGATATAACCATTACCGGCACCAAGATTTATGGCGATGCTTCCAGTACTAGTCCCAGTGACTATACCTTTACTACTGGAACTAGCCAGCTCAAAAATGGCGAAGATATTACTCCTACCAGTCTGACCTTGACCAACAGTGTTGGCACAGGAGCGAATGTTGGTTCCTATTACAACAACTATCCTGATAAAACTGATACACCGGAAAATGTTTCTGCTAGCGGTACCTTAACCGGCACTGGCAGTTTTAAGGACAGCAACTACACTATTACTTATCATACCAAATATGCTGTTACTCCTGCACCTTTAACCATTACCATCGATGATAAGACTGGCATTTATGGCAGCATTATTCCTCCTTTGACCGACAAATATGTAGGTCTCAAGAATGGTGATACTTCTGCTGACATTGCCGATAATGGTATTTATACCACAGCTATCAAGGGCAGTCCGGCCGGTACATATCCTATTGATTTTAGCGGAACACCAAATAATTCTAACTATACTATTACTTTGGTTCCCGGCGTTCTGACCATAATGCAAGCTCCGCCTGATCCTGTTATTCCTACTCCCACACCTACTCCTACGCCTGATCCTGTTATTCCAACTCCCACGCCTACACCTACTCCTACTCCCACTCCTGTTCCTGATGAACCAACCACCAAAAATACTCCCACTACTTCTACCATAACAGGTACGCACAGTGTTGAGGATGAAAATGGTGGCTTAGATCGCAATATAGTTCGTGAAGCTATGCCTACGTATCTTCATAAGAACAATTCCTTAATTAGGGTTGGTGCTTACGATGTAGCAGACGACAAGAGCGGTGTTAAGATGCACCCTACCATGAATACTGTTCCCGATCCTAAGGATGACCAGACAGAAATGAGAGAGACTACTGTAGCCTACACTCAAAATAATCTAACAGGTACCTTCAAGGTAATTTTTGATGGCTCAATCGTCAAAGTTGCTCCGAAAGATACTGCAGCCAAAGAAATGGTAGCAGCTGAAAAAGAATCCCGTTATGTAGAAATCTTCAAGGGTGCTTTAAATACCGCCTTAAATGATATGGGCGTTGTTTTGGAAAGTGTACGTGCTCTCTACCTATTAATGTAACCAGAATCCTGGATGAAGGGAAGTAAGATGTGATGAAAAGCAAGAAAAGAACAATCCTGACAGCTTTGGTTCTGGCAGGTATTATGGGCTCTAGCCTTACAAGTGCCGCTGAGGCTCCCAATGCAGGCAGCGTAGCCAGGGACTTAAAAGAAACAAAATTAGGTGTTCCGCTTCAACGCAAGCCTCAGGTTGAGATTACCGAGAAAGAAAGAGTAACCTGGCCTATTGATAATGAAGTGAAGATTAAAGTCAACGGCTTTCACCTTGACAATCAAGATGTACTGACTCAAAAAGATGTAGACACTATTTTAAAAGACAAGGTTGGCAAGGAACTGACCTTCGGCGAATTGAAAGCCGCCGCTGATCAACTGACCAAATACCTACAAGACAAGGATTACATGGTAGCTAGAGTTTATCTGCCTGCCCAACGTATCGGCAAGGGCATCGTGGAATTAAAAGCAGTAGTAGGCAAGTACGACCAGATTCTAGTCAACAACGATTCCAAAATTTCTGAAGCCCAAATCCGCAGACAGCTAGTCCGTTTAAAACCCGGCAACTACATTAAGCGCAGCGAAATAGAGCGCAGCGTCTGGTTAATTAATGACTTAGCAGCTGCCGATTCCAAGGTCACCATTGCTCCCGGTACCAAGCCAGGTACTAGCAATGTACCCTTTTTAGTGCACAAACACAAAGGTCCTGTAGGTAGTGTGTTCGTAGACAACTACGGCAACCGCTATACAGGTCGCAATGAATTTGGCTTTAACTACAACTGGTACAATCCAACCAAGCAAGGCGATACCTTGTCTATTTACGGAATAACTACCGGCGGTGGCAAAAACAATGGAGATGTTACCTACTATCTTCCTATAGACCAGGACGGCCAACAGTTGGAAATTGGCTACAGCCGCATGCACTATATTCTGGGCAATGAGTTTTCTTCTGCAGATAAAGACGGCATGTCTCAAGGCATTCATGTTGCCTGGCGTTATGCCATCAGGCGCAGCAGTCGTAACAACCAATACATAAGAGTAGGCATAGAACATGCTCATCTGGAAGATTATGTCAGTCACGAAACCTCCTCTGATAAGAATGATATAGGTCCTACCATAGATTTCTTTGGAGATGAAATAGACCGTAATGGTGCTTCCACCTATGATTTATCTTACAAAATTGGTCATTTGAGTATCGATGACGACAATACTAAAACTTATGATGCCGCCGGTCCACAAACTGCCGGCAACTTCCACAAGGTTTCTTTTAGGCTGCTTCGTCACCAGACTTTGGATCAACGTAACTATATGTTGTTGTCTTTGCGTGGTCAAGTCGCCAGCAAAAATCTAGATTCCTATGAACGTTTGGAATTAGGCGGTGCTTATGGCGTCAGGGCTTATCCTCAGGGAGAGGCTTCCGGAGATCTAGGTTATGTAGCTAGCGCCGAATACAGGCACATTATCCCGCTCAAGGGACACCCTGATCAATCCTTGCAACTAGCTGTTTTCTTAGATGGTGGTGCTGTAAAGATTAATAAGAGCGCCTATACCACAGGTCTTAATACCAGACACTTATATGGTTATGGCATTGGAGCTTTGTGGGGACGTACCGATGATTGGCTACTAAGAGCCAGCTATGGTTGGAGATTAGGTCATGAAAAGGCTCTCTCCGGTCCTGATAGCAACGGTATGTTATGGTTACAAGCAATAAAATATTTCTAAATTAAATATGAAGAAGCCTCCGATTTTAATAAATCGGAGGCTTCTTTATTATCTTATGTCGTTAGCAATGGTATTCATGGCAATGTGCAATGCCTTCAATTGAGGTGCCTTCTTATATTGATGCTGTCCCATGGCACTTAGTATCTCGGCTAACCCGGCTACAGCTTCTACGATGTATGGACCTTTGTTGAGCATAACACATTCAGCCCTCTCACCCATAGCGGCATCCGTAATTTCTGCCCGGGAAGGTACGCCTGTCTTCACCATTTTTTCCAGTACCTGTGTAGCCCAGATTACAGGAATATGTGCTGCTTCACAAATCCACAGTATTTCTTCCTGCAGTTCAGACAAACGTTATAGCCAACTTCTACTGCCAAGTCACCTCTGGCAATCATAATGCCGAAGGGCTGGAAAGAAGCAGCCTGCACAATAATCTCCGGCAGATTAGCCACGGCATCTTTGGTTTCAATCTTAGCAATAAGCGCCAACTGACTGGCCTTAGAACCACAACGTTTCTTAAGTTCCTTTTGCAACAGCTTAATGTCCTCGGCATTCTTGACGAAAGAATAGCCAATGGCATCAGCATGGGTAGCAATAAAGTCTAAATCCTTTAAATCCTTAGAAGAAAGAGGCGATACCTCTAAAGGTGTTTCCGGGAAATTGATACTGCGTTCATTCTTGAGTCTCGCACCCAACGCCCGGGCAAAGATAATTTTTAATACAGCGCCTTCTTTAGTAATTGAGGTAACCTGCGCCCTAATTTTGCCATCATCAATAAGTACCGGAGCACCAACTTTTAAATGTTTAAAAATCTCCGGAATGCTGCAGGCAATAACCTGCGCGCCCTTATAGGAATGAGGATATTGGCTAATATCTCCTTTAGCCAAAAACAGTTGACTGCCATTTATAAGCTTAACATCAGGTCCTACCGTTAAAATAGAAGCTATACGAGCCTTAGGTCCGGCAATATCCATATAAATCTTGCAATATTTCCCGGTAGCCTTTTCTGCCTTGCGTACCAGGCTAATCATCCGAGCCCAGTACAGCCTGCTATCATGGGCGCAATTAATACGAGCACAATCCATGCCGGCATCGACTAATTTTTTCACCAATTCATAATCTGTGGCTGCCTCCGTCGGCAAAGTAACCATGATATGGAGTTCGATAAGGCCTGTGAACGCCAAAAATTTGGTTAGTATTATGAAGCAATAAATTATTACCATAGAAAAAAGCTTTAGGTGAAGGGATAATCCACCAAGTCCTTAGGTGCCAAATTACAAATACGTCCTAAAGAAGCCATGGCAGCATCTAGATTAGCAATAGCCCGTGCCTCTCCTCTACCCTAAGGAAGAAAGTCCCAAAGGCAGAAGTGCCTTCTGCAATTTGCGTAAATCATGACAACGCAAAGCCAGATAGAAAGCTAAATTACGACAAGCTGTAAACAAACATACTACGTTGAATGTGAGGATACCATTGATCAAACAAAGCCAAGCCTTGGTTCACAACCTCAGTACGTAAGGTATACAGTGTATTATAGAGTTTTAAAAAGTTTTGTGTTTTAACTTTTTTAGACATATATACTATCTCCTTAGTCTTAAGTTTGTACAATTAATTATACTCACTTTAAGAGTTGGCAAGCAAGAATATTATGTATTTTCTTTGTACAAAACAAGGTCAATCCCTGTCTAAATATGGTAGAATTATAATGTTTAGAACAATGTCTTTATGAGGAGACCTTCATGAGTTTTATAGATTTGTGTCAAATACAAGCTACCCTATTTATCATGATTTTAGCAGGCTTATGGCTGAAGAAAAAAGGATATATCGATGAGGCAGGTAAACGTAGTTTAACAGATGTAGTCATTAATATCATCATTCCCTGCAATATCATTAAATCTTGTCTCATTGAATTTAACAGTTCCATCTTTAATACCTGCCGGGATATTTTTATTTCAGCAGTTACTCATCCAAATTGTCTATCTTATCTTCAACCAATTTCTCTACAACAGTTTTAGCGAAAAGCGCAAAAAGGTTTTGCAATATTCTACCATTGTACCTAATGGCGGTTTTCTGGGTAATTCCTGTGGCAGAAAATATCTACGGTCCCTTAGGTCTGTTATATGCTTCTTTCTATTTATTCCTGTCCGCATTGTCATGTGGTCCTCCGGTACCTCCTATTTTATTTCCGGCACCGGTATGAGCAAGAAAAAAGTTCTGATTAATGTCCTTACTCACCCTTGTCTGGTCAGTGTTTATATCGGCATGGTTTTAATGGTAACCCAGTTTCAGTTGCCCCTGTCCATAAAAAACGCTGTCACTTATATTGGCAGCTGTAATTCTGCCATGAGCATGTTTGTAGTAGGAACGATTTTAGCTGACGTGGATATTTTTTCTATTTTTGATAAAGACGCCATTAAGTTTAGTGTGCTGCGCTTGGGCATCTTGCCTCTCATTGCTTATTTAATGGGTGTAGCTCTGCACTTAGATACAGTTGGTACAGGCGTAGCTGTCACCATGGCCGGTATGCCGGCAGGTGCTACAGCTGCCATCTTTGCAGCCCGTTATGATAGCGATGCTCCTTTTGCTACCAAGCTGGTAATTCTTACTACCTTACTTTCTATGATTACCGTACCTCTTTGGTGTTACTTTGTAGGATGAAATAAGCAAAAAATTTCCTCTCAATAATTTGAGAGGAAATTTTTTTAAGCTGTAACTATTTCCCACAGCAAAGTTGCACATTGTTCTAAATTCTTTAAAGACATTTGTTCTTCTTTAGTATGTACTTTTTCCATGCCTGTAGAAATATTAACCGCTGTCATACCTTTTGTGTTAAACACATTGGCATCACTGCCACCACCAGAAGCTGCCGTAAAGAAATGTATTCCACATTTTTGGCAAGCTTGTTCAAGTCGTCTTAGCACAGGTGCATCCTCGGGTATTTGATACCCTGCAGAATTTTGAACTATTTCATATTGTAGTTCTGCACCACTTTCTTTACAAGCTTCCCATAAGCATTGATGCATATGCTCTTCTTCTTTACGTAGCTTGTCTGCATTTCTGCTTCTGATTTCAGCCACAATAGAAGCCTTATCATTCACAATATTTGGGACTCCAGGTGCCAGAAAAACTCCCCACATTGGCCGTTGTTTCATTATCTATACGTTTGTAAATGCATTTGCTAATAGCTTTGGACATAACTCCCAGTGCACTAATGCCCTTTTCTGGAAAAATTACCGGCATGAGCAGCTTTGCCTAGCACTGTGCTTTTAATCTCCAACCTTCCCGGTGAGGAAGTAACCACCCGACCTACATCACCACTAGAATCTAAAACAATGGCCTGAGAAAAAGCAATATCCTCTTTGGATATAGATTGAGCTCCTACTGTTCCAATCTCCTCCTGAATGGTAAAAAAGATTTGTAAAGGACAGGGAACAGTATTGGTCTCCGTCGTAAAGTCCGAAGCAATTCCATAAGAGATGCTACTCCTGATTTGTCATCTGATCCCAGGACAGTAGTTCCATCACTACGAATGTAACCATCCTCACACAGCTGTGGTTTAATATTTTTCCCCGGTATTACCGTATCTAAATGAGCCGACAGGACAAGTCCTTCTTTGGTGCTATCGCCTTCTACAGTTACCCCAATAGTGTAGCCATCAGACGGATACTTGCTAAGAGGTTGATACTGCTTGAAGGAATAGCCCATTTCTGCTAGTTGCTTGCAAATATGGTCACACATATTTTTTTCATGATTACTTTCGCTATCTATGCTTGCATAGTTAAGAAATGTTGCCAGCAAACGTTTTTTATTAATCATTCCTTTTCCCCTCTCTTAGTGTAGCATCAACCTGGTTCCAGGACCTAAAGGCCAACCCATAGCCATCCAAAACCATAAGCAGGATAGTCCAGGTAATCAGGAAGGTGATAGAGTACGGTAACATCATTGAAGTTAAGGTACCTATACCGGCTTTGTCGTCATAACGTCTGGTAAATACTACAATAGTAACAAATTGGCTCATGAGCGGAGTAATGATATTGGTGCAAGAGTCACCAATTCTATAAGCGCATTGTACCAATTCTGGTGAGAAACCCAGAAGCATAAACATAGGAACAAATACTGGTGCAAGGAAGGTCCACTTTGCAGAAGCAGACCCCATCAATAGATTAGCGCTAGCAGAGAAAATAACAAACAAAACCATGATAACAATAGGATGCAAACCGGCTGAAGAAAATAGCTTGGCACCTTTTAAAGCTAGTACTGTACCAATTTGTGTATACTTAAAATAAGCGATAAATTGAGATGACACAAATACCAGAGCAGTATAGCTGCTCATCATGGCCATACTCTTTCCCATGGCCGCACAAACATCTCTATGTGTCTTGAAGGTACAGGCAAGTTTGCCATAAACAATGGCCGGTAGCATAAAATAGGCCATAACTATGGGAATAATACCATCCATTAAAGGAGAATTATCAATTAAACTGCCCGTTGTTGGATTACGTAGGAAGGAATGCTCAGGAAGAGCAACTAAAACTAACCCAACTACCATAACTACAAAAGAAAGATTGGCCCATTTTAAAGACCGTTTTTGTAAATCATCTAAAGGAGTTGAAACATCTATATTTGCTAAGCTTTCACTCTTATGATAAGCTCCCAACCTCGGTTCAATCAGTTTTTCAGTAATTAAAGTACCTACCGCTGTAATTAGGAATGTTGAAACTGCCATAAAATACCAGTTACAAGTAGGATATATGGTATAAGTAGGATCAATGATCTTAATGGCTTCATTGGTTATACCGCTGAGCAATGGATCAAGAGTACCAATAAGTAAATTGGCGGAGAAACCTCCTGATACACCGGCAAAAGCAGCCGCCAAACCTGCCAGTGGATGTCTGCCATAAGCCAGGAACATTAAAGCACCAATAGGAATCAAAACAACATATCCTGCATCACCGGCAATATTAGACATAACTCCCAAAAAAACAATTACAGGAGTAATAAGTTTGCGCGGTGTAATTTCTACAGTTCTTTTTAGCAGGGAATTAATATAGCCGCTACTCTCTGCCACACCAACACCCAGCATGGCAACCAGCACTGTTCCTAAAGGAGCAAAGCCGGTAAAATTAGTGACCATCTTAGTTAACATATAGGCAAGTCCCTTGCCATTTAACAAGCTAATAACTTTAATAGTTTGTAATTCCACACCACCTGTTTTTCTATTTACCAGATAACCATTTTCTGAAAATCCGATGGAGGAACATATCCCGGAAAGAAATACTATAACGATAGCAAAAATAGCAAAAAGAACAATAGGATGTGGAAGTCTATTTCCTATGATTTCAACAGCATTTAAAAAGCGATTCAATAAACTAACCTTTTGTTTTGCTTCTACAGGATTGCTCATAATTTTTCCCCTTCTTTCTTTAATTCTGCCAGTTTTTAAATTAGCACTTTACCGTTTTGCAAAATTGTCTTACCATCCGCAACTATGGTGGCGTTTTTCATAATCAAATCATAGTGACAAGCTGCCTTTATCGTTCCCCCTAAATTAATACTTGTACCAATTCCTATATGAGAAGAACCATATACTCCCTCATCTTCCAACATAAAGCCCACAAAATGGCATTGATGATTTAAACCAACTCCCATTTCTGCAATATTATAAACATTAGGATCGTTTTTAGCTGCTAAATCAGTCTTTAACATCTGAGCTTGTTTTCCACCTTCAATGGAAACTATAAATCCGTCCTTGACTACTAAACGCACAGGCTCGTCAAGAACTCCTATTCCAATGTAGGGAATGCTGGCATCAGCAACAATGACACCATTTGCAGTATTTTCTAATGGTGAAACATTGGCTTCTACCGTAGGTACTGTAGAGAATTGTCCTTTTTCTACTATACAGTAGAGAGCGTTACCTCTCCTACCTTTAGCACTATAAGTTAAATTTGTACCGTTAGCCGTTGTAAGAACAATTTGTTCTGAATTAGCTAAAGCTGCTGCTACTGCCTTACACTCAATTTTTGCCTTGACAAAATCGCACTCAATACCGCCGTGCGTCATCATTTCTTCACTAAACTGGGTAAGAACCACTCCTCTTGAGCCATTTAATACTGCATCTTTCACAGCATTAGTATGGGTAATGGATTTGCCAACTACAGAAATGAAAGCATTGCTGGCCTTCATAGCCGCTGCTATAGCTATCGGTGGTTCCTCGCTATCTTGTTTGCGTGGTTCCATAATAGTAAGAATAGGTTTGGCACCAACCCTGTACACCTCTGTGGCAATAGCTTCTGCAATACTTAATTTGCTTTCTTCTGTTACAATTACTACTTCTTCATTTTTTTCTACTTTGACGCAAGTATTTACTATTTTATCTGCGCCTCTGGACATAAAAATGTTTTTCATGAACGCTTTCCTTCCTTCATAAAATGCTAAAAAGCTTTTATTATATATTATATTTTCTATATTCTATAGAATTAATAAGTAAACAAGTCCCCCTTTCTTTTTAGCCTATCAAATCAACTTACAGCCTTATTTGCTTATTTGCTTATTTGCTTATTTGCTTATTTGCTTATTTGCTTATTTGCTTATTTGCTTATTTGCTTATTTGCTTATTTGCTTATTTGCTTATTTGCTTATTACCGTATTACGTCGACAAGCCTCAATATACTTTCTGCCATTCTTGATATGTAATTCCATGGCTGCGGTTGCTCCTACTACATCACAGCTTTTTATAGCGTTGGCAATATTTGTATGTTCTTTGCATATTTCTCTGCGCCGTTTATTATCACAAGCTGAATATTTCATATCTCTGGAGATAACCATATCCAGCATATCAATTAGTTGAATAAGAGTTTTATTATCTGCTTCCTGAAAAATAATTCTGTGGAATTGCTTATTAACTACTGATATTTCCATCATATCAGTAGTAGTACTTTCCTTTTTACGATTGCAAATAATTCCTTTAAGGCCTTATCGCTAAACTTAGTAATAGATTCGCTTAAGGCCATTTTTTCCAGTGCTTCCCTGCAACAATACACATCATTTATTTCTTTTTCATCTAGACCTTTGACAACCGCACCATTGTAAGGATTTATTTCTACGAAGCCATTGCCTGATAATTTTTTAAACGCTTCTCTAACCGGCGTTGGACTAACACCAAGTTCTTCTGCAACATGTTTCTCTTTTAGTTTTGTACCGGGCACCAGTTTGCCATCAATTATTTTTTTTAGCCAAAATACGATAAACCTTTTCACTTAAAGGCATTTTTTCTATAAAAGAGTTCGGTTCCTTTACCATATTTATCCCACCGCTTTACTTTTTCTATTTTCTATAGAATATATATATTTTTGAATTCTGTCAATTACTTTAATTCTTTTTTAAGATTTATTGCAACTAAATGTATTAAAGTTTACAAAAGAATTATGAACAAGTGAAAAAATTGCTTTGTAAAATACTTTACACTCTGGAAACATCTGTATTTTCCTAGATTTGTAATTGACTAACCACTCTCGTGAGGTTAGAATTATATTATGGGTTTGTATTTTTATAAATGGGGAGATTGATGCAATGATGAATTATAAAAAATATTTAAAATTAGCTGTATGCACATGTTTAGCTGCTTCTTTGGCAATAATGAGTGGTTGTGGTGGTAGTAGCAGTGGCGGAGATAAGAAAGCTGCTTCTAATAAAAAAGTTTTCCGTGTTGGCATGGAGTGCTCCTACGCTCCTTACAATTGGTCCCAGCCTACCGCTGACGGCGGTGCTGTCAAAATTAACGGTACCAATGAATATGCTTATGGCTATGATATTATGATGGCTAAGAAATTAGCTGATTCCATGGGTGCAACCCTGGAAGTCAATAAGATTGAATGGGATGGCTTGGCTCCTGCTGTTATTAGCGGTAAGATTGATGCTGTTATTGCCGGTATGTCCATTACCTCCAAACGTAAACAATCTGTTGATTTCACTAAACCTTACTATTATGCCAGCGTAGTTGCTTTGGTAAGAGCAGACAGCAAACAAGCTAAGGCACAAACCATTGCTGATTTGGACCGGTAGCAGTGCTGTAAGCCAATTAAATACCATTTGGTACGATTTAATTCCGCAAATTCCTCAAGTTAACAAATTACCTGCTATTGATACCGTTCCCGGTATGATCGTAGCATTGGAAAGCGGTAAATGCGATGTAGTAGTAACCGATATTCCTACCGGTAAAGCTGCTGTCTTTGCTAACCCGAAATTAAAAGTTATTAATTTCCCTGAAGGTAAGGGTTTCAAGACTTCTGCGGAAGATGTTGAAATTGGCATTGCCGTAAAGAAGGGCAACACTGAATTAACCACTGCTTTAAACAAGGTTTGGGCAACATGAAACCTGCCGATTTTGAAAAGATGATGGATGAAGCTATTAAGAAACAACCTTTAGCTAAGAAATAATAATGTCTAATACGGGATAGCCTTGCTGTCCCGTATTTTACTATGTAAATTGAGGTGTATGTTATGTCATCAGCAATGCCAACAACATTTTTTGGTTGGGTTTACTTTTTACTGCAAGAGTATGGCGTGGTACTCTTCAAAGGTGCCGTCGTTACTTTAATCCTGGCTATTGTAGGTACTTTAATTGGTTGCGTCATTGGTTTAATTGTAGGTATCATTGAAACAATCCCTGAGGATAAGAATGCTTCTGCCCTTACCAGGTTCTTACTAAAATGTGAGAAGCGTATCTTGGATGCCTATGTAGAAGTCTTTCGTGGTACGCCTATGATTGTACAGTCCATGGTTGTTTACTATGGTGCCATGAGCGTATTTAGCATCGACATGTCTCCTCTCTTTGCCGGCTTCCTGGTAGTTTCCATTAATACCGGTGCCTATATGGCGGAGAGTATGAGAGGCGGTATTGATTCCTGTGGATCCCGGCCAAAAAGAAGCTGCTGTAGCTATTGGCATGGACCACTTCCAAGCTATGCGTTGCGTTATCCTGCCTCAGGCTGTACGTAACATTCTTCCTCAGATTGGCAACAACCTTATCATTAACATTAAGGATACTTCCGTATTAAACGTAATTTCCGTAACTGAGCTGTACTTTGCCTCTAAATCTGCAGCCGGTGTTTACTACAAATATTTCGAAATATTCTTCATTACCTGTATCATTTACTTTATCATGACCTTTACTGCTTCCCGTCTTATTAGATGGTGGGAAAGCAAGATTGATGGTCCTGATGCCTATGTCCTGGTACACGATCCTTTAGCTGATCCTACCGGCATAGTCGCACCTCCCATTACTACCATACCTAAGAAAGGACAATAATCATGACTATAGAAGAAAATAATGTCCCTGTCCTTTCCGTACAGGGCTTACACAAAAGTTTTGGCGAACGAGAAATTCTCAAAGGTATTAATGTGGATGTCCATAAAAGTGATGTAGTTTGTATCATTGGTACCTCCGGTAGCGGTAAATCCACCCTAATCAGGTGCGTCAATTTCTTAGAAGAGCCTACTGCCGGCATTATTGCTTACCATGGCACTGATGTGAAGAAAGCCTTTAAAAAGCTTCCTCTGTATAGAGCCAAGGTAGGTATGGTATTCCAACAGTTTAACCTTTTTAATAATATGACCGTTTAGAAAATTGCATGGTTGGTCAAATAAAAGTTTTAGGCATAGATGCCAAAACCGCCCGAGAAACTGCTCTGCAGAATTTGAATCATGTCGGTATGGATGACTACATGAATGCCAAGCCTAAGCAGCTTAGCGGCGGTCAGAAGCAACGTGTGGCCATTGCCAGGGCTCTGGCTTTACAGCCTGAAGTCTTGCTGATGGACGAACCTACTTCTGCCCTAGACCCAGAGATGGTTGGTGAAGTTTTAAAAGTCATGCAGAACTTAGCCAACGACGGTCTTACTATGGTTGTGGTAACTCACGAAATGGCTTTCGCCAAGGATGTAGCTTCTAAGGTTATTTTCTTAGACCAAGGTGTTATTGCCGAAGAAGGCACCCCGGATGAAATTTTCAATCATCCTAAGGTAAAACGTACCCAGGATTTCCTCAGTCGTTTTAATGTTTTATCCCGTCAGGATAAATAATAAAATCTCCGAGGCTGTCCTGCCAAGGAGATATTATGCAAAAGTATATTTATAAATATGCCATGATAACCGGCGGCTGTGCCGTTATTGCTTTGGCTATCAATTGTTTCTATTTACAACAGCATTTTTTAAACGGTGGCATTTCAGGCCTGGCCATGATTTTGTATTATTTACTAGGCTGGCCCATTGGTACAGTAAGCTTTATCCTTAATCTTCCCTTATTCTACTTTGCCTACCGTTATTTAAGCAAAACATTTCTTATTGATACTATTTTTGGTACTGCTGTGTTTTCTTTAATTCTGGATTTGACAGCTTTTCTTGCAGATAAAACCTATGTAAAGGATCCTCTCCTGTCATGCATCGCCGGCGGTGTCATGTTTGGTGTTGGCTCGGCTATGATGTACAAGGTAGATGGTTCCAGTGGCGGTACAGATATTATTGGTTTCATAGTTTATAAATATTACTCTATCAGTGTCAGCACTACAGAATTTATCATTAACGGCGTTATCATGACCTTCTGTGCTTTTCTTTTTGGTCTTGAGCCGGTTTTGTATAGCATGATCATCTTCTACTTGTCCTTTAGGCTCACCAACGTTCTCATGGACGGTTTTGATTACAAGAAGAACTTTATGATCATAACTAACCAGCCTGAACAAATTGCTGATGCTATCATGACAGAAGTCGGCAGAGGCGTTACCTTCTTAAATGGCGAGGGTGCCTATACCCACCAAAGTCGCAAGGTGCTTTTTGTGGTAGTAAAGTTGACTCAGGTAAACAAGATAGAGCATATCATCAAGCAATTTGATCCAGATGCCTTTGTTATCATGCAGGATGCTGCCAACGTATTTGGTCGTGGCTTTACTCTTCCCGATAAAGTAATTGATGCCGCCAAGGAAGAAAAAAACAAGCTATTATATTAACCTACAGATATAAACAAAATGACCTCTCAATTTCTTGAGAGGTCATTTTATATGTTATATGCGTGCGTAGTAAGCTAAATCAGGGAACAAATACACCCAAAACAATTGCACAAGCAATAGAAATCCAAGACAGTACCCAGAGATAAGGTCCGCAGAACTTGAATAACTCTTTGATTTCGATGCCAGCCAAGCCACAGCATAAGAATGTAGTTGCAGCGTGAGGAGTTACCAATACTGCATAGTTCTTACCAATCAACATAGCCATCATCATATCATGAGCTTGTACACCAAATTCCTTGCCCATGCTAATTGCCAAAGGCATTAAACCGAAGAAATAAGAGTCGGTACCAACCAAAGCACCAATAGGCACTGCCAAGATACCAAACACCATTTGCAGGTGAGGACCAACTGCAGCAGGAACCATAGTAATCATGGTCTTTGCCAAAGCATCAATCATCTTAGAACCGGTTAATACGCCTAAGAACACGCCAGAAGCTAATAGCACCATAGGCATGGTCAAAGCAGTAGCAGCATGCATTTTAATAGCAGCAGCTTGAGCCTTAGCACCAGGGAAGTTAACTAACAGAGCCAAAGCCAAACCAATCATGAATGCACCATACATAGGAATCTTGGTAAAGCACAGAGACAAAATAACGCCGATAGTCAACAAAGCATTGAACCATAACAATTTAGGACGCTTCATTGCAGCTGCTTTTGCTTCAGCTTCAGGATCAGCCTCCTCCACCTAATAAATCTTCAGAAAGTTCTGCAGCTTTACCGGTAGGAACAGGACCTGCACCACGACGTTTTTCAAGAATACCCATATAAACGGCAAAAGCAATTACGATTACCAAGCCAACGCCTTGTAGAGGAATCAACTCTCTCCAAATTTGCTCAGGAGGAAGGTTCAAAATACTAGCACAACGAGCTACAGGACCGCCCCAAGGGAGCAGGTTCATAATACTCATAGCAGCACCGATGATGGCGCAAATTACAACAGGACGCATGTGCAATTTCTTGTAGATAGGAAGAAAAGCAGGAATGGTAATTAACAAGGTAGAAGCCAAAGCACCATCCAAGTGGGAGATAACAGCTACGCAAGCAGTTGCAACAGTTACCATCACTATGTTTGTACCAGCTTTTTTTACCAACCAATTAACCATCGGATCAAATAAGCCAACATCACCCATCATTGAGAAATAAATGATTGAGAAAATAAACAAAACTGCTGTTGACCACGTTTTACCAACACCGGCAGAAATAAATTTAAAAATTTGTGCGGGGCCGAAACCGCAAATAAGTGCAGCAACAATAGGTACAACTACGAAAATAGGAACTGGGTTGGTTTTACCTTGAATAAGTGCCCAAACGATGATGATAATCATCAGAAAACCAACTAGGGCTAGCATTGTTTGAGAAGCCATGATTAAAAACCTCCTTGTTTTTAAGCTCTGTTTTTCAGAAAATTCGTACATTCTCTTGATACTAATTTTAGGAGAATGTGACTTTTTTGTAAAATTGAAAAATAATATAGCTGATTATTTGAAAAATAAATTAAACTAAAATAGCTACAATTAGCATAATAGAGCCATTCCTCCAAATTTTGCAAATGAACATTTGCTCGTTAGGTTTATTCTTGCTATAATAATATGTAAGAAATGTTAAAATATTAAAATATTTAAAATTAGAGGAGTTTAGACATGGAAGATCGTGACTGGCTAATCTTACAAGAACTATATCGTACCAAAAACATAACTAAAGCCTCTCAAAAGCTCTATATGTCACAGCCCGCCTTAACAGCAAGGCTGCAAAATATTGAAACAGAATTTGATGTAAAGGTAGTAACTAGAAGCACCAAAGGCATCAAGTTTACTCAGGAAGGCGAGTTTCTGGTCAAAAAGGCAGAAGAAATGTTACAACAACTACATGCCATTAAAGATCGGGTACAAAGCATGACGGATAAGATTGGTGGAACCATTGATATTGGTGCCAGCAACTATCTAACTTTGCATACTCTGCCCAAGCTGTTGGAAAAATTTCAGGATCTCCACCCTGATGTGCATTATACGGTGGCAACAGATTGGAGCAAAGCCATATCCCAGAGTGTTCATCAGCAAAAATATCATGTAGGCTTTGTCAGCGTTGATTATGGTTATAGTCAAAAATTAAAACTTTATGCTGAACCTATTTGCGTAGCTTGCCGAGAACCTTTCAAGCTGGAAGATTTACCTAAAATGCCGCGCATAGACTACCAAAGCGACCCACTGCTAAGAGCTCAGATTGAGGAATGGTGGGGACAGCACTTTGAGGAACCCAGCCATGTTATTATGCATGTAGAAAGATTGGAAAGCTGCAAGCATATGGTAAAGCATGGTTTAGGTTATTCTATTATACCTTTTCAAATGATTGCCGATGAAGATGATGTGCATGCCATTATTTTGCATGATAATAAGGGCAAGCCACTGCAGCGTACCAGCTGGCTCCTGTATAACGATGAAACGGCCAGCATTCCGTCCGTAAAAACTTTTATAGAATTTATCAAGAAATATCCTTTTTTTGAAGTAAAAGGTCAGGACAAATAAAAAAGCGCTTCTCCTTGGAGAAGCGCTTTTACTTTTAATTAAAAATTTTCTTAAAAAATTTAAAGTTGTCTTTTTCTATGAATCTGCCGGCAAAAATCCTTGGCACAGTATATCTATTTAAGTGAGAGGCAATGTCATCATCATAACCGGCAAAGGCCACCTGATAGCTTGCCGCTTTAACATTGGCAATGACTTGTTGATTAAAATCGCCGTAGGGATAGGCCATGGACAAACATTGTTTTCCTGTCAATTGTTCCAAAACCGCTTTGGAGTGCTGTAATTCATTTTGTTGTGCTGTGTTAGATAGCTCCGATAAATGACCATGCATTACTGTATGAGAACCAATATCTATCAGGTAATCATGGCTTATTTTTTTTACCTGTTCCAGAGTCATTCTGGGATCTGTTTTGTCCACCTTACCAAGATCATCCGTGGACAAAAAAAGTGTAGCATGCATAAACCGCTGTCGCAATTCCGGCAAAGCATAGGTGTAAACGCCCTCATAGCCATCATCAAAGGTGATAAGCACAGACTTAGCCGGTAGAGGCTGCTGCTTATTAAGACAGCTCAAAAACCTGTCCATAGATAATGTATGGTAGCCATGGTTCTGTAGCCAATCCAATTCTTTTTTAAAATTTTCCAAGGACACCTCTATATCCTGCCGGACCGTTGGACAAATCTGATGATACTCCAGTACCAGAGGATAAGATACCAAGCCCTCAGGATAAGATACCTTGCTTCCCGGATAAGATGCTGTTGCTGCTGTCATTGTTAGCAACAAGCTTAGTGCCAAAGTAAGCCAAATGCATTTCTTTATCATTTTATCGCTCTCTTCACCAAATTCGTTATCTTCATTATATAGCCTAAATATCTTCTAGTCTACAAACCATTTTGCGCCCTAAAATACTCGGCAAAGGCCCTACCCACTGCTGTATCACAGCCATTTTCGTTTAAAACCAAAGTGGTTTCAGCCATGGGAGTTAAGCCCTTGATAGTACTCACCATAAGATTTTTTCTTGGTTCGCTTTGCCATATGTCTCTTGGAGCAATGGCCACTCCTAAACCAGCAGCCGCCCAGGACATACAGGTCCGCACATCCTCTGCCACACAAATAATACGAGGAGAGTAACCTTTGACAGCAAAAGCATTGTCCAAAATATTAGCCCAGCGCCGATAAACAATAAGTGGTAAAGCTTCTAATTGTTTGATGGTAATCTGCTCAGGCCAAGCTTGTAAATATGTTTTTGTGCCAATAGCCAAAAGGCTTTGTGGCGCCAAAGAATAAGTTAAAACACCTCGCGCCGAGAAAGGTCGCCTGATAATAGCAACATCAATTACCCTGGTTTTTAATTTTTCCAAAATACCATACGAGTCTCCCTCGTATATTTTATAATTAACCAAAGGATATTTTTGGGAAAAACCTTTGAACCATCTTTGTACAGCTAATTCTGCAATACTGCTTACTACGCCAATATGCAAGGTACCCATGTTAGCAGTGTGACAATCTAAAACAGAAGTAGTGGCGCTTTCCGTCATGTTAAGGATACGCACTACATAATCATAAAAAATTTTGCCTTCTTCCGTAACTTAATCTTACGATTGCCCTGTTCAAAAAGGTGTGCATCCCAACTCTTTTCCAAAAGGCGGATTTGGCAATACTGACAGGCGGCATGTGTCATCTAAGCTCCTTGGCTCGCCATTGATGCTACCTGCTTCTACCACAGCCTTATAATACTTCATTTGCAAAAGTTCCATAGCTATTCCTTCCTCAATGAAATTCATTTAGCAAATATATTTATATTATTAATTGACTATACCTCATCTTGGATGTAAATACAAGTATATATATAGAAGAAAAAGGACGTGTCTCCATGGAAGAGAAAGACTACATTTTCCTTATGGAAATTATTTAAATCCACTTTTTTAATAAGTGCTTTTACAGTAGGTGGTGGCTTTGTCATTATCCCCCTGCTGAAAGCCAAAATCGTTGATGAATATGGCTGGCTGATGATAAGGAAGCCTTGAATTATGTTTCCATCGCCCAGACGGCACCAGGCGCCGTAGCAGTTAATGCGGCTGTCATTCTTGGTTATCGCCTGGCAAGCTTCATGGGAATGTTAACCGCTTTAGTCGCTACCATATTGCCACCGCTTATTTCAATTACAATCATCGCATATTTCTACGATGCCATGATTAACAATCCTTATATTAAATACGTGCTGGATGGCATGCAATGTGGTGCTACCGTACTTATCATTGATGTAGCCATAAATCTGTTAAGAAAACAAATTAAAAGAAACTTGTTTTGCCTTTAATCATCATGCTCTGCACGTTTGTAGCCAATTACTTCCTACATATCAATGTTATGTACATCATTATTGCAGATGCTTTAATCGGCCTCTTTGCCTTGCAAGATACGAAATATAATTGAGGTGAAACCATGACTTTAATAATTGAATTATTTATAAGTTTCTTTTGGGTAGGTATTTTTGCATCGGTGGCGGCTATGCCTCTGTACCTCTTATCCAACATCAAGTTATAACCATACATCAATGGCTTACCATGTCAGAGTTCATGGATATTTTTGCTATTCTCAAATGACCCCAGGTCCTATCGGCATTAACGCTGCTACCTTTGTTGGAACCAGAGTAGCCGGTTTGCCTGGTTCTATAGCAGCAACTCTTGGTTTTTGTGCTCCCTCTGTCATCATCATGCTTATCTTAGGTTACATCATTAAAAAGTATGGCGATGTAGGTGCTGTAAGAGGTGTTTTGAATGGCCTGCGTCCTGCCGTTGTTGCTCTTATTGGTGGTGCTGCCATTCTTTTCATCTGCATGTCCTTGTTTGGTGTAGACAAAATTGCCATTGATCCTAATAACATAAAATACTTAAACATCATCATCATGGTGGTTTGCTACATTATCATTCGTAAAAAGTTAATGGGCGTTATTGGTACCCTTGCCTTTTCCGGAGTCTTATCCTTAATACTAAATACTGTCGCTTCACACACATAAAGCTATGCACACAAAACAAAGGCACCTCTCAAAAAATTGAGAGGTGCCTTTGTTATTTTATCATGAGCATTTACTATTTCTGGATATTTTCTTTAACCAAAGCTATTAGATTGCGTGCTGCCTTGGAAAGATGCCGGTTTTCTTTGGCAATGAATCCTACCTGAAAGTAAACAGGCTTGTCAAAAGGAATCAGCGCAAACTTTTCTTTGAGCTGGGCAACAAAGGAACAGCCCGGTGAATCATCAATAAAGCCAATGCTATTACTAATTTTTACCATTTGCAGCATGGACATAACCTGATAGTGGGAGGAGATAATCTTGGGTACAACGCCATTCTTAGCAAACTCTTCCAGCATGCTAGCACGAATCTTGGAATCTTCATTAAGCAAAACAACATTTTTGCCTTCTAATTCTCCAAAAGAAATTTTTTTCAATTTGGCTACAGGGTGATTTGGACTGACCACTGCATAGATCTGAGCCTTCCGTACAGGGAGTGTTTTTAGATTTTTAAATTCATTTGATGCTGGTAACGCATTATAGCTAAGTTCTATCACATCAGCCTGCAGCTTAGCTATTTGTTCTATCATCGGTCCTTCATCAATCTGCACATGTACGCCTGGCCAACGTTGCATATATTGGGTATATACCAAAGAAAAAATTGGCATTCCTACTGTAGGTGAAATTCCTAAATGCAAGGAAGCACTACGTAAGTCTGATAACTCTTGTGCTGCTTCTTGTGCCCGAGTATAATCCTCCATAACACGTCTTACATAGCGCATGAATTCCTCCCCCTCTGCTGTGAAGGTAACCTTCTGGGGAGTCCTGATCATTATAATAAAACCTAATTCCTGTTCCAGAGATGATATGGCTTCGGAAATTGCCGGCTGAGAAACATACAATTCATGGCTAGCTTTAGTAAAATTTTTGTTTTTATAAATTGCTTCTAAGTACTGCATTGTTTTAATATCAAGCATGTTGTTTCCCCCTTTATTTCCCTTACAAGCCAATTGTAGCATTTCAAAGCCCAATGTGCCATTATAAGTTATCTTTTCATAGCATGATAAAATTTGCTTATCATATGATAAGCAAATTTTTTATTTATCATAAATTTATCTTATCATAAAATAAATACTTAGTATTTTCTTAATTTTCTAATATTTCTTATAATGAATTCAAGAAAGATAAAAATATATGCATCCAAGATAAGAGGTCTTAATTATGAAAATAGGATTTTTAGGTATGGGCGTAATGGGACTGCCAATGTCCATAAACGTGGTTAAGAAAAGTGGTTGCCAGGTTTATGGCTTTGATGTTGTCGCTTCTCACCTAAATGCTTTCCAGGCAGCAGGCGGGATTCCCGTCCAAGATGCTGTGGAAATTTACAAAACTTGTGATGTGATTATGCAAATTTTGCCAACCCACCCCATCATTATTAATTCAGTAGAACAAGCTATCAAATATGGCAAACCAGGCAATATAATTATTGATCTTTCTTCTACTGCTCCCGATATTATTCAAGACCTTTATAAAAAAGTTAAAACTGCCGGCATGTTCCTTTTGGACTCTCCGGTAAGCGGTGGCAATCCTGCCGCCAAAGCCGGCACCCTAGCTATCATGACCGGAGGAGATAAGGAAATTTTCGAGAAGGTCCAAGCTTATTTGGCTTGTATGGGCAAACCTGTTTATACAGGAAAACCAGGTAGTGGCAGCGTTACCAAATTAGCCAACAATATGATTGCCGGTGCCTACTTGGCAGCTATTGCCGAAGCATATGCCTTTGCTGCCAAGGCCGGTATTGATTTGCAAACTACCTTTGAAGCAACCAGAACAGGTTTTGCCGGCGGTCCGCTTTACGACAACAAGGTTCCTATGATCATAAAAAGAGATTACACTCCGGGAGCCCGCATTGCCGTCCATCGCAAGGATATCATCAACGCTAAGCACTACGCTCATAAGCTGGATGTTGATACGCCTGTGACAGATGTGGTTCTGGAAATTATGGATTGGGCAAATGACAACGGACACATTGATGAAGATCAAACAGCTATGGTGAAATACTACGAAGAAAAAATGAACGTTACAGTAGGCTGTACGCCTAAAAATACTGACAAGCACTAAGACTAACATTTTATTTTAACAATGGCAAAAGGAGGGAATTAATACTTACAACAGGAAAAAATCGTATAGGTGCTCTTATTGATAGTATCGACAAAAGGAGGCATTTTAATGAAAAAGCAATTATTAGCAGGTATTATTGGTTTGACCGTGGTTTTAGGTATCACCGGTTGCTGTGGAAGCAAAAGCAATAGTTCAGCTGGCAGTAGCAGTGCAAAGCCTGTTACCTTAAGGATGAATGTTACCACCTCTGAAGCCAGTGTATGGCAGGTAGCAGCTAAGGGATTTAAAAAAGAAGTAGAAGAAAAAACAGGCGGTAGATATAAAATTGCTATTTATTCCAATGAACAATTGTCTTCCGGCGATCAAACAAAAGGCATAGAAATGCTCTATAGCAACGCGACTGATTGTGACCTTCACTCCACCATCATTCACACCAATGTTGTGCCAAAATTGTCAGTCATTAATATGCCTTGGATTTTGCCTGATGGCTACAAGAGCGCCGATAAATATTTTTTTGCTGATAAAGCTCCCGGTCTGGAATTTGTTAGAAAAGAAATAGAAGCCAAAGGCCCTCATGTCCTAGCTATGGGCGAAGCAGGTTTCCGTCAAATAACTAACAATGTTAGACCTATTACCGGTGCCGACGATTTAGCCGGTATGAAAATCAGAATTCCTGCTATTGCTATTTTAGTAGATGTATTCCGTGCTTTTAAATGCGATCCAACCCAAATGCCTTTCAGCGAATGCTTTACTGCTTTGCAACAGGGTGCTATTGATGGTGAAGAAAACCCCTTTGATACCATCAGATCTGCTAAGATTGAAGAAGTACAAAAATATATGACTATCTGGAACTATTGCTACGATCCCCTTGTGATGAGCGTTAGCGCTAAAACATGGAAGAAACTAAGCGATGCAGATAAGAAGATTTTTGAAGAAGCAGCTCAAAAAGCATGCAAAGCCGAAGTAAAGGCTTCCCGTGAACTGGACGCTAAAATCGTTGAGGAGTTCAAAGGCAAAGGCATGAAAGTTAACGAACTATCTCCTGACACAATTAAGAAAATGACCGTTGTTATGAAACCAGTTTACGAAAAATACAAAGACAAGTTTGGTGTTGATGCATTTAAGCTATTCGGTTACACCTTCTAAGGTAAATACATTTTTGATTCCCCCCCACAAATATGCACCCTTTAATATTAGTCCCTGCTAATATTAAAGGGTGCATATTTTAACAGGAAATAGCTATTTTATAAGAGGAAACAATAAAACATTTGGTTTTCTTGACAAGGAGTACTGGGGCTGATATATTGAAAAATAATAGCACCAAAGGAGAAAAACATGTCAGAGTATCAAGTAAGCCGCATTTACCCCTCAGATAAACGAGCTATAGCGCAAATGGATGCCTTGCTAAAACAAGAAGGCATTGAGCGGGACAAGAATCTGGACTATATGACCGGGTTATTTGACGACGACTATAATTTAGTAGCTACCGGTTCTTGTTTCAAAAATACTTTGCGTTGTTTTGCCGTAGACCATGACCATCAAGGTGAAGGCTTACTTAATGCCATTATTAGTCACCTGATAGCTTATGAATATGAAAAAAATAATTTAAATCTTTTCCTCTATACTAAAGTCAACTCCGCCAAATTTTTTGGTGATATTGGTTTTTATGAAATTGCTCGTGTAGAAGATAAATTAGTGTTTATGGAAAATCGTAAAAACGGTTTTCAAAACTATTTGCAAGAGCTAGCCAAATCCAGACAGGACAATGGTAAAAGTGCTGCTGTAGTTATGAACGCCAATCCCTTTACCCTGGGTCATCAGTACCTTTTGGAAAAAGCAGCAGCGGTTTGTGACACGCTGCATGTCTTTGTGGTAGAAGAGGATGCCTCACCTATTCCCTTTGCAGTGCGTTACGATTTAGTAAAAAAAGGCTCTGCCCATATAAAAAACCTTGTTTACCATTCTTCCGGAAGTTATATCATTTCCAGTGCTACTTTTCCTTCTTATTTCTTAAAGGATTCCCAGCTAGTCATTGAATCCCAAGCTAAGCTAGACCTAATGATTTTTACCAAGATTGCCCAAGCTTTAAACATTACGGAACGCTTGGTAGGAGAAGAACCTTTCAGCGAGGTTACTTCTATCTATAACAAGATTATGGCCAAGGAATTACCTGCCGCCGGCATTAAGTGTACCGTAATACCAAGGAAGACCGGTGCGGATGGTCCTATCAGCGCATCTAAGGTGCGCTTGGCCTTAAAAGAAGGCCGCCTGACTGATATTAAGGCTGTTGTTCCAGCTTCAACCTACGCTTATTTTGCTTCCTCTGAAGCTGAACCTGTCTTAGCCAAACTAAAAGCCTTAAATGACGTAATTCATTACTGAGACAAAAAAATACCCAATCCAGTGGATTGGGTATTTTTATCATTTCGGCTAACTTCAAATAGTCAGAATTGGTCAGATACCAGGAAGAACGAGGCTTGCGAGCGAAGCTGGACTTTCCCGGTCCGCTGAGCCGAGCAAACGCAAGTTCTGACACCGTAGATGACCTATTATGGCTATTTGAACTCGTACTTCTTGATTTGACGAACTACATCGATGATGGTGCCATCACGTGCTTCGATAATACCAACAACTCTATCGCCAAATTGAACAGGATCTGGTTTGCCAACCATCTTATAGGCCATGTCGCGTAATTCCTCAATGGTCTTAAAGGGCAAATCAACACCCTTCATAGCGTCAATTAAGTCTTGGCGTTTGGGGTTGATGGCAATACCATAATCAGTAACAACTACGTCTACGGTCTCACCGGGAGTAGTAATAGTTGTGCATTCAGTACAAATAGCAGGAATTCTGCCTTGTAGCAAGGGAGCAATAACGATAGCGCATTTAGCGCCGGCTGCTGTATCAGGATGTCCGCCTTGAGCGCCGGTAATCATACCATCAGAACCGGTAACAACGTTGCAGTTGAAGTGAGTATCAACTTCCAGGGAAGCTAAGATTACGAAGTCCAGCTTGTTTACATACGCGCCCTTGTTGAAGGGGTTAGCATATTCACTGCCGGAGATTTCGATGTGATTAGGATTCTTCTAATGGACTCAATAGCACCCATATCAAAGTCCTGAGTATCAACAATCTTATTAATAAGTCCTTCTTCTAACAAATCGCACATAGGTTTAGCAATACCGCCTAGAGCCAAACCAATGTGAATGTTTTGTTCTCTTAGATATTTAGCCAAGATAGCAGTGGAAGCAATGGAAGCACCGCCAACACCGGTCTGGTAAGAGAAACCATCTTTGAAGTAAGGAGTGTGTACTAAGAATTCAGTGGTGTATTTAGCCATCAAAATCTTGCGCATATCGGTAGTAGGTTTAGCTGCACCGCTGGCAATCTTAGCAGGGTTACCAATTTCGTCTACCACAACTACATAGTCTACATTTGTCATAGAAATAGAAGCAGGAATGTTGGGGAATGGTACCAAGGTATCAGTAATTGCTACGACTTTATCAGCATACTCAGCATCAACCATAGCATAGGACAAAACGCCGCAATCGCTCTTGCCACCAACAGCACGGCAGTTACCATAGTTATCGCAAGTAGGAGCACCGATGAAGGAATGTCCAAATGTACTTCGCCGGATTCAACAGCACGTACACGGCCGCCGTGAGAACGCATAATAGCGATATCACGAAGCTTGCCGTTAGAAATAGCTTCACCAATCTTGCCACGCACGCCGGAGGATTGAATACCTACGATAGTGCCATCTTCAATATAAGGAACAATAGGATCATGTGCCTTGCCCAAGGAGCTGGCGCAAATGGTAATACCTTTGATGCCCATGTCATGAACTGCTTTCATGACCATGTTAACAACATAATCTCCTTCACGGAAATGATGGTGGAAGCCTAAAGTCATACCATCCTTAATACCGCATTTTTTCAAAGCTTCTTCAATGGAGCCTAAAACCTTATCGTGCTTAGGATCACAGTTAACAGTTGCCTTATGAGCTGCTTTGGTATATTCCATACCTTGTTTAGCGAAGGTACCTTGGAAAACCTCTTTATGAGTTGCATCCATTACTGCTTGAGGAATGTCTCTGCCTACTTTATTAATCATGTTATAGTTCCCCCTTATACACGCCTGCTGCCTTAGCCAGGTTAAGAGTTCTCTTAGCACCGTCGTAGAAGGCAATATCGATCATCTTGCCATTAACTGTAAATACGCCGATACCTTGAGCTTTCTTCTCGTCTATCTCACGAACTACCTTCTCAGCGAAAATAATTTCTTTTCAGTAGGAGTGAAGATTTCGTGGGTAACAGGAATTTGTCTGGGGTTAACAATGGATTTGCCATCAAAGCCCATAGCACGAATCATTGCTACGTCCTTCTTGAAGCCTTCCATATCATCCAAGTCAGTATAAACTGTATCAAAGCACATCTTGCCGGTAGCACGAGCTGCAATAACCATTTGTTGTCTTGCGCCCATCAGCTCAACGCCGCTCTTGGAAATAACGGTTTGTAAATCTTTGGTATAGTCGCCGCCGGATAAAGCAACGCCGAATAAACGATCGGAAGATTTGCAAATATCGTATACATTCAAAATACCTTTGGTGGATTCAATAGCAGCCATCAATAAGGTGCTGCCGATAGGTCTGCCAAATTCTTTTTCTGCTTTTTCTACAGCTGCTTCTACAGTGCGAACATCGTCTGCAGACTCAGTCTTGGAAATACGAATAGTATCGCAACCGCCAGCTACGCAGACGCGAACATCTTCTTGCCAATGCTTGGTTTCCAAGCCATTGATACGTACAACTCTTTCGCAACCATGATAATCAACAGTCTTTAAAGCATGATACAAGGAGAAAACGAGCTGCATCCTTTTGGTTTTCAGCAACTGCATCTTCCAAATCCAACATAATGGAATCTGGTTTGTAAATATATGGATCTTTAATCAAACTGGGTTTTTGAGCATTTAAGAACATCATAGTACGTCTTAAACGTTTGAAATTGGGATTAGTATTAGTCATCTAATTGCACCTCCCCAGTCAGATGCTGCATCTTGGCCATTGTCAGCAGCACGGAAAACAGCGCCTTCTACTCTGGCTTTCAAAGTGCAGTCCAAAGCACCCTTGTCCACGATGGTAACCTTGGCATTCTTAATTTGTAGACGATCCAAGGTCTCTAAAACAACAGCTTTGATTTGCTTACCATATTGATGGATAACACTGCTTTCAATGTTAAGCTCAATACCGTTGGTAGCAGGCTCAATGGTAACTTGTGCATCGCTGGATTCCACAGTACCGGCCATTGCTGCCTTTTTTAATTCCATGTTCATCACTCCTTCTCATAATTTATACGACTTCGTATTATTAATACGAGACACTCAATCTTATGTTTATAGTATCACTTCAAATCGTAGAAAACTAATAAAAAGAATGGTATAATACCCATAAATAAAGTTATCGACATCTGTCCGCATAGCTACTTGAATTTTCAGTTTTTTAAGTAAAATAAAAAAGGATAAAAAGTGATATGGAAAACACTTTAAATGAAGTTAATCTGGAAGAAATGTTGGCAGCTAGAGAACAAAGAGTTGCTAAACAACAAAAGCTTCTAAATATATATAAGCAAGCTTTAATTTGCTTTACCATGAATATCCCGGGACCCATAAAAGTAAACCATTTGGTTAAAAGCGGTTTTGAGACAGGTTGTTATCGTCTGGAAAAAATTCTCTCTACTGCTAATTATCCGGTTTTAATACAAGAAAAGACCTGGGAAAAAACCGGTCTGGAAGCCTATTATGTCATTGGAAAAGATGCCCTGGCTGTAAAAAGACTTATGGTAGAGCTGGAATCCCAGGATGCTTTGGGCCGCCTTTTTGATATTGACGTCTTAAAACCAGATGGCAGCAAAGTTTCCAGAGAAGAACTGGGTATGCCCGGCAGGCTTTGTTTATTATGTGATAAACCAGCACAAGAATGTGCTCGCAGTCGCACCCATACAGTAGTTGATTTGATGAAACATGTGCAGCAAGTATTAGAAGACTCCTTGCTGGATACAGTTGCCCAGTGCTGCAGGCAGGCCTTACAAGCTGAAGCAGATGCCACCCCTAAACCAGGCTTGGTAGATAGAGATAATCCAGGTGCTCACAAAGATATGAATCACGATACGTTTAACAAAAGTATTGTAGCCATCACACCTTATTTTCGTCAGATGGCTAAAGTTGGCTTGCATTGGGAAGGCGACGGTCAAGCTTTGTTTAAAGCAATCCGCCCTCTGGGCAGCGCCGCAGAAAAAGCCATGTTTCAAGCCACCGGTAATATTAACACTCATAAGGGCATCATCTTTTCTCTTGGCCTTATGGTAACCTTCGCACTGTGGTACTATCGTGAAAAAGGTACGTTCGCCCCGGAAGCTATCATGGAATTATGTGGCAAGGAAACCAAAGATATATTAAATCAGGACTTTGCCAATATTGATAAAGCACATCCCAAAACTCACGGTGAAAAATTGTATGTGCAACACGGTTTTACCGGTATTAGAGGAGAAGCCATGGCCGGCTTTCCCGCTGTACGCAATATAGGCCTCCCGGCAATAAAAGAATTCTCTAAGCAAGGACAAGATGCTGAAAAAGTTCATATTCAAACCTTATTGACTTTGCTGGAAAATGTAGAAGATAGCAACATTCTCATCCGCACCAACGCTGAAATGCTAAAATACGCCCGTGCTCAAGCCAAAAATATCTTATCCTTGGGCGGAGCCTTTACTGATGCAGGTCTTAATGCCATCTGGAACCTTAACGAAGATTTCATCCAAAAAAACTTAAGTCCAGGCGGTACTGCCGATCTACTTATCAGCACCATTTTCTGGCAACGGTTAACAACCATATATAATGCATAAAAAAGTCATTGGGACTTAGTCCCAATGACTTTTTTCTTTGTGCAATTAATTATATATTTTTTATCACTAAGTTTTTCTTGAGATTTTTTTCTTATATGATAAAATGTAATCAATAAGAAGACGGCACATTGGTGTGTGCCCCTTCCGGATTATTGTAGAAGATTCCCACTATCCTTACCGGGACAGTGGGAATCTTGTTTTTATTTAGGCAAAATAATTAACAAGATTTTAACTTACTTCTGTTTCTTGTTCCAGAAGCAAAGCAATATCATGACAATTATTGAAATGAACCCAAGAATAATTTGTACAAAAAGCAAAATTATCATAAGCATTTCAAAATCACTCACGACACCACCTCCTTCCTTGCGAGGAAGGAACACTGCGCCGTCTTGTCTTGCATTATAGCAAGCATAATTTCTTGATTCAATAGAAAATGAATATGATTTATTTGTTTTTCGTATATGAATTAAAGACAACATTAAAAACAAGAAAAGCCTTCGAAGATTAATCTTCGAAGGCTTTTTTCTCTAATTGGTCCCATTGGGCAGATTCGAACTGCCGACACGCGGTTTAGGAAACCGTTGCTCTATCCAACTGAGCTACAACGGGAGTGCTTAAATATTATACCCCAAAGCATTTTTTTTAGCTACTATTTTTTATGAGCAATCAATTGTTTCTTAAGGCCCCTTGGGGCCGGGGACGCGGCTAGCGTCTCGGGGGATGTTTTAATTTATTTAAATATAGTAGCCGTAGAGGCTGTGGAGCTTGTGCAAATAGTGTGTCAACTCGAAGAGTTGTCCACGCTTTGCAAGATATATGTGGGCAACTTAAAAAGTTGTCCACATATATCGCCAAATCCATAGCCAATATAGTGAAACATTATTTAATAAGCTTCAATTCGGCATGTGATTTGACATGTAAACTTTTTGTTTTATTCTAATACTTTCCTCTCTGGCGGTAAAGAGATTAGAAATGTTTTTCTGTTTTGCCGTTACTCAATCTTCAAGTTTTCTTTTTTCACCACGCCATCACTAAATGCAAAGTTATTCACCTGGTAAAAGCTTCCTGATTGCCAATCTCTTATCTTGATGCATTCATTGGTTGGCGTAAAGGTGCAAAGTAAATCGTCTCCGTTATAAGAAAACTCTACTTCAGCTTGAGCTATTTGTTGGAAGAGTAGAGTATCGTTGCCTGGATTATTGAAGCAATTACAATCATAATATGTATCATTATGAATCTCATCGTTGCCATCGCCTTTGCCCCAGATATAGGTGTCATCGCCCCAGCCACCATCCAGATAGTCATTTCCTTCTCCGCCTATCAAAACATCATCGCCCCAGCCTCCGTACAAGCTATCATCACCTGCTCTGCCATAAAGAACATCATTACCCCGGCCACCATCTATTAAATCTTTCACTTGTCTGCCGAATAGGGCTGTAGCATTTTGGGAATATCTTACTGATAATATCTCTTCTGTAGCTGTCAGTTCCATCTTTCCATAGGCATTGGCATAATACCCAACGAGACCGTTATAATTTTTGAATGGAGCATTAAACTCGCCTATTTTCAAAGCTTGCACACCTAAAGCATCAGCAACGAGAAGCGCATCTGCCAGCTTAATCCCTGCCTGATGCAAATCTTTATCTGCCAGATTACCTATCAGTTCTTGTACTTTGCTCAAATCCAGTGAAAAGCTTTTTTTGTCAACATCATATGTGCAACTTATGGAAGAAACAATATCCGCAGCAAAGGTTTGCATAGCTAAAATTTCATAACAATGCCTTCTTATTTCTTCATACTGCTTTGAAAGCAGTATACCTGCATCGTATCCAGGATTAAGGCCGGCTGTCCCCACAAAATTGGTACCAAACAGTTTCTCTAAAACCCCCAGGTAAACAGCATTTATAAAAACATCCCTGCTTCCGGTTGGCACTTTGTCACACCCAGTCCACTTGGCAAGAATCTTATCCAACAGTTTATATCTGTTCTGAATATCTTTCTCTGCGCCAAACGCCATAACCAAATCATAAAGCTCATCACTTTTGTCGGCGCCCATGGCTCTATGCAAGCTGTACACGTTACCCATGCCCCTAAGGTTAGGAGCTGCGTTTATCTTATCGCCATAATCTTCTTCATCCTCCTCTGTCGGTATGCTGTTAATGGTATCTCTGGAAAGCAAATATTGCTTAAGCAACCCTTTGCTCCCATCTTTTTTATTGAAACTGCCAAGCCCTGTTTCAGTATTATAATTCTTATCCAGTTTATCGGTTACCTCATGCCATATATTAATTCCAGTTATGCCAAGCCTATCTAAGCCTAGCAACTCACCATCGTCCGTAGCACCATCACCATCTACATCCCTCCACACCTTCAAGGAAGTAAACTCTGTATCTTTAGCATCTACAATCCCGTCACCATTACTATCTAAGTCTGATAAAGCAGCAAAGCCGTTAGTAGCCAGCTTGCCATTCTTAAGCAAGGTATGTTCCCCAAATAGTTCCCGTCCACTATCTATCTTGCTGTTGCCATTTAAATCTCTGGCCAGAAAACCATCCTTGGCATTAATCCAGCCCACTCTTTCCTTGAAACCACCAGCATCCAAATCAAACTGAGCATAGCTATCAAGCGCTGACCCCATGGTAATGCCATCGCCATTGAGATCCAATACTAACGGATCTCTGTAGGACGGAACTGTAGTAGCCTCTCCGAAAGGATTATACGGATTATCTTTATTTAGGAAGTCTCCTTCTTTAAATAACTTTTGTGCAATTTTATCCCACCAATCAAAAAAGTTGTTTAACATCATAAAAGTGTCTTTTAATCTACAAATGCCAGCTCCATTATGCCCTGATACAATGCTGCTTTCTTTAATATTTCCTTGTTCATCATATAAGTTGCTGTCGTCCCACCAAACCATATCATGGCAACTAATTAGGCGCTTAGTTTCTACTCCTATAAGTAATCCTAATGAGTACGCTCCATCTTTTTCTGTTAACTTACTCTCTGAATCGGCATTGCTGAACACATGTTGTATGCCAATATGCTCACCGCCACTTTCGCCAACAATATCACCATGAAAAAAAGCATCTGTTAAATTTTTTACTATTCCTTTCTCATTAGGGATAATGTGATGCTGTAAACCCACAATTTCTCCTGTTTGCGAATCAACAATATCTTTGGAATATCCTCTTCCACCCATGCCAGGAGAATCAAATACTGTCCCCCTACAGCCGGTATCATATGCTACAACACTAGCCAATGCACCGCCAAGTGAATGGCCTGTTACAGAAATACCGTCGTCACCATATTTATTGATTATTTTATTGAAAAAGCGTAATGCCTCACGTGCTTGTGGCAGTTCCGCGCCTGCAACTATACTTCCATCGTTACTTATCCAATCTTTTGCACTCCCCCTTAGTCCTATAGAAAGGTCGTTTGACCCTTCAAATACCACGATAATTTCTCCACTTGTTTTATTTCTATAAGCTGAGCCATGAAATCCAGTGGTAGAATTATTGTCTTCATCTTCTAATCTCGCCCAACTATCATTGCCTGTACTGTTTTTGTTTATAAGATCAATAACTTGTTTCATTTCTTTATCGCTAGCCATAGTGTGTCCCCTTTTATTATTTTTATGGTTTGTATGTTATAAGCATGGGAAAAGCTTGTGTATAAACTAAAACCGTCAAGGTAAGAATCAATAGGTTTGATTTATCAACCTTGGTGTTTTCTTCATGGTTTGGACCAATTAAATATAGTTCTTGTACATCTCTCGCTTTCCACTTTGCAGCAGCAATCCACTCTAGAACAATCATTACAAAAGGAAGAAGTAAAAAGTTTATAATGAATGTTGTAGAAAACAGCATTTCTATATGCCTTGTAGCCGTTATGATTGCCAAAGGTATTGATAAAAAATAAAAAGCAACACTAATAATGTTTGTAATAAGTTCGGCATAAATAAAACTAAGCACACAATAATATCCTGCCCTTTGAGGGATATATAATGTCAGGTTAAACAATATTGGCATGATCAGCATAAGCCAGTGTTTCAGCCTCAAGCATGGGCCAATATCTAGGGTATGAATAAAAGCAAAGTTCCAAACACCAATCGTAGGAACAAGCACCCATAACGTTAGGTAAAACAAGATGAACGCACCTGCCCAACGAAGTTTCCATAATATCGGCTGTTTTCTCCAGATTTTTTTTAACACGGTTTCATCCATTTACAATCACCTCTTGTTTCTTTTTTGTTTTGTTTTTATATTTTTCCATCCTTTACCTCTCTCTCAACCCTTCGCTCTTATACTGCAAAAATGGATCTAGAAAATATTCAATAATTCTCTTTTTCTTAGTCTTAATCTCTGCACTGACGGACATACCAGCCACCAGCGGAACTGTCCTGCCGGTAATTAAGTGAAACTCTGTCTCTTCCGGTCTTAAAATAGTCTTGTAGAGTAACTTTCCTTCCTTGTTTTCCACTGCATCGGTACTTACTGTTTCTACAACCGCCGGCAAAGTGCCATATTTTTGGAAATTAAAGGTTTCCACCTTAAGAGCTGCCGGCTGACCCTCGTAGATAAAACCAATGTCCTTATTTTCCACCCAGGCTTCTATCTTCATGGCTGTATTTTCAGGAACTATAATGAGCAGTTCCTGAGCCGTCGTCACTATGGCTCCCCTGGTATGCACGCTCAATTTCTGCACCCTGCCTGCCATAGGTGCCTTGATAATGCTCTGCCTATTCTTTTCTTCAGCTTTCTTCAGATTTTCCTCCGTAAGAGCCAATTGTCTGCGATCTTCCACTATCTTGGTCATTACTTCGTTTTGCCTTTCATCATCTATCTTCGCTTTCTCTTCCTCATATTGAGTTAGCAGATGCTGCAGCCTTGTTATTTCCATATCCGAGACAA
>Ga0268359_12333_pt1 | contig 34798 bp, 27 predicted proteins | sample BioMet11_FD_194416 | JGI IMG/M metagenome (GOLD analysis project Ga0268359, IMG submission 194416) | Sewage microbial communities from Oakland, California, United States - Biofuel 11 (PacBio Assembly) | ecosystem: Engineered > Wastewater > Sewage > Unclassified | place: USA: California | collected...
AGGGCTTATAAGGGGGTTTTGTCCTATGAATCTTAAAAAATTGTTTATGGAAGAGAATGTAGGAGGCTTTGATCTCCTGTTACGAACTATGTGTGGAGTACTTTCAACTCTCGCACTGTCAACAGGTCTTGTAAAAAGATTTCCCTGGAAATGGATTGTTGCGGCGATGGCTTTTACGGGGCTTTGCAGCTCAATCCTGAGGCACTGCACTCTCTATTCTATTCTTGGGATCAGTACCGCAAAGAAAAAGAAAGCTTCTATACAGGAAGCTTATCAATAAACAGTACTTCAGGAGACACTAATTCTCCATTTTATTTTTTAATAGATACCAATCTCAAAATTAAATTTCTAAGTTCAGGTCAGTTTTTCTCAGAATTCTATTCAATGTTTGCCTTTTCTCTAAGTTTTAAATTTTCACTCTAGTGTCGAGTCAATCATCAAGGATTCAATGATCCCTAATAATTGCAATCGATTTTATACGACATTTTGTGTTTGACTCGACACTAGTTTGTACCTTGTTCGATATATCTCTTTTATTCAATAGCTGGCCAACATTCCCAAATATCTTTTCAGCTCCAGAGTTTAAAAACATGTAATTTAATAAAAAGGGAAGAGTTATAATAAAATAGGTATATATGTCTATTTTTATAATACTATACCATAATTAATTTCAGCGTTTTGATTTTATAAGTTTAGTATTATTTCACACAATAATTAACTTAAATCTGGAGATAAAGAAAAAATGACCAGCACAAAAAGCTGTGAAGTTAGATGTACAAAATGTAAAAAATGGTTCAGCTCACAAATTATTCAATTTGAGGATGAAGAATCATTTCTGCACTCCATAATGTACAAAAATACAGAAGAATGCCCCTATTGTAAAACAATGGTTACCCACGACAAAGAAATCATGAGATTCGTAGAAAAAGATAGCAATGGTAAGGTCATTAAGGAAACCAGATACATATATGATTTTTAAGTTCTGTAGAAGTTCTTTGGGCCAAGAATTCCAGTTAATTTCTAAAGAGTCTATCTTGTTTTAATTTTTAACTTAATTGCCTGATAGATTTTACTCATTTATCGTTTTTCCGTGTTCTCTGAACGCAGCTTGATATTTAGCCTGCTGTCTCTTGAGTCCAGACTGAGTGTGAAACGCTTGCTTATGCATATTTTTCACTTAACTTTTATCTGCTTGTCTTCACTTAACTTTTTATCTGCTCGCCTTTTGTGCGGAGAACTTTGAAACCACTGCAATTATCCAAAAATCAGCATATAAGTCCCAAACACGCAAAGAAGAACAGCTACGTATTTTTGAAAAACTTCTTTTTTCATGTTTTTAATACAGCGGTTTGCTGTATAAGTTCCAAATATCATAGCAAGTCCCATCAGGAGTCCTAGATTCACAGTATTTGGAGAGAGATTCACAAGTTTGCGATACACGAGGATTTTAGTTATATGCATCGCAGTTGCGGTTGCAGCTTCACTTGCTATATAAGCTATCGGTGGCAAGCCAAAGGAAAGAAATACTGCAGCTCCTATCGGGCCGGCGCTTCCTGCAAGCCCGGACAGCAAGCCGGTTACTGCACCACCCAAAATAAGCGTTTTATCATTCGGTTTGAATTTTAATATTCTAAAATATTTTAGAACAGTAACTAAGATTAAAATAGCCCCGATCCCCCTTGTCACCGAGTTTTTTGAGGCAATTGAAAACCCGAAAGCCCCAAGTGCAGATAATGGAACCGCAGTTATCGAAAATAAGAAAACTTTCTTCCATTCAATCTCGTTTAGCCCGAAAACCATTCTTGACAGGTTGCCGATTAACTGTGCAATTGTAAGTACCGGAACTGCAAGTTCCGCACCTGCATAAAGAGTTAGCACAGGCAAAAGCAAAAGTGCACCACCAAAGCCTGCAGCACCCGAAATTAATGCGGCAATAAAGCTGGATAAAATTAAAACTGCATACATTTCCATTAACAATGTTCCTTTGTCAAATTCGAACTATTTCTTTTTATCCTTTTTACACTAACCCGTAAACAATACCCCTCAATTTTAGTTTGTATGGATTTAGTTTCTGCATATCATAGGCTGGTTTTTAAACCGGAACACTTCTATTTACTTTTTCCCTTGTCCAAGACAATTCGATAAGTTTATTATATTTGGGCACGTAGATTAAAATATGTCTTCATTGCCGCTTGAAGATTTTGGGTCTATTAGCCATATTCCTTTGGACATAGCTTTTAGGGATGCTATTTTTATCGGGATCTTTAGCGTTATTTTGTTCTTTATTCTGGTCCTCACTGTGCGTCATAGTGTTCGGATAGCACAGAGCAGTTAAACTCTTCTCACATGTATATTTTTCTTTATTTTCCCTTTAAAAGGCTTAAAGTAGCTTGGTTTCGGTTTCCTTTCCCGGTATTTGTTTGTGAATTTTTTGAGTATTTTTTCATTTTTTCCTGTTTTTATCCTTTGAAATTAACCCTTTGAATTAGCTGGTTATAACATAATTTCTTTTTTCTCGCAGGATATTTGGTTCTTTTAGCTTTATTAGCTTCAAATATATCAGAAATTCTAATATACTTAAAAATAAAATTAAAATCAGGGGAATTGGGAAAATATGCAGTCTGACGACAAAGAAATAGGTCTCAGAATTTCTAAAACTCAGGTAAACGCATCTCCATCTCATGATAATGACCACAATTCCGGAGGGGACATGCAAGGAAATTCCCGTAAGTCTCACGAAGAACGCGGGAACAAGCCTGCCGGAAATATGATACATCAGAGCCCTCCCGAATCCCAAACGATGCGTCCTGAAGAGAAATCGCTGGACCATGGGCAACTTGAAGAAGTGAAGCTTGGGCTCCCTGAGCAGCGTGAAGAAATGAAACATGAACAGTACGGTGAAAATGAACACAAAGGGCATGAACTGCAAGAAGAGTTGAAACACGATCCTGACGAAATGAAACGCAAACAGTATGATGAGATGAAGTATGAGCAACATGGCATGGAAGATGAGGGGACGAAGCACGAAGAAATGAAATCCGGGGGAATGAAGCATGAGGGAATGGAACATGACGGTCATGAGGCTGCGGGTGGAAAAGGACACGGCAACCATCATGCCCACATGCTTGAAGATTTCAAAAGGCGATTTATTGTTTCTTTCGTGTTAACTTTCCCGATTTTGCTGCTCTCGCCTATGATCCAGGACTTTTTTAACTTTGAGCTTCGTGTTCCAGGTGCGGATTATCTAACCTTTTTGCTTTCCTCGGTCGTTTATCTCTACGGCGGGTATCCATTTCTAAAGGGAATTAAAGACGAACTTTCTGAAAAGTCACCTGGCATGATGACCCTTATAGCCGTTGCAATCAGCGTGGCCTATTTTTACAGCTCGGCTGTGGTTTTCGGGCTTCATGGCAAGGTCTTTTTCTGGGAACTCGCGACTCTTATCGATGTAATGTTGATCGGGCACTGGCTAGAGATGCGTTCGGTTATGGGAGCTTCAAGAGCCCTTGAAGAGCTGGTAAAGATTATGCCTTCGGTTGCCCATCTGAAAAAAAACGGTGACGTTGTTGATATTGCGGTTGATCAGATAAAAGTCGGGGACAATGTTCTAATCAAGCCCGGGGAAAAGGTGCCTGTGGACGGCACTGTTGTAGAGGGGACAAGCAGTGTCAATGAATCCATGCTTACCGGGGAGTCAAAGCCTGTCACGAAAAAGACGGGAAATGACGTTATTGGCGGCTCAATTAACGGGGAAGCCGCTTTTGTTGTCAGGGTAGAAAAAACCGGAAAGAATACTTATCTCAGCCAGGTTGTCGAACTTGTCAGGGCTGCCCAGGAAAGCAAATCAAAAACACAGGACCTCGCAAACCGTGCTGCCATGTATCTAACAATCATAGCTCTGACGGCCGGAGCTATCACTTTTATTCTCTGGCTTCTTTTCGGCCAGCAGCTTGTCTTTGCACTGGAAAGAGCAGTTACTGTAATGGTTATTACCTGTCCGCATGCCCTTGGGCTTGCAATTCCTCTGGTAGTTGCAGTTTCGACGTCCATTGCTGCAAAATCCGGGCTTCTCATTCGGGACAGGCAGGCATTTGAAAGAGCACGCAATCTTCAGGCTATCATTTTTGACAAAACCGGTACACTGACCGAAGGTCGTTTTGGGGTTACGGATATAGTTTCTCTTTCAGGCGAAGAAAATGAAACCGGGGAGGATGTAAAAGATGGCAATGAAAGAATCTTGAGTCTCGCAGCTTCCCTGGAAGCCAGTTCGGAACACCCCATTGCAACAGGCATTCTGGAAAGTGCAAAGGAAAAAGGGGTGCAAATCCAGTCTGTGGAAAAATTCAGTTCAATTCCTGGAAAAGGTGTACAGGGCCTGGTTGAAGGAAAAAAATTCCTTGTTGTGAGTCCTGGCTATCTTGAAGAAACGGAATTGCTCTCAAAAATCAAAAGATTGAAGAAATCGAAGCGCAGGGAAAAACTGTCGTGTTCTTGCTTGAGGAAAGCAGAGTACTTGGAGCCGTTGCACTTGCTGACATTATCAGGAAAGAGTCCAGGGAAGCTATCTCGAAACTTAAAAGCATGGGAATTAAGTGTCTCATGCTTACAGGAGATAATCGTTATGTTGCAGCCTGGGTATCTAAGGAACTGGAGCTTGACGACTATTTCGCAGAAGTCCTTCCTCATGAGAAAGCTGAGAAGGTTAAGGAAAGTTCAGGCGGAATACATTACAGGCATGGTTGGAGATGGAGTTAATGACGCGCCTGCCCTGGCTCAGGCTGATGTCGGGATAGCTATTGGAGCAGGTACTGATGTTGCAATTGAGACCGCTGATATTGTCCTGGTAAAAAACGATCCGAGGGATGTGGTTGATATAATCAAACTTTCTAAAAAAACATATTCCAAAATGTATCAAAATCTCCTCTGGGCAACATGGTATAATGTTTTTGCCATTCCTCTTGCAGCCGGGATACTCTATGGATATGGAATCTTACTGAGCCCTGCTATGGGTGCCGTTTTCATGAGCCTGAGCACTGTGATCGTAGCAATAAACGCTAAAACTTTAAAGATGGGATAATTTTATGTTGGGAACCTTGCACAGTATAAAAATATACTTGCTTTTGTCACATTTGCTTCCACTATAATAGGATTATTTCAAGGCTTATGGGAAGAAAAGGAGAAGATAAATTTAAGTTGTAAGTGGGAACACTCATTAAAAAGTTACTGGAAGGGCTTCGCTCCAGAACACAGGCGCTAAAAGTAATTCGTTTTTACTTTCTTTATTTCCCCAGTTCCAGGTGCCTCTTAGGACGCCGGATGAAATAGTATAGAAAAGCTCCTATGATATAGGTTAAAAAGATAATTATGACCCATATAAGGCGTGTGTTTCCTATATCTGTCTCATTCTTTGCACAGTCAATAAGAATCCATATCCAGAAAACAAAGGAAAGTAAACCAATGAATGCGAAAAGAATAAAAACATAAGAAAAGCCCATCATTTCATTAACCTCAAATTTTTATTTTCAGACTTATTCTTATAAATTAATAGCTTTCTAAAATTATGTATTATAGTGAGATTTTAATACTTAATTGTTTGTTTTATTGCAAAAGATGTGATTTTATTCAATTCATTTGTTAACTAAAATCATATTGGTCTTTTGCACAACTTACTACTAATTCATTGATTCCAAAGTATATCATGAATGAATTTTTTGAAAACCACTGAAAGCACAGAAGACACGGAAATAAGTAGTAAAGGCGTGGTTCTTCTGTGCGTTTCGTGTTTTCCGTGGTTGTAATATCCAGACCGAATCACTCTGCAATCGGCTGCGTTTTCCGTGTTACAGAATTCCATGTGACTTTAAAATAATATTTGCGTCATAAACTGTAATATTTCGTCCATTTATTCGATATTATGTTTCCATTTAAAAATGAATGGCTTTTCGTTAATCTGGTCTATATATTGACGAATCCTTTTCCTTAATTCCTTTATTGAATCAACTCTTATTCCTCTCAATAAGCTTCTGGTTATTTTACTGAAAAAACTTTCAATAATATTTAGCCACGAAACATACTTGGGTATGAATACAAATTCAAATTTATCAGGAACATTTTCCAGGTATTTCCGAGTTTCCATTGAGGTGTGTATTTTGTGATTATCCATCAGAATTTTTATCTTTTCTTTTTTTCAATTGAACCTCTAAAAATAACATTTAAAAATATTTAACTATGTTAATATGTTGAAATGTATGTGCTTGTTGCCGAAAGTAGGTATTAAATAACATAGCTTCTCTATATATCTAATAATTTAATGATTAATATTAAGAATTAACAACAAAAATATAAAAATTATTAGTACATCTATATTTATCTTTTAATTTAAACTAAAATTTTTATTTTAATACACATCATAATTAATATAACCATCTTCTTATTTTAATATCTGACAACTACAATTCAAAAATCAAGATCATCAGATTATCTCAAAACTAAATTTGATTGTGCAATCGGGATGCAAAATTCGACTTAAAGGTAAATATACGCATGAATTTCATAAAAATTTCCGATTCAAATTTAAACTAAACAATATCAATTATCCAATTGTGTAAATAAGTCGAGTTTTAAGACAGCATGTAATACAAATATATAGAAAAACCAAAATTTCGAAGACTAAACAAATTATTTATGGACAGTGGAAAGTATGAATTCTAGATATACTACAAATCAAGAATCCACAATGTATCAGGCACTATTGGATGAGAATAAGTTACTGGTAGATGAAAACAATGCATTAAAGGAAGAGATACAGAGTCTAAAAGCATGTCTGGCGCAGGCTGAAGGACTTGAACGGACTATAGGTAAAATTAATCTTGATTACAAGCAGGTAGAGATAACCTATAATGAGCGCGAGAAACAGTTGATGTTTGATCTCGATGCAATGACTAGACTGTATAAGATCAGCATTTTATTCGTTCGCGAAGGCAATCTTGAACCAGTTCTTGTCGAAATAGTCGATGCAGCAATTGCAATTTCTGGCGCTGACTTTGGTAATATCCAATTACTGGACCCTGAATCATCTGAGCTTAAGATTGTAGCTTCTCGTGGTTTTCCTAAATGGTGGCTGGACTTCTGGAACAGTGTATCTGTGGGAAAAGGAACTTGTGGTACGGCGCTTGGACGCAAAGAGAGGGTAATTGTCGAGGATGTTGAACAAAGCCCTATCTTCGTAGGTACACCTGCTCTGGAAATCCAGCTTAAAGCTGGAATACGAGCTGTACAATCTACACCAATTGTGAGTCGATTGGGAAAACCACTTGGTATGTTCTCAACACAATATAAAACACCACATAAGCCAGACAAAAAAACACTTCAAATGTTGGATCTTCTAGCTCTCAGTGCAGCCGATATTATCGAAAGAACACATATCTAAAAAAAGTATTAAGTGCTGACAGTGTGAATAAACCCCTAAAGAAATACAATTCTTGTTCGATTATCTATAAAAACTTCCCTTATAAATCTACACCATTACAAACGTCTCAGGCATGGGAGCAGGCTATCCAAATTACTAACATAATATTTGTCAAGTGAAAGATCAAGAAAGCAGTGCCAAAAGAATCAGAAACTAACATCATTATGTAAAAAATATTGGGGATGTTAATTAAATATTAAAGTAAAAAATTATTTATGAGAACCTAATCAGCAAGATAGAATCAATCTTAAAAGGTCAGTATCAAAATATGACTGCCAAAAATACTGATGGCTGGGAGCCTACCACATACCAATCATTATTAGATGAGAATAAGCTACTGGTGGATGAAAACCGTGCCTTAAAAGACAAAATACAGAGCCTAAGAGCATATTTGAAGCAGGATAAAGAACCTAAGTATGATATTGATAAACTAGATCTGGAGAGAAGGCAAGCACATCTTCTGATAAAAGCCGATCTAGAAGCACTGACTCAAATGCATGAGCTGAGTACAAAACTTTTGGGATCGGAAGGGATTCAGCCATTATTAAAAGAAATAATGGATGCAGCAATCTCTGTCGTGGACGCAAAAATGGGTACCTTGCAACTCCTTGAGGATGATTCGCTACATATTGTTGCCCATTATGGTCACAAACAGCCTTTCTTGGATTATTTTGCATCTGCTGAGAACGTGGCTTCAGTTTGTGGAAAGGTGATGCAACGTGGAGAGCGTATTGTTATTGAGGATGTTGAAACAAGTTCTATATTTGCCGGGACACCTTCCCTGACTGTGATGCGTGAGGCCGGAGTACGAGCGATTCAGTCCACACCGATGTTAAGCCGAACGGGTAAGCTTCTTGGTTTCCTTACGACTCAATGGGATTTTCCTTATTCTCCAAACGAGCATGATCTCTGGAGGCTTGACCTGCTAGCGCGTCAGGCAGCTGACATGATAGAGCAGGCTAAGTCAGAAGAAGCATTGAATAATAGCAAAAAATGTTTAATGGCCGACCTTAATGCTATGACTAGGTTGCATAAGATCGGTACTCTGTTTGTTCGTGAAGGCAATCTTGAACCTGTTCTTGTCGAAATAGTCGATGCAGCAATTGCAATTTCTGAAGCTGATTTTGGCAATATCCAATTACTGGATCCTGAATCATCTGAACTTAAGATTGTAGCTTCTCGTGGATTTCCCAAATGGTGGCTGGACTTCTGGAACAGTGTATCTGTGGGAAATGGAACTTGTGGTACGGCTCTTGGATGTAACGAGAGAGTAATTGTCGAAGATATTGAACAAAGCCCAATTTTTGTAGGTACACCTGCTCTGGAAATCCAGCTTAAAGCTGGAATACGAGCGGTACAATCTACACCAATTGTGAGCCGATCAGGAAGATTACTCGGTATGTTCTCAACACATTATAAAAAACCACATAAACCACAAGATCATGACCTTCAGTTAATTGACCTGCTAGCTCAGCAAGCGGCAGATATTATAGAGCGAGCGCAAATCGGGGAGATGTTACGTAAGTCCGAAGAGCGCTTCCGTGTCGCTTTGCAGGGATCTTCTGTTGTTATTTCCAGTCAAGACAGTGATCTGAGATACACGTGGGCTTACAACCCTTCGCCTGGTTTTAAACTCGAAGATCTTCTAGGTAAGAATGATTATGATATATATCAATTAGATGATGCTGAGACTTTTATCGCCATCAAAAAGCAGGTTTTAGCTAGTGGTGTTAGCAAATGTGATGAAGTGGTTATCCATAGGCCTGTTTCCGCTGGTGGAGACTTATTCCATGAGATGACCACTGAGCCATTGCGCGATGCTACAGGAACCATCGTTGGAGTCATCTGTATTGCAGTTGACATTACCGAGCGCAAAAGAGCTGAAGAAGCATTAAAAAAAGCAAATGATACTTTAGAAGAAAAAATTAAAGAGCGTACAGTTGAACTTGAAGGGGCTTATAACTCATTACTTGAAAATAAAATAAGACTAAGTGAAGCTCAAAAAATAGCTCATCTAGGAAATTGGGACTGGAATCTGTTGACTGATGAATTCTACTGGTCAGATGAAATATACAATATTTTCGGACTTGACTCTCTAAAATTCGATGAGACTTATGATTCATATGAGACTTATAATGCATTTTTTAATCTTGTTCTTCCAGAGGATAGAGAATCTGTGAATAATGCTTTTAAAGAAGCTTTTTACGGGAAATCTTTTGAAATTGATTTTAGAGTTATCTCAGCTAATAGAGAAGAACGCATACTTTATGCACAGGGACAAGTAATTTTCAATGAAAAAAACATTCCTATTAGAATTAGAGGAATAGTTCAAGATATCACTGAACGTAAAAAAACAGAAGAAGCTCTGGTAAAACTCGAAAAAGTCCGCATAAAAGAGATTCACCACAGAATCAAAAATAACTTGCAGGTAATCTATTCTCTTTTGGACCTCCAGGCCGAAAAGTTTGAGAATAAGAAAGTCAAGCAAGCTTTCAGTGAAAGTCAGAACCGGGTACTTTCAATGTCTCTAATTCACGAAGAACTCTACAAAGGAGGACAGGCAGAAAAACTGAACTTTTCAGCATATCTTAAAAATTAGCTGATAACCTGTTGATGACTTATGGACTTAGCAGCATAAATATCCGCTTGAATATGGATCTGGAAGAGAATGCATTTCTTGATATGGATACTGCTGTTCCTTTAGGCATAATTGTTAACGAACTAATTTCCAATTCTCTCAAACATGCATTTACTGGAAAGAAAGAAGGAGAAATTGGAATTCAACTTCGTAGGAATGAAGAGACGATAAATGGAATTAACAAGTCCGAGTTCTGTCTGGTAGTTTCAGATAATGGAAACGGGATTCCTGAAGATCTGAAGTTAGAAAGTGTTGAGTCGCTTGGCATGCAGTTAATAAACATTCTAGTAAATCAGTTAGACGGAGAGCTTAAATTGAAAAGGGAAAAAGGTACTGAGTTTACTGTAAGGTTCAAAGTAATAGAAAAAAACACTTAAGTATCAGCGACAAACCTATAGCTCTTGATTGAATGAGAGGCAGTGTCTCAAATTTGCTGTAAATTTGAAGTCAAGTTTTGCGTACTATGAAGATAATTGATCTTCTGATATGGAATTTTCTACCCAATAACTTCTTGAGATTTGTGATTTTACAGAATAATTGGCATACTGCCTATTAATTGGCATACTGCCTATTATTACTGATCGTGAGATCCAGTTTTTATCTATTCTTCAAAATTATCTGTTCTTCAAAGCGTCTGAGCCTGAAATTGAGCAAAAAGACAACGTAGATTACCAGGCCTGCAATCAGGAAAGAGGCTCCAGCGAGTTTTTCATATAAAAGGCCGCCAAGGATAAGTCCTGTGATGCTGGCAAGGCCTCCGAAACTGCTGGCAACTCCCTGTATAGTACCCTGATACTTTCTTCCTGCAACTTTTGATAAAAGGGAGAGAAAGGAAGGCCACATAAGTCCATCTCCAAGTGCAAAAAACCCTGCTGCAAGGTAGGTAAGGAGGACATTTCCAGGGATGAGGAGCAGGAAATTCGTACCGAGCATCAGGCTTCCAAAGATTATAAGGGCTGCATCCGAATATTTTCTTGAAGCCCTGGGAAGTACAGTACTCTGTACGATTATCAGGAGCCCACTCAATACTGTAAAGTAAACGCCCATTTTCGCAATACTCCAGTTGAGAGTTGAAATTGCGTGCAGAGGAAATGCTGTGTAGAATACATTGTAACCGAGGTCGATTAAAAAGTACAGTCCCAGCATATAAGGGATATTTTGAAGTCTCAGAATCTCCTTGAATTCAGGTTTTTTTCGTCCCAAACGTGGTTTTGCATTCCCTGATCTCATAACCAAAGAGTTTCCGTACTTTCTCAGCTTCTTCAGTCTCCCCAGGAGCGCACTCTTTACTTTCGGGGAGATAAAATATAATCAGCAATGTTCCAATAAGTGAGATTACTATTGCTCCAAGCACAGGGGCTACATCCCCATACATTGTTAAGCTCAATATTCCGGCAAGGGCAGGACCAACTATAAATCCCAGGTTTTCGGAAATTGACATTTTCCCGAAATTTCGGCTCCGATCTCTTTCTGCAGTAATATCAGCCAGGTAGGCATTGGCTACCGATACATTTCCTCCGGTCAGCCCGTCAAGGGCTCTGGCGAAAAAGAGTACTGCAAGGGGAAGGGTAACGGTAAAAGCTCCCAGAACTCTGGAATCGATTTTAAACAGGCTTATTACCGGAAGAAAAAGAGCCACAAGGAAGATAATCCACGAGAGCAGGGTTCCTAGCTGGCTTATAAAGAGTATTTTTTTACGGCCGTAGGTATCAGACCACCTTCCCAGAATAGGAGCTCCTATTAGCTGAAAAGCCGGATACATCGAACTTGCCAGCCCATAAATGAAAGCGTTCCCTCCCAGTCGGTTAACCAGAAACACCAGAAACGGGAGTACAATGCTAAACCCGAGCGTGCCTATGAAATTTACAGCAAGAATTGGAAGGAGGGAAACGTTTTCTCCGGTAAGAGGGTTTGGATTGTTTTTCTTGCCTTTGTTTTCCTTTTCCATCTTTCCTCAGGATTCATTTTCGGAAACCTATCCCCAGGGTTTCAGGTTCCCTTTTCCTTTTCATATAACCGGTATATTCAGCTTTCAGATAACAGCTACTTCTTATGGACAGTTTTCTCTTTAATTCTAAGGACCTCAGCCCATGCCCTTTTCCCACACCTCGGGCACCTGAGGTACTTTTTATTCACACCATTGGGACTGATGAAATCTTCAAGCGTTGAAACCTCGAACACTTCACCGCATCTGGGACAGAGATAGGCAAAGTTTTTTCCGTGCCATACTACAAGCAGGACAAGAGCCCCGGCTATTATCATGATCCAGAGATACCAGTAGCTTGCAAGCAGGAAAACCGATGATATCATGATTACTGCTATGAACGCAAAAAGCACTTGAGCGGTTCCGTACCAATCGCTTCGCGTAATTTCCCAATATCTATTTTTGTCCATAGTTCACCCCCCGATTCTACTTCTTTTCTGATCCTTTATCGGATAATTTTTACTGGAAAATAGGATTTGTAGTTATTTAACAGTATTTTTGCCCTTTCTATCTGGGTTAGAGCATGGAAACGTTTTTTTAAGCCGTAGAACTCATTAAAAATTTTATTACAAAGCAATGAATATTAAAAAACAAGGACAGTTTTCTGGGCCTGGAGAATTTGGGTTCAAGTCAGGACTAGTCCTGGCAGCCCGTTTATCAAATTGGCTGTGGAGCAGAATAGTAAAGAGATTCCGAATAAGGGCTCAGTCATTTCTTTCATTTTTTTCTTTCATTTCTTTCATTCATTTTTTTCAGTTGATTTGTCTTTACTACAAGTCCTTCGATTGTATCTTCGGAGTACCAGACCAGAACTTCCAGGCGTTCCGAACATCTGCAAAAGGCATCCTGCACAGAAACCTGAGTGCCAGGATCGGGGTCGTCCAGATGCCTCCAGTCATCATTAACAAAGAGCCATAAACTTCTTGCGCTGCCTGCAGGATAGGGCATCAGTTCAAGCCAGTACCGGGTCGCTATGCCGGTTTTCACAGCTACTCGACTTGGTTCGACTGTCTTCTGAACTTCCGGGGCACCTGGCAATTCTTTAGGGGCAGTCACAGATTCTGATTGGGATTCTGATGGATTATCTGTTTCTGATTGGTTATCTGTTTCTGATGGGATATCTGTCATTATTTACCCCTTTTGTTTAACTGCTAACGCAATATACTCATCCCAGATTTCACCAATTAATATACAATGTAAATCATATATTTACTATAGAAAATATGTTTAGAAACTAGCATTCCGTAAGGTATATACCCCTCTCCCCCAATTTTTATGGCCTTGAAGGCCGCAGATTTTTATTTAAAATTAAGGCTCTTCGTCATCCCCTATGGATAAGATGAGTTTCAATTCAAGACCGTATTGGTTTTTATGAGGACATCATGAGGATATCCACACAAAACAACGAAGAGCCAAAATTAAATATAAAAAGTTTTAACCTGAGGGTTTCAGGTTATGAACCCTTAGTTCAGATCTCAGGTCCTGCAAACTTCACTCTTTCTGAGCCAGTCAATATCGGACTGGTACAGGAGTCTGAGGTCTTTAAGCCCGAGCTTCAGCATGGCAAGTCTACTGACTCCGAGCCCCCAGGCGAGGACAGGGTCTTTAATCCCTAAAGGTTCACTAACTTCTCTTCTGAAAACGCCTGCCCCTCCAAGTTCTACCCACCCAAGGCCGTCCACATAAACCTCGGGTTCCACACTTGGTTCGGTGTACGGGAAATATCCGGGACGGAAGCGAACTTCTTCGAACCCCATCCTGTGGTAGAATTCTGCCAGTAAACCGAGCAGGTCTGCAAAAGACATATCCTTGTCCATTACAACCCCTTCAAGCTGCTCGAATTCTGGAGTATGGGTAGGGTCAATGGTTTCCCTGCGGTAAGCCCTGTCAATGCAGAAAGCTTTTACAGGTGATATTGGGTGGTCAGCCAGATATTTGACAGTGACAGATGTTGTGTGGGTTCGCAGCACATTGCGTCTTGAAAGTTCCTTATCCCAGGTTCCGCCCCAGCCGCAGGAATCGATTTCTCCTCCGTGCTCGTGCATTGCAGCAACCTTTTCGAAGTATTCCGCCGGAAGCTCGCAGGTGCTGTCAAGGTGGAAGGTATCCTGCATATCCCTTGCAGGGTGGTCCTGGGGTTGGAAAAGGGCATCGAAATTCCAGAAAGAACTCTGGATGATCCCGCCTTTAATCTCGGCAAAACCCATTTCCAGGAAGATCTGGCGCATCTGCTCTATAAGGCGCCTGTAAGGATGGATCTTGGCCCCATAAAGGGGTTTGGGAGTAATATCAAGACGGTAAGGCCTGAACTTTTTCTCCTTCCAGGCCCCACTCTTCAGTAAATCGGGTGTGAGCTGAGCAATTTCCTCTTCAAGGACAAGTCCCTGGGCGGCAAGCGCATTTCCTGCATCAGTTATGGAAACAGTCCTGAACTTTTCTTCGTGTTTTATGATAAGTTTACGCTTGAGCAGGTCCTTTATTGTTCTCTGGTCGGATCCGATTTCTTCAAGGGTTTTTGCTTTGCCTGTAAAAGCCGCAAGGGTTTCTTCATCTTTTCCTGCATTCACTTTTTCAGACGGCACCATTATCCCGTTTTCAACTTTTGCCCATCCTTTTTTTACGAGCCAACCGGTTGCAATCCCTACCATCTGTGGAGAGAAATGGTTCCTCAGCTCTTCCAGCGAGGTAGGCTTTTTCAGGAAATCAATAATCTGGCGCTCCGGGAGCCCGTTTTTTGTATATTCTTCCCCTTCCTTTGTAAGAGAATAACGTTCAAGCACCTTTTCGGAAATCGAAACCAGCCCTTTCTCCTCAAGCATGAAGGCTGCCTGCATTGCCGCATCCACCTGCAACCCTGATTTCTCCTCCAGCCTTTCGGGGGCAGCAGATCCTATTTCCTCAAGGGCAAGCAAGACCTTTTCTCGTTGATTGTGAGATTGTCCTGAATACTCATATATGATCACTTCCTGACGTTCCTGATAATAGTAAGAGTTTGATAAATTTATAACTGATTATTTTTATAAAATTTATTTTTTTATAGTTATTTTTTTATAGTTATTTTTTGTGAATTTATCTGGTGAATCAACTTTGCAAAGTTATTTTGTAAATTACTTTTTGTAAAGTTGCTTTTTGTGAAACTACCCTGTAAATTACTTTTTGTAAATTATTTTGTACTCATCAAGGTGTTCCCTTGCAAGCTCCCGTTTCTCCTGATGGTCTTTGAGGAACTCATACATCTTCTCGGCTGCAAGCTGCTTGCATGAGCCGCACATCCTTGTTCCTGAGACGCATTCCTGCCTGATTTCCAATAATTCCTCATCGTCTCCAAGCAGGTGGAAGAGCATCAGTTCGAAGACTGAACATTCATCAGGTTTTCCGCCAAGTTTTTTCTGTTCTTCCAGGGTCACACAGCCTCCGGTCTTTGCCCTCTTTACCTTTTTTGCACCTTCTTTCGGGTCGTCAGTCAGAGCAATATAACTGTCAGGGACACTGCTCGACATTTTTCCTCCCTGCAGGCCACTCATAAAGCGGTGATAGGTAGATGCAGGAGGAATGAAAGCATAACCTCCGAAGTCAGCGGTTACTTCAGCTACAATCTCGTCCAGTATCTTTCGGGTGAGTTTCCATACTTTTCTGAAAACAAAGTATTCTTCGTATCCTGTGAATTCATACGGTTTAATTTCACTGGCAAATTTCGAGACATCTTTAAGCTCGGCTGTGAAGTATCTCTTTTTCTCAGGCTGGTTTATTTGCAAAACAAATCTTTCCAGGAAAGGATAGTCAGGAGTTTGAAGTATGTCCAGGTGCTCTTCATAGAGTTTCACCTTTCCTGGAATGCGTTTTTTAAGCTCCTTTAAGGCTTCTTTCGGAGCTCCTTTCCCGCGCACGCTCAGGTATTTTCCGCTATTTGCGTTTTCTCTCTCCTCTACTCTGAACATGCTCATCTTGCCTGCAAGCCCTCTTGTAAGTCGGAGGTGAGGGTCCTGGTCAGGTCCCACAGGCACCACAACAGGCTTTGGGCCTCCAAATTCTTCAAGCTGGGGCTGGAGAATATCGGCAGCCTGGGTTGCTACACTGATCATATGTGATAGGTTTGTCTCTCCTGAAAAACCATAGATTGCACTCAGTTCCGAGAAATTGACCTTGACCCCGAGTTCAAATGCCAGGTCTTTGACGCTTTCGCAGCCTGACTGGAAGTAAATAAGGCCATCGGGCTTAAACCCGAGAGCGATAAGGCTCAATATGTATTCTTCTACCCCGATTTCCCTGCACTTCTGCCAGGAAAAACCACGTACTGAGAAAGCCTCTCTATCTGCAATCCCGACAAAAGCTGAAGCTCCCATTTGCTGGTGCCAGATTATCTGGTCCATAACCATCTTGTGCCCGAGGTGAATCTTCCCTGAAGGCATAAAACCGTCCATAACTGAAAAAGGGGCACCTGTCCTCATGGCATCGGCAATCTGTTCGTAATCACGGTGCCCGAAGATAACTCTTCTCCGCATATACATATGCGGGGAGGGAATTTCAGGAAGCACATTATCAAATGGAGAAATCCCGAATTCTTCGAATAACTTGGAATAGTCATTAATCTCGCTTGAACTCCATGGGTCAAGTTTATTAGTCATAAAGTCCCTCGTTGGCTGCCGATTTTCTGGGAAAAGTCTCAGGCAGGCAGCTTTCTCTTGCTGAAAATTATTAAAGATATGAATGCAGTTCCAGCTAAATTGCTCTTTAAAAATACGTGCTAATATGTAAATGTTTATCTTCGGGAAGGCAGTTCCAGACTCATACTGGCTTTCCAGAGGCACGAGGCTTTTAACTTTCCTGGCTTGCCATATCCCTACTAAACGCAGGCTAAAAGAAATATAAATGTACCAGGGGACGCTAGAGAGAAATACTGTAAAAGGATATCCCGTAACTTATTCCTTTTTACTTCTCGCAAACCTTTTCAAAAGGATATGGTAGTTTTGCTCCTGCCGGAATCCTGTCAACAAACTCCATAAATTCAGGATCGTGCATCGGGGCCAGGTTTTTCTGCTTCTGGAAATAAGGGTAACTCCTGATTTTCTGCCAGGCCTCTTTTAAAGATTCCTCTTTTATGTTCCCAAAACTGAAAGGCGGATAAGGACCGGCTTTTGCATCTCCGTCTGTCGTTATATGCATCCAGCGCCTGCCTTCCATTGCGCCGAGCATCTGACCTTCAAAATAAGTATTTGCAAACATCCGCGGGCCGTCCGGGCTGGAATTTATCCTGTGGTACATCTCAAGGATGCTTTTCCTATCTTCGTCAGTGATTACAGGGTCATCCCTGGTTTTTGGCATTGCTTCCCAGACTGAAAATTCATGGACTCCAAGTTCCGATGCAAGATTATAGAGTGCAGGCAGTTCCTGTATATTTGAGGGAGACGCGTGTGTTGTCATTACAACCATGAGCCCGGCTTCAAGTGCCAGTTTTATGGCAGAAACCGCTCTTTCATATGCTCCGCTTGAATTTCGGGCAGCATCGTGTTTTTCAGGATCAGTTGAGTAAATCCCTACCATAAGGGAATGGAGTCCTGCGTCTTCAGGCGGGAAGCCGTTTCTGCTGAGAAATCCGTACCCCAGGTGGAACAGTTTACTATAGCCCGCTTCTTGTCCACATACCTTATCAGCTCAAAGACTTCTTCCCTCAGGAGAGGATCATTTTCAGTAAATGTGATAATGAAACTGCCGGATTCAAGGGCTTCATCGATTATTCTTTTTACAGTACCGGTATCCAGCTCATCTGCAACCGTTCCTGGTGAATATCTCGAACTGCTCTGGCGGGTAAGTTCAATGGATACGGTTTCAGGAATGTATTTTCCGAGAGCTATCTGTATCTCTGCAAAAATAAGACGTTTGAAGGCCGGACTCGGAATTGGAGGAAGCCAGGCTGAGGCAATAACCCTGTCCTCCTCTATGAGGGCTAGTTTCTCTTCCTTCAAGCGGGAATTCATCTTTTTCAGGATAGGGTTGAAAGCTACTTTCAGGGTCCCGTTTGCCGTAAGCTCCAGAACATCTCCGGCGTGCCTGAGGTTTACTGACAGCCCGGGCATTGAGAAAATTTCTATATTTTTTTCCTTTGCTTGAACTTCTCTCAATGAAACTTCCGGTGTATCCCTTCTTTCAGAAGTCATTTTTTCTTCACAAGTTCCTGATTTGCCTGCTGGATATTTAAAATCAACCCTTTTCAAAAAAATCCTTTTCAAAACAACCCTTTTTAAAACAACCGAGGTTTTGCCATTTTTCTTTAAATTACTTATTTTTTCCAAATACTAATCAAAAAAGGTTATTTTGCAAAAAAATTAGTTGCTTGTCTTTTAAATAGATTTTTAAAATATATCGTAAGGATTATACCTGATTAAGGCTATTTTAAGTTTGCAATCTAAAAACAAACCATAAAAAGGCATAATCCATGATAAAAATTATTGATAAGGGATATAAATATTTATTGCTACAACTGAGTGATTTTTTAGGAATTGCAAAAACAATAGTTGTAAGTCTGAAGAGCATTGAAGGTCGAAAAAAATATGAAAATCTATTTGGAAAAAAAGTTAAAGACAAAAAGGAAAATATAAGAGTTTATGCTCTTCACCCCAACCAGTCACTGCTTATAGATTTCATAAGTAATCTTTTTGAGAAACCAATATCTTCAGCCATCTTCCACGATTATATTCTTTCCAAAAGTCCTAATTTTAAAATAATATTCCAGGACACTAATAAAAAGAACAAGAAAAACGCAAAAAGCAATAGACGTTGTATAACTTTAGTACTTCAAACATTACTTTCTGACTTTTTTGAAGGCACAATAGATATCCTTAAAAGGAAAATTAATATCCCTTACAGAGTTAAACCTTTGATTGTTAAGAGTAAGGACTACATGGAAACTGTTCTCCCCCTGGATCAAATACTTGCTTTTCAACATATTAAAACATTTAAGGGGTATTTAGGTAATATTTTTGCACTAAACCCTTCGCTTGATTCTTATTTCAATGACCTTCAAGTTTCAATGGAATATACGCCTCAACTTGAAGAATTGGCTTTTAATAACATTTTCAAGTTAGAAGTATCAAGATGCAAACTTGGGTACTCCAACCTTGAATCATTTATTAGAGATTACAACCAAAATCAAGCTTTAAGACAGGAGTTAAGAATCAGAAGCAAGGGAAAAATTACTCTTTCATCTTATCGACGAAATTTAAAAATGATTTATCCTTATCTGGACAAATATGCAAGACTACTGATACAAGAATGTAGAAATTTTAACCTTATTGGTGATAAAATCTGGATTTGGGATAGAAGATTTTTTGAGTGTAATTGCAGTGGTTTGAAAAATAAAGAAACTGGACTGCTTTCAGATCCAGATGCTGGACATTATGTCAAGAAAACAGGCAAATATAGTGTATTATCAGGAACAGGATACACTGATACATGTATTGTTGATAGCTGGTGGGGTTTACCTGTTTATTGGGATGCAGTAAATGCTAGCAAAAATGACAACACTATATTTCAGGATACAATAAACCAGTGTATGGAATCAACAACAGTAAAACCGTTTTTTGTGATAGCAGACGCAGGACCTGATAGTCATTCTTCTAATGAAACTGTAGTTGAAAAAGGGGTTATTCCAATCATAGCAGCAAGAACAAATAGTGCTGGAAATATCTTGAAAACGGAAAAGGGAACTCACTTTAGAGCTCAATACATCCCAAGAATTTACCATAAATTGCTTGGAAAATTGTACAATATTAGAACAACTGTTGAAAGAAAAAATTCAAACGATGTTGTTGGATACAAGAGATCAAAAACACCGACAAGAGGAAAGGTATGGGCCAAAGTGTATGTGTCAATAAGCAATATTGCTTCATTACTTACGGCACTTACGGCTTTTAAAGTTGGAAGACACAACCTGATAAGAGCACCAGGAGCTTTTAGAAGGTTGAATATCTGAGCAACTAAAAGTAATTTTTTCTTAAAAAAGAGAATTTAATGCTTTTAATTGAAGAGTAAAGCATTAATTGAGATATTGGCAAAGGCTCAACCCTTTTCAAAACAACCCTTTTTAAAACAACCCTTTTCAAAACAACCCTTTTTAAAAAAGGCTTGACCGAAAATAAGTCGTCCCTAGATTTTCCAGAGGCTTAACTCTGAAGTACAAGCTCAAGGTTAAAAGAAATAATTAAGCTGCCCGGGTACGAGAACTAAAGTAATCGACCTGAGCTGCTTTAAAAAAATATAAAATAAGCTTAAACCTCAGACCCTTTCTGAAAAGGCGAGGTTTCCGCTGATTTTCTTTATTTTTACTTTGACCACGTCGCCTTTTGAGGCTCCGGGCACGAAAACCGTATACTTATCTATCTTTGCAATTCCGTCGCCTTTGGACCCGACTGCATCGATACGGAGTTCATAGGTTTCCGCCTTCTTCGATGGCATCCCTGACAACTACATTGCTTACCTTTCTCTTTTTGACAGGCCTGTGAGCTCCGCAAGCAGAACATCTCAGGATAAGTACCCTGTCCACCCTGACAAGCTGGGTATCCGGGCGTCCGCATTCCGAACACATAACGTATTCGTCCACATAAGCCTGAATGTTATCAGAGATCTGAGCTCTCGTAAACCTTCCCTGAAAGACTGCACGTGTGCCTTCTATTTTCCCTGCAGTCCCAAGTTCCCTGGTAAGATATTTCATCAGGTGGTCAGGGTCCCGGTTAAGGATATCTGCAATATTTCCGAAGTTTTCAAGAATTGTAGTCTTTCCTTCGGAAAAGATTCTGGGCTCAGGGATTACGAATCGAGCATCCGTAGTCTCGGTGTCAGGCATTTTTGCCATTGCACGGTTCAAAAGCTCTTCGTAATCGTACATGTTATTGCTCCTTTTGATATTAACAATTTAACTGGTTACTGTACCAGTTCTGCCCCTTCATCGATAACGATTCTACAGGGGTTGGCAGCTTCTGTCCTGCATGCCAGAGAGCTTTCTTTGCGGCTGCAAAGTTTTGCTTTTCAACAGCTACTGTGAAGATCTTCTGGAATGGGTTTACCCTTGCTGCAGTACCTACATTCTTCCCAAAAGCCCTGCGCATTCCACTGGACACACGGTCAGCACCCGCGCCAGTTGCCTGCTTGTTTTCTCTGAGGACTTCGTGGGGATAGACACGGAGCTTCATGTAATAGCCCATCTTTCCGGTATCTTCAGTCAGGTGCCTGTTTGCTGTAATACGGGCTGCTTCAAGAGCAGTGTGCCTTATCTGGCATTTTTCTTCTACAAGCAGGGAGATTTTAATCGGGAAAGAGGTGTTTGCTTTGTCTCCCATGTCATAATGAATAATCTGACTGCCTGGAACACCGCCCATGTATTTTCGTCTGGTAAATGAGCGCTGCCTCACGTTTCTGTACATACTTCCTGGCTTTCGTACCATAAGCTTGATTCTCCTGAAAGATAATGAGTTTAATTTAATTTAATTTAGTTTAGTTTAATTTAGCTTTACTTAGCTTAGTTTAGCTTAAATTAGCTTAATTTTACTTAGTTTAGCTTAATTTAACTTAGTTTAGCTTAATTAGCTTAATTTAACTTAATTAGCTTAATTTAACTCAATTAGCTTAGTTTAGCTTAGTTTAGCTTAATTTAGCTTAGTTTAGCTTAGTTTAGCTTAGTTTAGCTTAATTTAGCTTAGTTTAGCTTAGTTTAGCTTAGTTTAGCTTAATTTAACTTAATTAGCTTAGTTTAGATTAACTTAATTTCACTAAAGTTTGTTGTTGTAACGGACTCCTTTCCGGTTCCTTCCGCATATAAATGTTTGCAGTAAGTTCGTAAAAAACCATCTAGCAAACGATTCAGTATGAGATATGTGCATATAGAGATACCTGCCTGTATTTACATTTATCTGTAAACCTGCCCTGTGGACTTCAGCAGGCAGCTACTGTATTTTCCCGGCTCCCTGATAGGGATTCGGATTGAATTTCTATAACCCCTATAAATTTGTATATTCTGGGCTTAAGCAACTTACTCCCTAACTACTTAGTGGTTTATAAGGTTTATTGATGGTTCCGGGTACTTCTCCATAAATCCTGCAAGTAGCCCAAAACAGCCTGAAAGCATCATGCTCCCGAAAGGTGCGGCAAAATGCAATTTGTTCGATATCTCCTTCCTGATTTTGGATTCCGAAAGCTTTTCAAGCATTTCTCTTTTTGGACCCGTAACTAATATAGATCTAACCTGCTCAAAGCCAATTTGTTCAAATCCTGGAGCTTCCCTTCTATATGCTCCATGTCCTCCGTCTTCGAAAACATCTTCAAAAGCAAGCTTCCCGTCGGCAAGCCTTATTATATAGTCCTGAAGTTTTTCGGGGTTCATGAGGGATGTGTGGTGCTCAAAAACTGCTGTGATCCTGTTTTCATTCACAAGCGCTCCCAGAGTATGTCCGTTTCCAATATTAACCACAACAGACGGCTGTACAGCCGCAGGGTCAGTAAGCGCTCCGAAGATGGCTGCTGGCCCGGTATCCATGAAAACTGCTCTCGTTTTCCGGTTTCCTGCAGCTTTGAGAAGAGAATCTGCCTGAGCTTTCATTCGGGTAAAAGCCTCAGGAATTTCCTCGGGCCTGTAGACGAAGTTCTCAAGTTTTCCTCCCTTATCAATGAGTTCTCGAAGGAGTTCAAAGCGGTAGATCCTGTTGCTCTTCTCAGGGGCATTTCCATGATCCTGTACTGCCACGGCAAAATTTGCAGGCATCTGAACCTCAAAAGCCGAAAGTGCAGTCGAAGTCGATTCCGGATCGAAATCCTGCATGACAATTTCCTGTGCATTCTCTTCAGATGCAAGTTTTTTTGCTTCCTCTTCGGAAACGATTTGAATCCCAAAAGCCTTCACTTTTTCTATATTATCATTGATGGTCAGAGCAGCCTGTTCGGTAGCATATACCGGAAAACCTGCCTTTAGATGAGACCTGATAGCAAATGTTGAAGGGCCTCCTCCCATTATGTTTCCGGTAAATACTATTGTTTTTCCCTTTTTGGTTGCTTTCCGTACCTTTTTCGCAATTATCTGAGTGGGAGCGGGCATGACCATAAGCAGGCTGTTTTCCATCTCTTTTTCTGAATTGAAGAGTAGAATATCCTGCGTACCTGTTCCTACATCCGCTGCAAGTATAAGCATACCTGAAGCATTGGCTGATAAATTATTAAAATATAGGCAAGCAAGTGGAAGTAAGCAGGGCACTGGAGAGCAGAACTCTATACGAAATTGGCCAGAATACTGAGTTAATTAGGATACTGAGTTAGCCAGGATATTTAGTTGGTCAGAAATCAACAGTCAAGTGCCGGATCAAAATCATAATAAGAAACTTGATTAATAACTCAAGTCAAGCACAGGATTTAAAAAAGCAAATTTTGAGTTTTGGGATTGCTCGTAACGATTAGTGGCAGTCCATCACATACCCAGGCCTCGTGAATACCACGCTAAAGGCATTTTCACTGTTTTTGACTATCAAAAGTAAAGGCTATACAAGTAACTCCGTTTTCAAGGTTTGATCTCAAGTATATCCTCTACATATGCCCTCACGGTTTGATCTCAAGTACATTCTCTACATATGCCCTCACGGTTTGATCTCAAGTACATCCTCTACATATGCCCTCAAAATTTCCGCAACGCTCCAGGCCTGGGCGATACAGCCGCCAGGAGAGTGAGGATAGTCACCATCAAATACTTCCGAAATGGAATCGATGCCTGCTGTTTCAAGCTGAATGTCAAAGCCCTCGAGAAGAGTCCGCATATTCTCAAGACTATCTTCCGAATAATTATTGACTTTCCTGTAGGCTTTCACATAAGCTCCAAGGAGCCAGGGCCAGGCGGTTCCGTTGTGGTAGGCTGTATCTCTGGTTAAGGCATCTCCATGATATTGTCCTTTATATAAGGAGTGGTCTCTCGAGAGAGTTCTAAGCCCAAAAGGAGTCAAAAGGTCTTTTTCAACTCTGTCCACAATCGCTTTTTCTTTATCAGGGGAGAGCATAGTATAAGGTAGAGATACGGCAAAGATCTGATTAGGTCGGATAGCAGGGTCTTTAACCTCGTTTCCTGTTTCATCCTTATATACGAGGTCAAAGAGACAATTGGTTTCCGGATTCCAGAAAGTGTTCTCAAAACTCGAGACAACACCAGTTGCAAGAGTTTCGTATGGAGAGACTTCTTCACCTAGAAGAGTGCCAAGGTAAGAAGCAGTTTTCAGGGCGTTATACCAGAGAGCATTTATCTCACAGGCTTTACCTGTTCTTGGGGTCACTGCCCATTCCCCGATTTTAGCATCCATCCAGGTTAGCTGGGGTCCCTGCTGGATGAGATAATCTGAATCCATACCGATTCCAAAATCTGTGCCTGTAAAGTAATGATCTATGATGTTAACTATGGTGTCCCAGATATCCGAGAGGAAAAGGAAATCGTTTGTATATGCGAAATAGCGGCTAAGGGCATGAATAAACCAGAGAGAAGCATCTACTGTATTGTAAATTGGTTCCCCTCCGAAAGCCGGGAAAGTGTTAGGGATTAAGCCTCTCCGACAGTACCTGGCAAAATAATTGAGAATGGTTCTTGCTTCCTCGAAACGATAAGGAACTAAAAGCAAGCCAGGCAGAGAAATCATGGTATCCCTTCCCCAGTCAGAATACCAGTGATATCCTGCAATTACCGTATCCTCACCTGAAATATGGCTTCTCACTACGAAAGTATCAGTCGCCCTGGTAAGTTTAAGAGCAAAAGGATCAATAAGTTTTGAATCAAGAACAAGAAGGTTCTGCCGATTTGCTTCCCTGGTACGGAGTTTATCAACTTGCTTGAGAGTAAGAGAAGAAATATCTCCTGTTGAAGCAGCAACAAAAAAACGGAAATTTCCCAATCCGATCTCGCTTTCAAAATAACCTGGACTAAAGTTATCTTCCTCAGAGTTAAGTCCCCGTTCTTTCTCAGCATCATACTCTAAGTTATAGTACCATGTGGGATTAGGATGATACTGGAGGTCGGATGAAAGCGAGAAAGTAAAACCATTAGAGCTTGCCAGTTCTACTCCAGCAGGAGTAGCTTCCTGGGTAAAGGAAAGGTATCCGGCGCGGGCAGTGATATTAAAGTCTCTTGAACTTACTAGAGGAAAAATTCTTAGTAAAGCTTCCTCTCTCCTGGATTTTATATCATAGAGAACACAGGTTGTGTTACTGTTGCGAACCATGAAGACTGTTTTCTTTACGGTTATACCACCGGGATTGTAAACCCAGGTAGGAAATGGGTTTTGAACGAATTCTGACAGATAATTAAAGCCCTCAGGAGAAATAGTGCCTGGATATTTATGGGTTGCGAGTTTATAAGTTTCTTCGTTGGTAGAAATTTCCTCATCAAGGGAAGAGAGTATCAAATATCTCCCTGGATAATTCTGTGGAGCTGCTACAAGCAGTCCGTGATAAGTCCTTGTTCTTGCGTTAATTACTGTAGAGGAAGCAAATCCTCCAAGCCCATTTCCTATAATCCATTCCTTTTTATTCCTTCATCATATGTCGAAAGAAAATCTGCCCCAAGCCTGATCCCACTCATCTATACTTAATTTGAGTCGAGTTATTAAATAGCTGTGTGTTTGAAAAAAAGCAATGCGTTGCCATAAACAATTAATTCATTTTATATACTTGTAAATTCTATACTTTTCGCGCGGTCTGCTGTTGTATCGTGTATTGAATTTTCAAATGGTTTTGGATCTGCGAAATTATTTCAGGATACAACGACTTGAAATCTTTTGCTTATTAAGATATTCTTAAAGTTCTGATTCTGGATGCCGTATGACAAATTACCTTGACCCATAACCTTGACCCGAAGCTCCTTTATATTTTTATGGAAAATATTATAAATTTTGAACTATATAATTATCATACAACAGGCAATGGAAAGCCTGAACTCTTTGATACTTATCTTTGATACTTATTTCCTTAATTTTCCAAAAATGAGTGGTAGGTCTATGAAAATGATTAGAATAGGGATGTTTTCCTGGGAAAGTTTGTACTCGATACGTATAGGAGGAATTTCTCCTCATGTATCCGAACTCTCCGAGGCTCTTGCAGCAGAGGGACATGAGGTTCATCTCTTTACGCGAGGCCGTGGAGACGATAATGAAATAATCAACGGTGTCCATTATCACAGAGTTGCCTGTGACCAAAATGGGGGAATTGTTGAACAGATGGACCGGATGTGTGATGCTATGTACTGCCGGTTCCTGGACGTAAGAGAAAAAGCAGGTGAGTTTGACATCCTTCACGGGCACGACTGGCATCCGGTAAATGTTCTCTGCAGGATAAAAGCTCAATTTGGGCTACCCTTTGTGTTGACCTTCCACAGTACTGAATGGGGACGTAACGGAAACAGTTACGGAGACTGGTGGGAGGCAAGGGAAATATCTCATAGAGAGTGGCTTGGAGGGTATGAATCCTCTGACGTGATTGTGACCTCGCCAATATTGAAGGAAGAAATTAAGCAAATTTACAAAATTCCCGATTATAAAATCTGGAAAATTCCTAACGGCATAAACGTGGGAAAGATAAAAAGAAATATTGACCCCGGAGACGTGAAAAAGCACTATGGTATTAACCCATTCCTTCCAGTTGTGCTTTTCACGGGAAGGATGGCATATCAGAAAGGCCCTGACCTGCTAGTAGAAGCTGCGGCAAGAGTCCTGAAAAAAAGGGATGCCCGGTTTGTACTTATCGGTGATGGGGGAATGCGTTCTCATTGTGAATACCAGGCTCAGAAACTTGGCATTGGGAACTCGTGCAATTTCCTTGGGTATGCCCCGGATAACACTGTAATAGACTGGTTTAACGCCTGTGACCTTGTATGCGTGCCCAGCCGTAACGAGCCCTTCGGAATCGTTGTTCTTGAAGCCTGGGATGCAAAAAAAACCGGTAGTTGCAAGCGATGCAGTTGCCCTTGTGGAGAATTTCAAGACAGGTGTTGTTGCTTATAAAGAGCCCTCTTCTATTGCCTGGGGACTCAACTACGTTCTTGAAGGGCTTGGCCGTAACAGAATGGGGAAAAAAGGGCATGATGTTCTCAAAAAGAAATATAACTGGAAAAGAATAGCTGAAAAAACCCTTGAAGTATATGAAAAAGTGATCGAAAAAAGGCCTTATCATAAAAGTATGTGAGAAAAGCAAAAGAAACTCACCGAATAAAATTTCACCTAAAAGAATAAGAATAAACAACTTGTAGCTACTGAATAAACAGCTCCATAGAAATGCTATTCTGGTTCTGTAAAATCTTCGGGAAATTATAATTTACTCCAGCCAAATTGAACCTATATAACTGTTCAGTCTCCGAAGATTTTACAAGTCCCTGTTATAGTCATGCCTTTAATTGCTGCAACAAAAAATACTTTATATCTCCTTGATTAGTTGCATTGTTTAGACTCGTGACTATAGGTGGTTTTCATGAAAGAATCTACACCGGAAATTCATAAAAAAGAAGCAAAAAAATTCTTTTCTTTTGCCTTAATCACAATTTCGACCTCAAGATATGAAAAATACGGAAATCCCGCTTCACCTGAAGATGCCGATGACATTTCAGGCAAAAATATGAAAGATCTTCTCGAAGCGGCCGGCCATAAAATTTCTTTCTACAGGCTGGTTTCCGACAAAAAAACCTCAATTACAGATGCAGTTCTTGCTGCTCTTGACAGCCCCGCAGATATTATAATTACAAGCGGAGGCACAGGGCTTGCACCAAAAGACATTACAATTGAGTCTGTAACCCCACTTTTTGAAAAAGAAATCTCAGGCTTCGGGGAACTTTTCAGGTACAAAAGCATTGAAGATATAGGAACGTCGGTAATCCTTACCAGAGCTGTGGCAGGCGTAATTAAAGGAAAAGCGGTATTCTGCCTCCCGGGGTCGCCTAATGCTGTGAAATTGGCAATTTCTGAGATTATAATTCCTGAAGCCGGGCATATTGTCAGGCATGTGAGGGAATAAACTTTTACATGTTTTAGTAAATTCGCTTCTTATAGAGCCTATCCCAAAAGCCACTTTACTCTTAATCGTGGGAATTCTCAGAATTGTTTTCATGATCATGAGCTTGATTGAGTATTCAAAATACAAGGCCTAAGAAGCAAATTTCAAGTTTTGGGATAAACTCATAAAATAGATAGTTTGAAGAAGAATACTCCTATATTCAGCAGCAAGAACACTTCAATATGTAAATATTCTTGTATATCCTTAAATACAGCTTTTTTGGGTTCTTCCGACCTTCCGCAAATGTCTTGAAGAAAATAACATTTTTCCTGTTATCGTTTTTGGGCATTTGCTCAAATTTGCAATTATTATCTCAACTGAAGCTTCCGGAATTATAGAGGTTAGAAGCTTTCAATGAGGGCACAAAATTGAAATGTGTAAAATATTTCAAAAACACATGCTTGAATAAGCAGGGAAATTTTCAGAAAAAACGATAGCAAGAAAAATTGTGAAAATTGAATGGACATCTGCGGAAAGGCAGGTTCTTCGTTGTTTTGTGTGGATATCCTCATAATGTCCTCATAAAAACCAATGTGGTCTTGAATTGAAAATCATCTTACCCATAGAGAATGGCGGAGAGCCCTATTTTGTAATTTTGTCAATGTTCTTATCAGCAAAGAGATGTTGTTTAAAGTGGCTTTTAGGTGTAATTTCAGGTAAAATAATCAATGATTAACTGGTTGAGGCATTAGTCATTAAAATCTTGAATATTTTATTTTCAATCATCTCAATATATGGGCAATCAGGACCAAATTTGTTCTCAAGTATTTCAAGGGAACGTTCCAATAAAGGTAAAGCTTTTTCGTGCTCTCCTCTCTGATAATAGAATTCTGCTAGATTGTTTAGAGTCATTGAAACGGTTAGGTTTTGTATATCCAAAATCTCATAAATTTCAAGTGCCTTTTGATAAAGGGGAAGTTCTTTTTCGTACTCCCCTCTATGATAATAGAGTTCTGCGAGATTGTTTAGGGTTGCTGCAACATCTAAGTTTTGCATACCCAAAACCTCATAAATTTCAAGTGCTTTTTGATAAAGTGGTAGTGCTTTTTCGTCTTCTCCTCTCTGAAAATAGAGTGCTGCTAGATCGTTTAGGGTTATTGCAACATCTGAGTTTTGTGTACCCAAAGTTTTTTCCCTAATTTCAAGTGCCCTTTTATAAAGTGGTAGTGCTTTTTTGTACTCTGCCATCTTATGATAGATTACTGCTAGATTGTATAGAATTATTGCAACATCTAAGTTTTGTATACCTAAAACCTCATAAATTTCAAGTGCTTTTTGATAAAGTGGTAGTGCTTTTTCGTGCTCTCCCACATTACGATAGAGTCTTGCTAGGAGGTGTAGGATTATTGCAACATCTACGTTTTGTATACCCAAAACCTCATAAATTTCAAGTGATTTTTGTAAAAGTGGTAATGCTTTTTCGCGCTCTCCTATCTGAATATAGAGTGTTGCTAGAACGTTTAGGGTTATTGCAACATCTGAATTTTGTGTACCCAAAACATTTTCCCTAATTTCAAGTGCTCTTTTATAAAGTGGTAGTGCTTTTTTGTACTCTGTCATCGTATGATAGATTACTGCTAGATTGTATAGAATTATTGCAACATCTGGATGCTGTGTACCCAGCACCAATTCACTGATTTCTAAGCTTCTTTTATAAAATAAAAGCGCTTTTTCATACTCTCCTATCTCAGAATAAAGTACTGCTAGCTCGTTTAGGGTCGCTGCAACATTTGGGTGCTGTGGGCCCAGCACTTTTTCCATAATTTCAAGTGATCTATTATAAAGTGAGAGCGCTTTTTCGTACTCTCCTACATTACGATAGAGTCCTGCGAGATTGTTTAGGGTCGCTGCAACATCTGGGTGCTGTGGACCCAGCACTTTTTCATTAATGTCAAGTGATCTTTGATAAAAATGCATAGCTTTTTCGCAATCTTCAATCTCACGATAGAGTGTTGCAAGATTGTTTAGGGTTATTGCAACATCTGAGTTTTGTGTACCCAAAGTTTTTTCCCTAATTTCAAGTGCCCTTTTATAAAGTGGTAGTGCTTTTTCGTACTTTTTCATATTAGAGTAAAGTGTTGCAAAATCGTTTAGTGTTGTTGCAACATCTGGGTGCTGTGGGCCCAGCGATTTTTCCTTAATTTCAAGTACCATTTGATAAAGAAATCGTGCTTTTTCGTATTCTGCCACCTTAGAATAAACTACTGCTAGATTGTTTAGTATTGTTGTAGCAAATGGGTGCTGTGGGCCCAGCACTTTTTCCATAATTTCAAGTGATCTATTATAAAGTGATAGTGCCTTTTCGTATTTTCCCATATTACAGTAGGATGATGCGAGATTGTTTCTGGTTATTAAAACAGATTTGTGTCCCGGTTCGAGTTCGGTTTCGAGAATTTGAAGCATTTCTTCATATATTGGAGTAGTTAATTGCCAGAACGCTGCTCTGTCGAAGGGACCTGATACAGAAATAAACCATTCACATAATTCTTCTGCTTCCAGTGATTCTTTTGCATGATAGAAGGCTTCGGTTAGGGCGTTTTCGTGTTCTGGGGTTATTTCTTTGATATCTATATTTTCTAGCTTTTTGCTGTAAAAATCAAGTAGATACTTATGGATATTCTTTCGATCTGTGGGATCATGGAATTCCTTAAGGCTTTTTCTCATCAACTGGTGAACAGAGCATTTTCCATCAGTATCTTTTTTGATAAAGGAAAACTTAATCAGTTCTGAAAATGCGCCAGCAGGATATCCTGAATCAAACTTTCTCATTAATATTTCGAAAAGGGCTCTGTCCCAGGAATTGGGTACTGAAAGCACTTTGAGAGCTCGAATTTCGTTATCATTCAGATATTTCACGAATGTGTTGAATATCTCTTTCTGCGTCTTTCCAAAGTCCTCAGAGACTGGCTGTCTTTTCTTGCTAATCTTTTCATAGGTATCAACAGACAGATTAAGGTAGTATGGAACCCCTTCACTGGCTTTGATAATTACATTCTGAATGTCCTTATTTTCAATACCACAATCTTCTAAAAATTCTTGACAATAACTCTCTGGAAGTTCATCTACTGGATGTTGTTCCAGATACATTTTCCAGTCTTCATCACATTCGGGAACCCATAACAATTCATTTCTTCCACAGATTACCCATGAAACTCCTTTCATGTTTGGAATCAGGTTTTCCCTTATCCATTCATCTTTTTCATGAAAACCGCCTTTATCCCTCAGGCCATCCCAGAGAGCTTCGTAAGTGTCAATAAAGATGTAAGCTTTTGAATTCATACAAGCTTTTGAATTCATACCTAAATAACTTGTAAAATCTGCAGCAAAAAAGCCAGGCAATAATTTCTCTATTTCAGAGGCTTCCATAGCAACAATTTTATTGATGTCTATAGCTTGTTCCTTGAAAAATCTTTTAATGTTCTCGGGAGCATTATTTATAATATCCCAGATCGATCTTGCAGGTCCAAATTCATTAAGGACGTCTATTATTTTACTGACAAATTTTCCTTCTTTAATCACAGGATAGTTCTCTTCTAGCAGAGGAATTTCAGGGTGGAGTTTTTTCCAGTATATAGCATGAGCAATATTGAAAAGGTAAAACTTAGCTTTGTATTTCTCTTGAATCTTGTTTCTCAGGGCAATTAAAAAAGTTCCGACTTCTCTATAAGTTTTTGTGTTCAGATTAATAGCTGCCCAGAATATTTCGGGATACTCTTCATCCAGTATCTTTTGCAATTCTTTCTGAAGCTTGCTTTTCCCGATTCCGGCAATTCCGTGATAAAATAGTACGTTGTATTCTAGATTTCCCGAATTCTGGATATTTTTTCTGAAAGCCTGAATGCAGGCTTCCCTATCAACAAATACTCTCTCTTTCCCAAAGTATGTTGTAGGACCGATGGGCATGTATATCTCCACAGGCCAGTTTTCCAATTAACTAAGCTTCCGACCTGTTGAACTATTATTCAACTCGTCCTATATTACAGTACTGAAATCTTTCAATTAATTTCAAAAATCAGACAAATGAAGCCCATCAATAAAAGATATTGAGACGGCTCCAAATTAGAAAATTTTATTATCGGTATCAAAGTAAATTATACCATAAAATGAGTAATATGACTCCACTCATTTACTAAGTTTCCAGAAGCCGATATCAGATACTCATTGATTGTACAAAATATGGATGATTAAGTCCAAGTTTTTTTTCGATGATATCCACAGCACGTTCGAATATAGGCAAAGCTTCTTCATATTTTCCCATATTTGAATAAAATATTGCTAAGTTGTTCAGTGTTACAGCAACATCTGGATGCTCTGGTCCTAAGAATCCTCAAGTATTTTGAGTGCTTTTTTGATAAAATGGAAAACTTTTTTTCATAATATCCTATGTTATTATAGAGTAATCCAATATTGTTTTAAGGTTGCTGCAACAATCTGGGCGTTGTGAACCTAGCACATTCTCATGAATATCAAGTGCTCTTTTATAATATTGAAGTGATCTTTCGTAATTCCCTCTACTTGCATAGAGTCCACCGATATTGTTTAAGGTTATTGCAAAATATGGATGTTGTGAACCTTGAAATTTTTCAATTATTTTCAAGTGTTCTTTGATAAAGTTGCAATGATTTTTCGTACTCTCCCAGATAATGATAGAGGCCGGCCAAATTGTTTAGTGCTGGTTCAATATCTGGATGTTGCGGGCCCCAACACTTTTTCATTGATGTCAAGTGCCCTTTGATTAAAGTGGAAGTGCTTTGTCGTAACACCCCATCTGAGAATAGAGTAGTGCGAGATTGTCTAGTACTGTTGCAACGTATTGTGTTGTGGGCCCATTACTTTTTCGACAATTTCAAGTGTCCTTTGATAAAGTGAAAGTGCTTTATCATAATGTCCCATTTCAGAGTAGAGTAATGCGAGATCATTTAGTGCCATTGCAACTTCTGGGTGTTGAGGACTAAGCATTCGTTCATAAATATCAAATATATTTTGATAAAGTGGAAACGCTTTATCATAATGTCCCATCATTCGATAAAGTTCGGCGAGACCATTTAGTGTTGATGCAATATCTGGGTGTTGCGGATTCAGAGTATTTTCACGAATGTCAAGTGCCCTTTGAAAAAGAGGGAGTGCTTTTTCGTATTCTCCCGTACTTTTATAGAGTCCTGCAAGATTGTCTAGTGTTGTTGCGACATATGGATGTTGTGGACTGAGTTTTGATTCAAGAATTTGCAGCATTTCTTCATACATAGGGGTAATTAATTGCCAAAATGCTGCTCTGTTGAACGGATCAGATACAGAAATAAACCATTCGCATAATTCTTCTGCTTCCAATGAATCTTTTGCATGGTAGAAAGCTTCAATCAATGCGTTTTCGTGCTCTTGGGTTATTGCTTTAATATCAAGATCTTTTAGGTGATTGCTGTAGAAGTCAAGCATGAAATTATGGACTTCTTTTTGCAAATCTTGATCCTGGTAATCCTGCAAACTTTTTCTCATAAGCTGGTGCATGGAACATTTTCCTTCCTCATCAATGTCCATGAAAGAGAATCTATGCAATTCTGAAAAACTGGTTGCAGGATATCCGGTATTAAATTTCTCGATCAGGATTTTGAATAGTTCACGATTCCAGTATCTTGGAACCGATAAGACTTTTAGTGTCTCTTTTTCTTCCCTGTCAAGGTATTTGACAAATCTGCAGAAAATACCTTCTGGAACCTTTGCAAAGTTTCCCGGTGTGGGCTGCTCTTTTTGCTTTATTTTTCTGTAGATATCGATGGAGAGTTCAAGGTAGTAGGGTACGCCTTCACTGCTTTCAATGAGTACATTCTGGATATCCTTTTCAGTGATTTCACACCGTTTTAACAGATCGAGAGCATCTTCTTCTGGAAGTTTTCCAATTTTACGCTGGTCAAGGTAATTTTTCCAGTCCTCATCCACTTCTTCCCAGCGAAGAGATTCTTTTCCACAGATTACCCACAGACAGGATTTTTGTATGTTTTCAATAAGTTTTCTGAACCATTCGTCCTTGGCATTAAAACTTCCTTTATCTCTTTCTTTTTCCCAGAGGGATTCGTAAGTGTCTATGAAAATGACTGCGGATTCTGAAGTGTTCTGCAGGTAATCCGCAAGGTCATGGGCCAAGTAAACAGGCAACCGTTCGTATATCTCTGTAGGTTCAAGATCCGGAAGTTTTGAAATATCTTCTTTGCGTTTCAGGGTCCATTTCTGATAACGTTCAGGTAAGCTTTTGGCAAGGTTATACACGTTTGGTATCAGGTTTACAGGAACAAATTCGTCGCAGATATCTAGAACATCGCGAACAATGCTGTCTTCGGAGTAATTTTCTTTTACTAGGGGACTATGAGGGTTGATTTTTTTCAAGTAGGTGGCAAGGGCAATGTCAAAGAGTTGAATTTGATTCCGTATTTCTGGTGCAACTGGCTGGAGAGAATTTCGAAGAACTTATAAGGCTGCCTGTATTGTTCGGTAGCGAAGTCTATTGAAGTCCATATAACTCTTGTGTGCTGGTTCGATTTGTTGTGTTTTTCGAGCAAAGTTGGAAGTTCCTTTCTAAGACTGGTTTTTCCAATTCCGGCAACGCCATAATATACCAGGATACTGTAGTTTTTTTGGTCGATGTTCCGGAAGGCTTTCTCAAAAG
>Ga0268359_11312_pt1 | contig 34411 bp, 39 predicted proteins | sample BioMet11_FD_194416 | JGI IMG/M metagenome (GOLD analysis project Ga0268359, IMG submission 194416) | Sewage microbial communities from Oakland, California, United States - Biofuel 11 (PacBio Assembly) | ecosystem: Engineered > Wastewater > Sewage > Unclassified | place: USA: California | collected...
TTCTTCCGGCATGGTGCTGAAGGACAGAGAGATACTTTCCACAGACGGTGCCATCATCGTTGGTGTTGTCATGAACCATGCGACCAAAGAAATCATCGGCGGTCCGGATGTTCAGTCGCGCGGTGTCATTTATCTGAAAGATGCTGACTACATAGTCAAGCAGATCGGTGATCTGATGGAATCGACGATCAATGAAGCTGTCAAGGAAAACCGTTATGAGAATATGGGCTGCCGTGCCGAAGCACGTGACAAGATCAGCCGTTATGTACTGCATGAGACAGGCAAGAGACCTATGATCCTGCCGGCAATTGTAGAGATCAATACAAAGGATTAAGAGGATTGAAGTGGCTAGAAAATCAAAAGCACAGGAAAAAAGGGAACAGCAGGAAGAAGTAAGACAATGGATCACGATAGTGATCCTTTCTGCATTGGCGATTGTCGCATTATTGAGATACGGCATCATCGGCATCTTCCTATATAATCTCCAGAGATATCTGCTTGGAGATCTTTTCTGGCTGGTCCTTTCTATTGTTGTCATAGTGATCCTGATCAATGTCATGAACAGGCATCATGGCAATGAAGAGAAGAACCCGACACCGGCAATTCTGGTCATCTGCGCTGTTCTTCTGCTCTGTGCCTATCTGAATACAAAAGATACCGGCATTCCGACCATTATGCCGTATGTTGACCATATTACAGACTACTTCAGCAAAGAGCCTGTCACAGCCGTCGGCGGCGGTATCATCGGCGGTCTGCTGTACGCCTTGACGTCCATGGCTTTTGGCAGACCAGGCGTCATCCTGGTCATTGTTGTCCTGTTTATCATCACCGCGCTTCTGCTTGTATCTTTAGATACATACAAGGATGCTTTTCATACAATTGCAGCATTCTTCAAGACACCTGATCATCAGAAGGAAGAACCGCCGGAAGAAGAACCAGAAGAAGAAAAAGAACCGGCCAACCTCTGGAACATGCTTGCAGAGCATAAGGAAAAGAAGGAACAGGCAAAGCTTGGTCAGATCAAAGCTGATCAGGAATCAACGGCAGAGCTGAAGAATCTGACCGAAGAAGTCAAGCAGCCGGAACAGCTGTCTTTAATGAACGAGGAAGAAGAAAAGCCGAAAGAATCTTCTATTTTAAATATCCGTGCTGATGGTCCGACGGAAGAGATTCCAGTCGTTAAGATTCCAGGCAAAGTTGTTTCTGATAAAGATTCTGTGTTCATCAATGTCGATGATCTGCAGGATGCTGCTGAAAAGCATATCGAAGAAGAGCCTGCGGAAGAAATGCCGGCAGACGAACCGCTGGCAGAGGAAGAAGGAAAGCAGCTGCCGGCTCCAGTACCGATTGTCAAGCATTCCAACCGTCCATACCGTCTGCCAAAACCAGCCCTCCTTGATCCAATTCCGCCGAAGAATGCCAATGGTGCCAATGAGCTGGCGGCTCGTGAAAAAGGCCAGCTGCTCATCAGTATCCTTAAGAATTTCGATATTGAAGCTGAACTAGTTGATACGCATATTGGTCCGGCTGTCACTCAGTTTGAGATACGCCCGGATGTCAATGTCAAAGTATCGAAGATCTTAGCTTTGACGGATGACATCAAGATGCAGCTGGCGGCGAGAGATATCCGCGTTGAAGCACCAATTCCCGGCAGAAATGCAGTCGGTATTGAAGTGCCGAATGAAGAGAGCACGCCGGTCAAGATGAGAGATCTGCTCAATGATGTCTCACCCAAGGACAAGAATCAGCCGCTGCTGTTCTTCTTAGGAAAAGATCTGCTTGGCAGAACAATTACCTGCCGGCTGGATAAGATGCCGCATCTTTTGATTGCCGGCGCAACTGGCTCCGGTAAATCTGTATGTATGAATTCCATCATCACGTCACTTCTGATGCGCACCAAGCCGGAAGATGTCAAGATGCTGCTGATTGATCCAAAGAAGGTTGAATTTACACCATTCCAGCATATTCCGCATCTAATTGGACCGGTCATCAATGATCCGACTCAGGCAAGCAATGCATTAAAGGTCATCGTCCGCATCATGGATGAACGCTATAACTTGTTTGCAGCAGCAGGCGTACGCAATATTGAAGTCTATAACCAGAAGGTGATGGAGCAGGACGGACGTCCGAATGAAGATGGTTCCCCATGTCCAAAGAAGCTGCCTTATATTGTTGTCATTATCGATGAGCTTGCTGACCTGATGGTAGTTGCAGGCAAGGAAGTCGAAGCTTCTGTACAGCGTATTACACAGCTGGCCAGAGCTGCCGGCATCCATTTGATTGTCGCTACACAGCGGCCTTCTGTTGATGTCATTACCGGCATCATCAAGGCAAATATTCCAAGCCGTATTGCATTCTCTGTTTCCTCCGGAATGGATTCCAGAACAATTCTGGATCATATCGGTGCGGAACGTCTGCTGGGCAATGGTGATATGCTGTATATGCCGATTGGACAGAATGCCGCAACACGTGTTCAGGGTGTCTTTGTTACAGATGATGAAGTCAAGCGCATCTCGGATTATGTATCTGCGGAAGCAATACCGATGTATGACGATTCATTCATCATGCTGGAGGGAATCAATGATGCTGATGGATCACCTGTCGCAACAGTCAATGATGATCCGCTCTTTCAGGAAGTCAAAGAATATGTTGTAGAGGCGCAGAAAGCTTCTACCAGTCTTCTTCAGAGAAGATTTGGCATTGGCTACAACCGGGCGGCAAGAATGATTGATGCATTGGAAGAAGCAGGCGTCATTGGACCGGCACAGGGTTCCAAGCCGAGAGAAGTATTTATCAAACCGGATGAGAGTGTTAAGAAGACAGAGACCGGCGAAAGATATGAGTGAGAAGAACAGAGATGTTCTTCTTTTTTATGCATATTGATTGCACATAGGAAAATAGTTAGTTATAGTTAACTCATGAGAGGTGGAATATGAATACAGCAACTTGGAATATTATTGTCGCAATCGTTATTCTTGCGGTATTGGATATCATGTATATTGCCAATCATGGACTGGATTCCTGCGGTGGGAACTGTTCACACTGCAGCGGTCGGTGCAAATGGGTCGGCGATGTCAATAAGGCAAAGAAAGCAATTGCCAGAAAGAAAAGAATTCGTGCATTTCTGCACATGGACAAAGCAAAGTAACTTTGCCCTTTTTTGTAAGATATGAGAATCCAGTGCAGATATGTCAAAGGCATATCTGCATTTTTTGAGACTCTGATACAGATATGATTCTTTGCTGCGAATGATGCTTTCTGTCACACTGTAGACGAGGGGGATGGAAGTATGATGAATGGATGTTTTCTAGTTGGAACGGTGATGGAAAGCCCGCGGGTAAGCACCGGCAGTGAGAAGGGCAATGCATGTTTCATGATTGTCCAGACAGATCGAATGTTCCGCAATGAGGATGGCAGTCTGGATGAAGATTTTTTCTATGTTGAAGTATGGCGGGGGATTGCAGAAGAGGTCCGGGACTGCTGCAAACCAGGTACAGTTGTTGCCTTAAAAGGACGGATGGTCTCAAAAATGAACGGAACAGGTCTGTATGACTGCCATATTATTGCCGAACACGTGACGTATCCGCATCGAAGAAATGTGATCACGAAAACGAAAGACTGAAATCTATGGTAAAATAAACTCGTTTGATAAAGCGAGGAACAGTTATGGCATTTGACTCATTAAGTGAACGTTTAAATAAGGCAATGCGCAATGTGGCCGGCAAGGGTACATTAAGCGATGCCAATATGGAAGATATGCTGAAGGAAGTGCGTCTGGCACTTTTAGAAGCGGATGTGAACTACAAAATCGTCAAGGACTTTTTAAATGAGATCCGTGAAAAGGCGAGAGGTGAAGAAGTCCTTAAATCAGTGGAACCTGGTGAACAGCTGGTCAAGATTGTCCATGATCAGATTGTTGATCTGCTTGGCAATGAAGAAGCTGGTCTGAATTTCAAGAGTGAAGGCATCACGGTCATTATGATGGTCGGTCTTCAGGGTACTGGTAAAACTACATCTGTTGCCAAGATTGCAAAGATTTTAAAGACAAAGATGAACCGCAGGCCAATGCTCATTGCGGCCGATGTCATCCGCCCGGCAGCCATTGAACAGCTGCAGACACTGGGAAAAGAAATTGACACCGAAGTATTTACCTTAGGTCCGGATACGGCTGCCTTGGAAACAGTCAAGCAGGGCATGCAGTATGCCGCTGAAAAGGGATATGATACTGTCTTTATCGATACCGCAGGACGTCTGCATATTGATGAAGTACTGATGAATGAGCTGAAGGATATCAATGAACTTGTGCATCCAGATGATATTCTGCTGACCGTCGATGCAATGACAGGTCAGGATATCGTCAATGTAGCGCAGGCATTTAAGGAAGCACTTCCTTTGACCGGTTTAGTCGTTACGAAGTTTGATGGTGATTCCCGCGGCGGCGGTGTCCTGTCTGTTAAGAAGATCACCGAAGTGCCGGTCAAGTTCGTCGGTGAAGGTGAAAAGATCGATGATATGGATGTCTTCCATCCAGACCGTATGGCAGACCGGATCCTCGGCATGGGAGATATTGTCTCCTTTGTAGAGAAGGCTCAGGAAAAGATCGATCAGGAAGAATCACAGAAGATGGCTGAGCGCATGATGAACGGCCAGTTCTCTCTGAACGATATGCTGAAGCAGATGGAAATGATTGAGAAGATGGGACCTCTTGGCGGCATTATGAAGATGCTGCCTGGGATGAATCAGTATGCCGATATGATGGATGAAGCCAAGACTGGTTCTGCCATGAAGCAGACCAAGGCAATCATTCAGTCGATGACAAACTATGAACGGGAGCATCCGGAGAAGATCCGCAGCACGATGAAGAAGAGAATCGCAAAGGGATCAGGTACTTCTGTAGAGAGCGTCAATAAACTGATGAATCAGTTCGCCCGCACCAAGAAGGCTGTTGACCAGCTGGGCATGATGCAGAAGAATGGCGGTTTAAGTGAGGAAAAGCTGAATAAAATGGCAGAGAACATGCGGAATATGCAGGTGCCTGATTTATCCAACCGCAACGGCTTCCGCAGGCATTAAAGAGTGTCAAGGGATTTCCCTTGACAGCTGGTATATTCAGTATTATAGTAGTTCCTGTTGAACAGGAGGAAATCGTAAATATGGCAGTTAAACTTCGTTTAAAGAGAATGGGTGCTAAGAAGGCTCCTAGATATCGTATCGTTGCAGCGGATTCCCGCTTTGCAAGAGATGGACGTGAGATTGAAACAATCGGTACATTCAATCCAACAACTGAACCAGAGACAGTTACAGTTGATGCTGAAAAGGCATTATACTGGCTGAACAATGGTGCACAGCCATCTGATACTGTACGTGATATTCTCTCACGTCAGGGCATCATGAAGCAGTTCCACGATGCTAAGGCAGCCGCTAAGGCAAAGAAGTAATAGATTATGGCAGAACTGGATAAGGTGCTTCTTGACCTCGTCAAGCCAATGGTCGAAGACAAGGACAGCCTTGAAGTAAGGATCATGCCGAGTGCAGATGACAATGAAGTTCTTTTACATGTATATGCAAAGAATGATGACATTGCTCGTTTGATTGGCAGAAAGGGCTCCATGGCTTCTGCATTGCGTCAGGTCATGAGTGTTGCTTCCCACACGGAAGACAAGAAAGTCACAATCAAGTTTGAACAGATCTAACGAGGATGCGTAAGCATCCTTTTCATTAGGAGAATCATGCATGGAATATATCAAGATAGGTAAAATTGTAAATACACATGGTATTAAGGGAGAACTCAAGATTCAGAGCTGTTCTGACTTTGATGCTGAAAGATATCAGAATGGGAAAACAGTATATATTGAGAAGGACGGACAGTATCTTTCTTACAAAGTCTTTTCTTATCGTGTACACAAGGGCTTCCCGCTGGTATCGTTCGCTGGTGCGCAGAATATCAATGATGTTGAAAATATAAAGAATGTTCTGTCTTTATGGATGCCAATGACCGTCAGGCTTTGACGGATGGTGAATACTACCGTGATCAGCTGATTGACCTGAAAGCTGTAGATGAAGCAGGCAGCGAGATCGGTACAGTCATAGCAGTTGAAGAAACATATGCAGGGCAGACACATCTCCGCATTGAACGTGCAGGAGAAAATGATGCATTGGTCCCGTATATTCCACTATTTATCAAACAGGTTGATCTGGAGAAGAAACTCATTGTCATTCACAGGGAAGAAGGACTATTATGAAAATCACTGTATTGACGCTTTTTCCGGAAATGTATGAGGACTTTCTTAAAACTTCAATCATCGGCAGAGCGATTGACCGTGGACTGGCGGAAGTCGAATTTGTCCAGATCAGAGATTTTGCCCATGACAATTATAAGCATGTAGATGACAGACCGTTCGGCGGCGGCTGCGGTCAGGTCATGAAGTGTCAGCCGGTGCTGGATGCACTGCATTCGGTAAAAACGGACAGCAGCTATACATTGATGATGTCTCCGGCCGGACATCCATATTCTCAAAAGAAGGCGCATGAGCTGTCTCAGAAAGACCATCTGATCATCTTATGCGGTCACTATGAAGGCCTGGATGCGCGCATAAATGATGAAGTCGATGAACTTGTGTCAATCGGTGATTACGTTCTGACCGGCGGCGAACTGGCATCCATGGTCATCATGGATTCAGTGATCCGTCTGCTGAAAGGCAGTATCACAGAAGGAAGCACCGACGAGGAATCTCATGAGAATGGTCTGCTGGAATATCCGCAGTATACACAGCCGGCTGAATATGAAGGCAGAAAAGTACCGGATGTACTGCTCTCAGGAAATCATGCCAAGATCCGTGCATGGCGCGTTGAACAGTCTCTTCTTCTGACAAAGAAGGAAAGACCGGATCTGTTTGAAAAACATGAGTTCACAGATGAAGAGAAAAAGATCATGAAGAAACTGCAAAAAGAAGGAAGAATATAGCCTTCTTTTTTGAATATTCACAGTGATTCGTTTTATAATAATCATGATATTTAAAGAGGGATGATATGAAATATACTGATCGAAAAAAAACACCGTTAAAGTGGCATCGTTTCCTGGAATACTTCTGTCTGCCTGTATCGATGATCATGGCAGTGTATCAACTGCTTTCTCTGGTCAATGAACTGTTCGGCCTGCAGATTCCGCATTTAACAGCAGTCCTGAAACCAGTGCTGGCAGCATTTGGTGCGACCATTTCAAATTTAGGAAGTACGTTCTGGTATGTTGTTGCATATTTTGGCGTAAGGATCTGCATGACAATATTGATTGTCTATGTCTGCTTCGGCTTCTTCTCCTGGAAGGAAAATGCACGCAGAGGATGGCTGTATTACCTGCTTGTAAATACAATTGAAACAGCATTGATTGCATATGAATCCTTTATGCTTTATCTGAAGTCTCCATCGGTTCTGACAGATCTTCTTGGCAATTATGCCAAGGCAAATGGCATGTCAGCAGACATTGTGCAGAGAGGAAGCATTCTGCTTTCCGTTGAGATCTTTGTATTAGTGATCAATGCCCTGATGCTGATCCTGAATGCCGTTTATTATGGTAAGAGAAAAGCACTGTTTACAGAAACATATGTACAGCCGATTGATGCAGGCATGGTCATCAAACAGCCGGAAGCACCTGTTCCTGCAGTCAATGAGCCAGTGTCTGCCGAACCAGTGATGGCATCGTCAGCTGCAGAAACACCAGCAGAAATAACAGAAGAGCCAGAAAGACCAGCAGTCCAGGATGTTCCTGCAGCTGCTGAAGAGATTGCTGCTCCACAGCCTGCTGATGAAGAAAAACCTGAGGAACGGCAGCGGAAATTCCCGCTGAAAAGAAAGAAAAGATTTTGAAATTCTGCCCGAACTGCGGTGCAGAATTAGGCGAGCATGACAAGATGTTCTGCACACACTGCGGTACAAAATTAAAGTAAAACAGCCAGATGGCTGTTTTATTTTTTTTCATTCTTCTTATGCTTGGAAGGTGTCTCAGGCGGCAGAGTGTTCTGCAGAGTCTCAAAGTAGCGTTCCAGATACATCTTATGTGCAATGGCTGTACATACATTCTTCAGCATTTTTTCATCTTCAGTCAGGCTTGCAGAAGCTTTCTTTGCTTCAGACGGTTCGTAGAATACGGATACTGCATACTGCAGTTCCCTGCGGAAGTATTCATATCCTTTCTGAATCGAATAATTCTTTGAACGGAACAGCACCAGCGCTGTTCTGACATATTCGATGGAAAGAACGGATTTGGCAATTGTAATAAAGAAGACGATGGCAATCTGTTCACGGGAATATGTTTTTTTATTGACTCTGGAGAATAATTTGGCTTTGGCATAATTCGAAATCATCGAAGGGGTGACTTTCATCTCAGGGAATTCTTCCAATGGCCCGTTGACATATCTTGATACCTGCTCAAGGTACAGTCCAACATCTGGAATCTCTTCGTATGCAGGAAGCTCAAATGCATCTAATTTATCTTTGATCACTTTATTTTCCATGACCTTATTCTATTTCAGCTATTTAAAAACGTCAATAAAGCTTTCTGATAACCGATTTATCATATTGGTAAAGAAGAATAATTCGTTTAAAATAGAAGCATGGATAATATTACGGCGAAAATGTCGAATGAGAAGCTGCATAAGGTCCTTTCAGAATATGTGTCAAAGCAGATTATTGCCAAGACAGAGGAGCTAAGTGCAGCTGAATGGGTAAAAGTCATGAACTGCTACGGCCGGCATGAATCGGCTGATGCATGTGCAGAAAAACTGCAGATGGATCCTTCTGAAGTCAAGCGCATCTACTATCAGTTTACGATGTATACAGTAAATTATGCCCTGGATCACTTGAATTCATCTGACGGTCAGTGATATAGAATTCAGTTTTATACAAACGTTGATATTTGCTGAAGCAATGCATAACAGCATTGCTTTTGTTTGCTTGAAAAGAGCTATGAAAAGAAGCATACTAATATTATATTGATTCGGATTTTCCAGTAATCATATGCAAGAAATGGAGATGTTTTTTATATGAGATTTGTTGACACAATTGAAAAGAAAGCTGACGGCGGTGAACTGAGCAAGGAAGAGATCCATGAAATGATTGAAAGCTATGTCAAGGAGACATTCCTGACTATCAGATGTCTTCGATGTGCATGGCTATTCTGCAGAAGGGCATGACGCCGCAGGAAACAGCGAATCTGACAATGGCAATGATGCATTCAGGAGATGTTGTTGATCTTTCTGATCTTCCGGGCGTCAAATTAGATAAGCACAGCACCGGCGGCGTTGGGGATACAACAACCCTCGTTGTTGCACCATTGGTAGCTGCATGCGGCGGTACAGTTGCAAAAATGAGCGGCAGAGGTCTTGGCCATACAGGCGGTACACTTGATAAGCTGGAATCTATTCCTGGTACATCAATTGAACAGTCCATGGATCGATTTAAAGAAATTGTCAGAGAGAACGGTGTCTCTGTCATTGGCCAGACAGGCAATCTGGTACCGGCCGATAAGAAGCTGTATGCACTTCGTGATGTTACAGCAACAGTACGGTCTATTCCGCTGATAGCTTCGAGCATCATGTCGAAGAAGCTGGCATCCGGAGCTGATGCAATTGTGCTGGATGTCAAGACAGGAACAGGTGCTTTCATGCGTACGGAAGAAGAAGCTTTCCGTTTGGCAAAGCTGATGGTCAGCATCGGCACCTTGGTCGGCCGTAAAGTCAGAGCACTGGTGACGGATATGAATCAGCCGTTAGGTATGGCGGTAGGCAATGCTTTGGAAGTCAGAGAAGCAGTGCAGCTGCTGAGCGGAGAAATAGCTGAGACGGATCCTCTGTATGAAGTATGCATGCTGCTGGGTGAAAATATGATGATGCTTGCAGATCTAGCTGACAATGAATTAGAAGCAAAGCAGAAACTGCAGAATGCAATCAAGGATGGTTCCGGCCTGAAGAGACTGCAGAAGATGATTTCTCTGCAGGGCGGCGACAGCAGCTATCTGACAGTTGAAAACATGGAGAAACTTGTTGCAGTGAAACAGCATATTGAAGTGACTGCTGATAAAGATGGATTTGTTTCTTCTATGAATGCAGAGAAGATTGGGACAGCAGCACAGCTGCTCGGTGCCGGCAGAGCCAAGAAGGAAGATGCAATTGATCCAGCTGTCGGTTTAGTTATGAAGGTAAGATGCGGCAATGCAGTGAAGAATGGCGACAGTCTATGCACACTGTATGTCAATAATGACCAGTATCTGAAAGATGCAGAAGAGCTTCTGCATGAATCCATTGAAATCACGCCGGAAAAAGGTGAGATCAGACCGATGATCTATGGTGTTGTCACAGAAAAAGATGTCTAACATTATCCTCATTTGAGTAATGATAACATTGTGCTCCAAATGAATTGATTTTAATTTTAATATTCACTATCTTATAGGTGTAACAAGAACAACTTGATGAGCAAACCTGTTGAAAGGCAGGGACGCAAAGCTAAAGGGCCTGAAATGGCAGCCAGCTGCAACCGAACATGATAGGAGATCTATCAGTCTGTTTGCAGGACTGGTGGATCTCCTTTTTCTTCCTCATCGTTCTTCCGTTTTAATACAAACACCGCTTCTTACATACATCTTAATCAGCAAACCTGTCGAAAGGCAGGGACGCAAAGCTAAAGGGCCTGAAATGGCAGCCAGTTGCAACTTAAGGAGTTTTTCTTGATCAATCCATGGCAGTGGACTGAAAGAAGATTCTCCCGTCTGGCTTGCATATTCAGGCGGGGAGAAAGCATATGAAAAACTTACTTAAAACAACAGTCACACTTACAGCCGCAGTGCTTCTTGCAGTTACTCCAGTCAGTGCTAAGACATCTGAACATATACTGCCGACTGCTTCGAACAGTCTGACAAAAGTACTGAATATTGGTCATACATCTGACGGCTCAATGGGTACATTAAGTATTGGCAGCTACAGTGCAAAATTATATGCCAGCAGCTCACAGAGCGTTGTCGATGCAGAGAACAGTGCCGCTTATATTCAATGGGGTCAGAAGGTGCTGATTGCTGACCATGCATCACAGGGATTCAGAATCATCAGAACATTGGGTGCCGCCGCAACTGGTACAATCACAGATGATGCTGGAACGACCGTGTTGACAATGGCTTCTTCCTATCAGGGCACAAATACAGGCAACGGCATCAACTTATCAGATGGATCACCAGCTGAGAATAAAGCTGATGGAACATATATCCTCTATACATGCAATGATTCTGAGGGCATCAGTGTTACCGTAACCTATTGGAATGGTTCTGAAGCAGCTCAGACAGTACAGGCTGCACAGCCTGCAGCAGCATCTGCAGCTGGTGTTGCAATGTATCGTTTATATAATCCGAACAGCGGTGAACATTTCTATACAGGCTCCGTTTCCGAAAGAGATTATCTGTCATCACTCGGCTGGAGATATGAAGGCGTAGGATGGACAGCTCCTGCCAGCAGCAACTCACCAGTCTATCGTTTATACAACCGCAGCTCTGGTGATCATCACTACACAACAAGTGTTTCTGAAAGAGACTGGCTGGTCACATTAGGCTGGAAATATGAAGGCATCGGCTGGTATTCAGATGACAACAAGACTGTTCCTCTGTACCGTGAATTCAATCCGAATGTTTCCATCGGCACCCACAACTATACAACTTCCCAGTATGAGAATGATTGGCTCGTTTCCCTTGGATGGCATGGCGAAGGTATCGGCTGGTACGGCATTAACTAATAGAAAAAAGAAAAAGATGCTTCGGCATCTTTTTTAATGGTTATTCTTTAAAATCTTCTGAATATTTCTGGCTTCTTTTTCACTCATCCAGCTGATGCCGCCGTCTGTTCCACGCTTTAGGAGAATAGCTACACCGCGTGCATATGGATCACGCGAGACTAGGATGGAGAGCAGATCATCATAGCGGCTGGAAGGAATCTCCGATTCATTATAAACAATCCGATATTCATCACCCAGCTGTGGGAATGGAAGTTCAACCAGTTCACGTCTGCCGTTGTATGGATCTTCCAGCTTCTCACGAATGACCTTGTTTGTCTCAAAAAAGATCTCATCCATTAAGTATGCTGAAGTATGTTCAATATCTGGAATTGTCTTTGCATCATCTTTGAAATATGCGCGCAGGACAAGGTTTCCTTTCACAATCATAGGGGCATTCGAACCATAAAAAGCAATCGTATAAACGGTGTCGTAGAAGTAGTTGAATGGGTAAAATAGTTTATTTTCTGCCATAGAATGTTCCTCGATTGCTAATATATCGCTAAAACCCTCTTTTCGCAAGTTCAGTGATAGAATAAAAAAGTGAAACAAAAGGAGAGCCGCATGAATATTTCAATTTTTTCATTGACGGAAGGTGCTGCACAGGCAAGGGGAATGACCGTGATTATCGATGTCTTCCGTGCTTTTACCTTGGAAGCATATTTATTTTCCAAAGGAGCGGTGAAGATCTATGCAGTCGGCAGTGAGAAGGAAGCACGACAGTTGAAACAGGATCATCCGGAATATCTACTGATTGGCGAAAGATATGGCAGAAAACTGCCGGGATTTGATTATGGAAACAGTCCGGATGCTGTTCGTAATCTTGACTTTGCTGGCAAGATCTTTGTACATACAACGACAAATGGAACACAGGGAATTGCTAATGCGGTCAATGCGGAAGAAATCCTGACCGGTTCCTTTGTCAACGCGAAAGCAACCGCGGAATATATTCTCCAGAAAAAGGCACGGGATGTCTCGCTTGTTGCGATGGGATGGGATGGCCATCGAACGGAAGAAGATGAGCTGTGCGCACTGTATTTAAAATCGCTGCTGGAAGGTACGCCGGTAAAGGATATCCGGGAGAAAATGAATGAACTTCGCTATACCGAAGGAAAGAAGTTCTTTGATCCCGCTCAGCAGGATGTTTTCCCACAGGGAGATTTTGAAATGTGTATCCAGGAGAATCTGTTTGATTTCGCTATCATCGTCACAAAGGAAAATGGACAGATGATCTGCAGGAAGAAGGTGCTTCATGGATAAGAAATACTTTTTCTTTGATATTGACGGAACTCTGACAGACAACGCAACACACAAGATTGTACCAAGTGCTGCCAAGGCGCTGCATGCTCTGCAGGACAACGGTCATTTTGTCGCAATAGCCACCGGCAGAGCTTACTATAAAGCAGTCGCATTTGCAGATACTGTGCAGATCAATAATCTTGTCTGCTTTGGCGGCGGATGCCTGGTCAAGGACGGTGTCATCATTGACAGTACGCCGCTGGAACGTGACAAAGCAGTGCGCTTATTGGAAAATGCAGACCGTGACGGTCTGGGCTGGATGCTGATGCTGGATGACTCTGATGCAGTCTATTTCAATAATTACCGGTTTTTAGAGCAGGCTGGCCTGCGCACAGAACTGACAACGTATCACTATGATCCAGACCTGGACTATCATGCTTTGAAGGACATCCTGAAAGTTTATGTGGTAATGAAGAAAGGTACGGAGCAGGACCATCCATGGATCAATGATATCGGCCATCTGCGGATGACGGATGATTATTTTGTGATTCAGTATGATGCAAAGAAAGATGGGATTCTTCGGATGATGAAGCATCTTCATGCTGATTCTAAAGATGTAGTTGTGTTTGGTGATGATACCAATGATCTGGTCATGTTCGATCCACGCTGGTTCTCAATTGCTATGGGAAATGCATGTGATGCCCTGAAAGAAAAAGCAGATTATGTCACTGATCTGAATGTCAATGACGGAATCTGGAAAGCCTGCTGCCATTTCGGCTGGATCTGATGAAAAGTTCGCTCTGCAGGCTGATTTTTGTTTACAAGGGTGTTTGGTTATGCTATGATTCTGCTTGCGCAGTTGTATGCGCATCACTGTTCCGCTGATAGAAACATGGTTCATGAACAGATGACAATCGATAAATAAAGGAGAAAATGAGATGAATTTAAGCTTAGTCGATCAGATTACAAAGAATCAGATCCGTACTGATATCCCAGATTTCAGATCTGGTGACACAGTCAAGGTCAATGTACGTATTCGTGAAGGTGAGAAGACACGTATTCAGGTCTTCGAAGGTGTAGTTGTTGATAAGAACAATGGCGGCATCGGTGAAACATTCACTGTCCGTAAGATGTCTTCTGGTGTAGGCGTTCAGAGAACATTCCCTGTCAACAGCCCAATCATTGAGAAGATTGAAGTACTCCGCCATGGTAAAGTCAGACGTGCAAAGCTGACATACCTCAAGGGACGTTCTGCTAAGAATGCCCGTATCAAGGAAGACAGATAAGCTTCAGAAATCAGAGACCTTCGGGTCTCTTTTTTATTTTTTCTGAATGAAAGCGCTTTAAAGAAAGTGTGTTCTTCGGATTGATACGTTTGCGTGTATAATAAATGTATGACGAATAAAAATGAGAAAAACACAGATCTGAATGATACTGAGGAAATGTCAGTAACGCGAGTACTGGAGCGCTTAACTGATGCATCATATGATGATGATCAAGAAAAAAAGGAACCTGAAGTCAGTGAGGATGATGCAGCTTTTTCCGAAACAAGCGTTCTGGAAAAACTGACGGATCCTCAGGCTGATGATCATGATATATATAGTGAAAAGAAAACACCTTCACCGCAGAAGAAGCCAAAGGAAGAAGCAGCACCGTCCGCCGGCAGGGAAGTGCTTTCCTTTATTCGTGATCTTGCAATATGTATCGTAGCAGTATTTCTGCTGACAAGCTTTGTAATCCGTCCGGTACAAGTCAAGGGAAATTCAATGTATCCGGAACTGAGTGATACATCTGTTGGCTTTTCCAATGTTGTCGGCTACAACATCAGCGGTCTGAAGAGATTTGATATTGTGATCATCTATGTTGCTGAAAAAGATGAATACCTGGTAAAGAGAGTCATTGGTCTGCCGGGAGAAACTGTCTCTTACAAAGATGGAAAATTATATATCAACGGTGAGTATGTCAAGGAAGATTTCCTGGATCAGACATATGTCAGCAGCTATAATGGAACATTCATGGCAGATGTGTCGCCGATTACTATAGGTGATGATGAATATTACTGCCTGGGTGACAATCGTCCGCATTCATCCGATTCACGTTACTACGGACCGTTCAAGAAAGAAAATATCAAGTCGAAGGGCATCTTCATTTTCTGGCCTTTCAGTAATTTTGGTGTCGAAACATGGTAAAGATTCAATGGTATCCGGGACATATGGAAAAAGCGCGCCGGGAAATGACAGAGCGCTTAAAAGCCGTGGATATGATCATTGAGTTACGAGATGCAAGGATTCCACAGGCTTCTAAAAATCCAATGCTGGCTGAGATGGCACAGAATAAACCAAGATTGATTGTGCTTTCAAAGATAGATAAGGCTGATCCTAAGGCTACAGAAGAATGGGTCAGATATTTTCAGGAGCAGGAGAATGTATCCTGTCTTGCATTGGATCTGATGAATGATGCAAAATGCGGCAAGAAGATCATTCAGGAATCACTTAAGGTCATGAAACCGAAAAGAGATAAGCAGGCTGCTAAGGGAATCCATCCGCGGGCAGTCAGGGCAATGGCCTGCGGCATTCCGAATGTTGGCAAGAGCACAATGATCAACCGCATCAACGGCAGAAATACCGTTAAGGCTGCAGATAAGCCGGGCGTGACGAGGTCATTGACATGGATCCACGCTGATCCAGATCTTGATCTATTGGATACACCAGGGGTCTTATGGCCGCGGTTTGATGATGAGCAGACGGGTTCACTGCTGGCTGCTGTTGGCTCCATCAATGATGATATTCTTGATAAGAAGATGCTGGCGATGGATACCATCCATGTTATTCAGGATCTTTATCCAGGTTTATTGGAACATATATATGAATCAGGAGAAGTCAATCCGAATGGAATGCTGAAGGCAGTTGCTGTGAAGAGACATTTCAAGAAAGAGGACGATGTCCTCGATATTAAACGGGCGGCTGAGTCGTTCCTGAATGATCTCAGGCATGGAAAGCTCGGCAGGCTGACATTGGAGAAAGCTGGCAATGAAGAAGACCGTAAAACTGTGTCCGAATGAATATGAACATGAATACTGGCCGCAGGGGAAACTGATCATCGGCATTGATGAAGCAGGAAGAGGTCCTCTGGCAGGACCTTTATCAGTTGCAGGTGTTGTTTTCCCAGCTGGTTATGAGAATCCGGATATCTATGATTCAAAGGCAGTCTCAGAAAAGAAAAGAGACTTATTATATGATGTCATCCAGGAGGAAGCACTCTGGTTTGAAATCATTGAAGTATCTCCTGAAGAAATTGACCGTTTGAATATACTGGAAGCTGACCGCAAGGCAATGAAACAGATTGCTGAAGATGCACCAGCAGAGATCATCCTTACGGATGCTATGAAATTCCAGGTAGAAGGAAAGAAGACGATTGATCTGATCAAAGGAGATCAGAAATCAATCTCCATTGCTGCTGGAAGTATTCTTGCAAAAGTTACTAGAGACCGTCTGATGCTGCAGTATGACAAGGAATATCCTGAATATGGGTTTGCCAAGCATAAAGGATATCCGACCAAGATGCATTTAGAAGCAATCGAAAAGTACGGCATCACACCGATCCACCGCAGAAGCTATGGACCGGTCAAAGTTGTACAGGAAAAACTGGAACTGTAAAATTCTCGCAAGAGAATTTTTTTATCTATTCTATATATAGAAAGTGATGGAAATCAGAGAAATTATTGCAGAGTATGCATATTTTTATCAAGGTGACTGGAATCAGATAGCAGATGCCTTAAAGAAGAATCTTGCAGTCAGCGAAAAGAAGATCAAAGAACCATATATCACAATTTTTGATCAGGCGTACCCTGATGCCCTGCGGAAACTCCGCTATCCGCCATGGATCCTCTTTTATCGGGGAAATCTGGAACTTCTTCAGAAGCCGATGATGACAATCGTTGGGTCTCGAGAACTGACATCGTATGGGAAGGAAAATACCAAGTTGGCTGCTGAAATCTTAAGTAAAAGATATGTCATTGTTTCCGGATTGGCGAAAGGTGCGGATGCAGCCGCACATGAGACAGCGCTGCATGGCGGAAATACAATAGCGGTCATAGGATGCGGCATTGAACAGTGCTATCCTTCGTGCAACCGGTCTCTTTATCATGAAATTGCCGGCAGAGGTCTGATCCTGAGTGAATATCCTTCCAACGTCGGTCCACGAAAACACCATTTTCCATGGCGCAACCGCATTCTAGCCGCACTGGGAGAGGCATGCATCGTGACCCAGGCTACTCTTCATTCTGGAACGATGATCACCGTGAATGAAGCACTGTCTTTATCAAAAGATATCTGGTGCTTTCCTTATCCTTTTGGGGAGGAAGCTGGGAAAGGATGCGACCTTTTAATTGCCCAAGGAGCAGGAATCTTGTTCGATTCTGTACAGATTGAAGATTTTGTGCCCAAAAACGGTCAGTCTGGAGAATGAGAGTTGACACTTTGAAAAGATTTGGGCTATTCTTTGTACTGTTACTTTTCAGATATTAGAAGGTTGAAGGATTTAGCGAATGAAAAATCTTGTTATCGTAGAGTCACCTAGTAAGTCAAAGACAATTGGCAAATACCTAGGCAGTGAATATTATGTTGTATCGTCCAAGGGACATATCAGAGACCTGGCAATCCAGGGTAAAGATGGACTGGGCGTCGATATTGAAAATGATTTTAAGCCTACATATGTTGTTTCAAAGGATAAAACGGATACTGTCAAGGAATTGAAAAGCGAAGCCAAGAAGGCTGATAAAGTATATCTGGCAACCGACCCGGACCGCGAGGGAGAAGCAATTTCATGGCATTTGGCGGAAGAACTGGGACTGTCAGAAGATGAAGTAGACCGTGTCACCTTTCAGGAAATCACCAAGAATGCAGTCATTGATGCATTCAAGAAGCCGCGTACAATCGATATGGATCTTGTCCATTCACAGGAAACCCGCCGCATCTTGGATCGTATTATCGGTTTCAAGCTGTCAAAGCTCCTGCATTCAAAGATCAAGAGCAAGTCTGCCGGACGTGTGCAGTCGGTTGCCTTGAAGCTGATCGTCGAAAAAGAAAAAGAGATCAGTGCATTCAATCCAAAGGAATATTGGACATTAGATGCTCTATTTGAAAAAGACAAGCAGGAATTCAGTGCCGTATTGACAAAGATCAATGGGAAAAAGGCTGAGCTGAACAATGCTGAAGAAGCACAGAAGGCATATGATGCATGCCGCGGTCCGTTTGAAATTACAGATATCAAAAAGAGCAGCAGTGCCAGAAGACCGCAGGCTCCATTCATTACTTCCACGCTGCAGCAGGAAGCTTCAACAAAGCTGGGCTTCTCGGCAAAGCGCACAATGTCGATTGCACAGCGCCTATATGAAGGAATTGATCTAGGCAGCGGGCAGGAAGGTCTGATCACATACATGCGTACTGACAGTACCAGACTTTCAGATGTATTCATGAATCAGGCTAAAGATCTGATTGAAGATAAATACGGAAAGAAGTATCTCGGTGCTTCCTATCATGCTAAGAATGATGAGGGGGCACAGGATGCGCATGAAGCAATCCGTCCAACTACCTTGAATCATGATCCTGAGCTCATCAAGAACTATCTGACGAATGAACAGTATCGTTTATATAAGCTGATCTATGCGCGTGCCCTGGCATCTCAGATGGCACCGTCTACTTCAGATTCTTTAGTTGTGATCCTGAGCAGGAATGGATATGATCTGGCTGCTAACGGCAAGACAATGACATTTGACGGCTTCTTAGCTGTATATAAAGATTATGATTCTTCCAAGGATACAATTCTGCCTGAGATGAAGATGAATGAAGTCCTGGATCCAAAACAGGTCAAACAGAACCAGCACTTTACAGAACCGCCAAAGAGATATACGGAAGCATCTTTGATCAAGGAAATGGAAAAGGACGGCATTGGCAGACCTTCGACGTATGCCATGATCATTGATACGATCCAGGAAAGAGGCTATGTCACTTTGGACAGAGCTTCTGAGTCCACCCGGACAAAAGTATTCCGTCCGACGGAACAGGGTGTTCTGACAACAGAAAAGCTCGATGAATTCTTCAAGTCCATTATCAATGTCGACTATACTGCAAAGATGGAAAGTGAACTGGACCAGATTGCGGACGGCAAAGTAGAAGAAGTCCCAACTCTGAAAGACTTTTATAATAAGTTCCAGCCGCTGCTGGATCAGGCATATGAGAATATGGAAAAGCTTGAGCTGGAAAAAGTTGGTGAGAAATGCCCGGAATGCGGCGGTGAGCTGGTATACCGCAACGGCCGCTATGGCAAATTCATTTCATGTGCAAACTTTCCGAAATGCAGATATACAAGACAGCTGGAAAAGCCGGATGTCGAAAAACCGGAACCGACAGGTAAATTCTGCCCAGACTGCGGTGGGGAATTATTAAAGAGAAAGAGCCGTTACGGAACATACTTCCTTGGCTGCTCCAACTTCCCGAAGTGCCATTATATGGAGAATCTGGAAGGTGAACGAATCGTCTCCAAGCAGGACCGTTTGAAAGCGAAGGAAGATAAAAAGAAAGCTGCAGATAAAGGAACCAAGAAAACAGCAGCAAAGAAGACAGTCAAGAAGACGGCAAAGAAAACAGTCAAAAAGACGGTCAAGAAAACAGCCAAGAAACCTGCTGTGAAGAAGCCGGCAGTGAAAAAGACAGCAGCAAAGAAATCTGCTGCAAAGAAAGAGGCATGATCCATGAAAGAAGCTGTGGTGATCGGCGCAGGGCTTGCTGGATGTGAAGCAGCATATCAGCTGTCAAAGCGCGGCATCCATGTAAAGCTGATTGAAATGAAGCCCCTGAAGTATTCTGAAGCGCATCATTCAGAAGGGTTCGCGGAACTGGTATGCTCCAACTCTCTGCGCTCGGATGCATTAACAAATGCGGTTGGGCTTTTGAAAGAGGAAATGCGCACCATCGGATCGGTGATCATGCATGCTGCCGATGAGAATAAGGTGCCGGCGGGATCTGCTCTGGCAGTTGACCGTGACAAATTCTCGGCAGCTGTCACAAAGATGATCTCGGAAGATCCAAACATTGAGATTGTTCATGAAGAAGTCAATGCCATACCGGCAGGACCATGCATTATTGCAACAGGTCCATTGACCTCTGAGGCAATGATCAAGGCAGTGGGAGAACTGATTCACAGTGAATACTGCTACTTTTATGATGCTGCGGCACCAATTGTTACAGCTGAGTCCATTGATATGAACAAGGCTTATAAAAAGAGCCGTTATGATAAAGGGGAAGCTGATTATATCAACTGCCCGATGAACAGAGAAGAGTTTGATGCCTTCTATGAAGCATTGATCACTGCTGAAGCAGCACCGGTGCATGGCTTTGAAGACAGCAAAGTCTTTGAAGGATGCATGCCTTTTGAAGTGATGGCGAAAAGAGGAAGAGATACACTGCTGTTTGGTCCGATGAAGCCGGTAGGACTGGAAAAACCGGGAGAAAAGAGACCATATGCAGTTGTTCAGCTGCGTCAGGACAATGTGGAAGCGTCTTTGTATAACATCGTCGGCTTTCAGACACACCTGAAGTGGGGCGAACAGAAACGTGTCCTGCAGATGGTGCCTGGCCTGGAACATGCAGAGTTTGTACGGTATGGCGTCATGCATCGGAATACATACATCAATTCACCTGTCTGCTTAAGAGAAACATATCAGTATATCTTCCGTGATGATCTGTTCTTTGCCGGACAGATGACCGGTGTTGAAGGATATATTGAAAGTGCAGCTTCCGGCATGCTGGCTGGCATTAATCTTGCTCATGTACTCAATGGGGAGGAACCAGTCAAGCCTGGAAATGAAACAATGATTGGGGCCATGTCCTATTACATTACCCACGCTGATCCAAATCATTTCCAGCCGATGAATGCCAATTTCGGCATTGTTCACCTGGAAGAGAGTGTCAAAAAGAAAGATAAGAAAGGTGCTTATGCACCGCAGTCAATGAAGATCATTCAGGAGATGATCAGCCGCCATGAACTTTGAGGAATGTCTCGACAGATTCTTAAATCATGTCTCGCTTTCCCGCACTGGTTCCAAGGATACACAGGATGCATACCGCCGAGATGTGGAACGGTTCATCGTGTATCTCAATGAGCAGGGAATTGATGATTTTAATGCGGTCACCAAGGAAGATGTCAGTGATTATATTACGAAGCTGCGAAACGGTGAGATTGGCGGCAGGGAGCTGAGCAATGCATCCTTTGCCAGAAATCTTTCTTCTTTAAAAAGCTTTTACCGGTATCTTAACCGCTCAGAAGGTGTTGAGAACAATCCAGTAAGAATGTTCCATGGCGGCAGTCCAAGAAGAAAGCTGCCTGAGTTCATGACATTTGATCAGATGGAAACGCTGCTGAACAGCTTTGACCTGAGTGAGCCGACGGAGATCCGTGACCGCTGCATGATCGAAGTGATGTATGCCTGCGGTCTTCGTGTCTCGGAATGTGCTGGACTCAAGATCATGAATATCAATTTAAAGGATGGCTTCCTCAGTGTCATCGGTAAGGAAAGCAAGGAACGCATGGTGCCTTTTTATCCACGGTGCGGACAGCTGATCCAGCTTTATCTTAATGAAGTACGACCGTTATGGATGGAAAAGATGCCGGAGCACGGCATCCTCTTCGTGAATCAGCACGGTCATCCGATCTCTTCCCGCACCATTCAGCAGGTCGTCGAGGACAGCGGTGTGAAGGCCGGTATCCCGTTCCATCTCCATCCGCATATGATCCGTCACAGCTTTGCGACCCATCTGCTGGACAATGGTGCTGATCTGCGTGTTGTACAGGAACTGCTTGGTCATGAAAATCTTTCAACGACCCAGATCTACACCCATGTGACGCAGGACAGACTGAGAAAAGTTGTTGATCAGGCGCATCCGCATTCGCATCAAAAGCAGAAATAGAACGCTGAAAATTGGATTCATAATTTTCATAAATTCAGATATTGCAATCCTGGTTTGGTATGGTATTATTGTCAGGAAGAAAAAAAGGTACTTGGATGCATTCGGCATTTGAAACCTTTTTTTTGAGCAAAAGGAGGACTTATGAACAAGAACTCACTTCTCTCTATGCATGATCTCTCCACAAACGATATCATTCATATTCTCCGTGACGCATCATTATTTAATGTTTCTTATTCAGATTGGCAGCTGCCTTGTTCAAAGGCTCTCGTTGCCAATCTTTTTTTTGAAGCATCGACGCGGACGCACTACAGCTTTGAATCAGCTGAGCTGCAGCTTGGATGCAGAGTTGCGGATGTACAGACATCTGCTTCATCAGTGACCAAGGGAGAAACGCTTTACGATACCGTCAAGACGCTGGAGAGCGTCGGCTATGACGCTGTGGTCATCCGCCACAGCCAGGATGCCTACTACAAGGAACTGGAAGGCATCAATATTCCAATTCTGAATGCAGGGGATGGCGCCGGTGATCATCCGACCCAATGTCTGCTGGATCTCTTGACGATGTATCAGGAATTTGGAACGTTGGAGGGATTGAATGTATTGATCTGTGGAGATATCCAGCACAGCCGAGTCGCTGCGTCCAATAAAACAGCGTTGGAAGAATTCGGCAGCACCGTCCGCTTCAGCGGCCCAAAGGAATGGGAGCGTGAAGGCTATGAACATGTCGACTTTGATGAAGCACTGCCAAAGGCTGATGTCGTCATGATGCTGCGGATCCAGAAAGAGCGCGGTGCAGCAATCCAGGGGCTCAGTGATGCAGATTATTTACAGAACTACGGTCTGACAAAAGAACGGTATGCAAAGATGAAGGAGAATGCCATCATTATGCATCCAGCACCTGTCAACCGCGGTGTTGAAATTGACACTGACCTTGTTGAAGCGCCGAAGAGCCGGATCTTCAAGCAGATGGCCAATGGCGTTCTGGTCAGAAAAGCTGTGATTAAAAGAGCGTTTGGCTTTGCACCATTCCCGGAGAGCGAAAAATGAAGCGCATCATTCAAAATGCGGATGTTCTGTATCAGGGAAAACTGCAGAAGGTGCAGGTCTTGTTTGATGAAAAAAAGATCCTGCAGATTGCCGAGCATATTAAAGGACAGTATGAAGTCATTGACGGCACGGGCTTAACGCTGCTGCCGGGACTTGTTGATGTACATGTTCATTTCAGACAGCCCGGCCATGAGGAAAAAGAAACAATTGCGACGGGCTCTGCCGCAGCGGCTCACGGCGGCTTTACTTCCGTCTTTGCGATGCCGAACCTGATTCCCTGTCCCGATGATCCTGCAAAGATGAAATCCTACCTGCAGCTGATCAATGAGAATTCGATAGTACATACATATCCTTATGCGCCAATCACTATTGGGGAAGCTGGAAAGCAGCTGTGCGACATTGCCGGGATCGAAGCACTTGGTGTGAAGTGGTTCTCGGATGACGGTGTCGGCATGAATGATCCTGAACTGATGAAGAAAGCAATGCAGATTTCTAAAGAACAGGGAATCCTGATTGCATGTCATACTGAAGACATGCAGTACCGCAAGCCGGGAGCCAGCGTCCACGAAGCAAAGTACGCCGAAGAGAATGGCTGGATCGGTATTCCGGATGAATGTGAGAGCGAACCATTGAAACGTGATCTGCAGACCGCTGAAGAAATCCACGGCAGATACCATGCATGCCACATCAGCTCACATCTCAGTGTTGAGGCAATTGCAGAGGCAAAAAGAAATCACGCTGATGTCAGCGGTGAAGTGACAGCCCATCATCTGCTGCTGGAAAATACGGATGTCAAAGGAACGAACTGGAAAATGAATCCGCCTCTGCGGACGCATCAAGACAGAATGTCATTGATCGAGGGACTGGAAGACGGTACGCTGGATTTCATCGCGAGTGATCATGCCCCGCATACCATTGCGGATAAAGATAAGCCAATGGCAAAAGCTGCTTTCGGCATTGTATCCCTGGAGACCAGCTTTCCATTGCTTTACACGGAATTTGTTGCCAAGAAAAAACGCTGGACGCTGTCACAGCTTGTCTATTGGATGAGCGAAGCACCGGCTGCGAGGTTTGGTCTGGAAAAGACAGGCCGGATTGAAGAAGGCTGGAAGAGCGACATGGTCTTGGTCAGACTTGGCGAAGAAACAAGGATCAATACAGACAATTTCTTATCAAAAGGAATCAATACACCGTTCAGCGGCTGGGCAGTCCTGGCATCGGTTGAAGAAACAATCGTCAGCGGTGTGAGTGTATGGAGGAAGAACGCATGAAAAGGTATCTTGTACTGGAAGATGGAAGTTTTTATGAAGGTGAGGGATTCGGTGCTGATGATTATAAGATCGGCGAGCTGGTCTTCAACACTTCAATGACAGGCTATCAGGAGATCCTGACGGATAATTCCTACTGCGGTCAGATTGTCATGATGACCTATCCATTGATTGGCAACTACGGCATCAATAATGATGATAACGAATCTGTTATGCCGGCAGTCTTCGGCTTTGTCATCAAGGACTACTGCGAAATGCCGAGCAATTTCCGCTCCAAGGAAAATCTGGATGAATATCTCAAGCGGGTGAAGATCCCAGGCATTTATGGTCTGGATACCAGAGCCATTACCAGAAAGATCCGTTCACTTGGTACGCTGAAGGCATCCTTCTGCAATGAAGAGGAAGAAATTCCTGCCTTGGTCGAGACATTGAAGAAAGCAGACTTCCTGCATGATCAGGTTGCCCGTGTTTCTACTAAGAATGTCTATCCAATCCCAGGCAGAGGAAAGAAAGTTGTACTGATGGACTTTGGTGTCAAGCTGAACATCCTCAGAGAATTATCAAAGCGCGGATGCGACTTGATTGTCGTGCCTTATGATACTACCGCGGAACAGATCATGGCCTTCCATCCGGATGGTGTGATGCTGTCGAACGGCCCTGGTGATCCAGAGGATCTGCCCGGTGTGATTGAAACGGTCAGAAAGCTGATCCCGCAGATTCCGGTCTTCGGTATCTGCTTAGGATGTCAATTAATTGCTCTGGCATCGGATGCAAGGACATACAAGCTCAAGTTCGGCCATCGTGGTGCCAATCATCCAGTCAAGAATCTGGCAACCGGAAGAGTGGAGATCACATCCCAGAACCATGGCTTTGCGGTCGATATCGAATCCTTGAACAACACCAGACTGGAAATGACTCATCAGGCATTGAATGACGGCAGCTGTGAAGGGGTCAGACATCTCGACTTCCCATGCTTTGCGGTACAGTATCATCCTGAAGCCAATGCCGGTCCGCAGGATTCGCGTTACTTATTTGATGAATTTATGAAGCAGATGGAAGGAGGAAGCCAGAATGCCTAAGCGTACAGATATCCATAAGATCATGGTCATCGGCTCCGGTCCGATCATCATCGGCCAGGCAGCTGAATTCGACTATGCCGGTTCACAGGCCTGCACTTCCTTGCGTGAAGAAGGCTATGAAGTCATTCTGATCAATTCCAACCCAGCAACGATCATGACAGATTCGGCGATTGCAGACCGTGTCTATATCGAACCATTGACGGTTGAGTTTGCCAAGCGCGTCATCTTCAAGGAAAGACCGGATGCCATCCTAGGATCCTTAGGCGGTCAGACCGGCTTGAACTTAGTTGTTGAACTTGCCAAGGACGGCATACTTGATGAATTCGGCGTTGAAGTATTAGGCACAGATATTGATGCCATCAATCAGGCAGAAGACAGAGAACGTTTTCGCAGCCTGATGCAGCAGCTGCAGGAACCAGTACCGGAATCAGCCATCTGCCATACGATTGAAGATGCAGTTGCCTTTGCACAGACAGAAGGCTATCCACTGGTCGTCCGTCCTGCCTATACCTTAGGCGGCACCGGCGGCGGCTTTGCGCATAATGAAGAAGAACTGCGTCATATCTCTGATACTGGCCTGAAGATGTCACCTGTGCATCAGATTCTGGTCGAGCAGTCCATTGCCGGCTATAAGGAAATTGAATATGAAGTCATGCGTGATGCCAAGGACAATGCCATCGTTGTATGCAACATGGAGAATCTTGACCCAGTCGGCATTCATACCGGTGACTCCATTGTCACCGCACCTGTCCAGACATTGACCGACAGAGAGAATCAGATGCTGCGGAATGCATCATTGAAGATCATCCGTGCTCTGCATATCTGCGGCGGATGCAATGTGCAGTTAGCATTGGATCCAGCAAGCTTCAAGTACTATGTCATTGAAGTCAATCCACGTGTATCCCGTTCTTCTGCTTTGGCTTCCAAAGCGACTGGCTATCCAATTGCCCGCATCTCCGCAAAGCTGGCTGTAGGTCTGGGATTAGATGAGATCATCAATCCAATCACCAAGACAAGCTATGCATGTTTTGAGCCGGCACTGGATTACATTGTCACCAAATTTCCAAGACTGCCGTTTGATAAGTTCCCGAATGCAGACCGTCAGTTAGGTACACAGATGAAGGCAACCGGCGAAGTCATGGCCATCGGCCGCACCTTTGAAGAATCCTTCCTGAAAGCAGTCCGCTCGCTGGAAATCAAAGTTGATCATATTGAAAAGAAAGAATTCCACAAGGCTGCAAAGGAAGAGCTTTATCTCAAGATCAAGGCAAGAGATGATGAGCGCATCTTTGCGATTGCCCAATGGATCCGCAACGGCTATTCCATGGCAGAGATCCAGTCTCTGACACATATCGATTACTGGTATCTGGAATCATTTGAAGAAGATCATTGATCTTGAAAAAGAAGTCAAGGCGCACCCAAATGACATTGCTGTTCTGGCAAAGGCTAAGAAGAACGGTTTTTGCGGATTCTTATATCGCAAGAAAATGGAAGATGGAAGAACAGGATCTGTACGCGCTTGAAAAAGAAAACGGCATCACCCCTGTATACAAGATGGTCGATACCTGTGCCGGTGAATTTACTTCAGAAACGCCATACTTCTACAGCACGTATGAGAAAGAAAATGAATCCATCGCTTCTGATAAAAAGAAAGTCATTGTTCTCGGTTCCGGACCAATCCGCATTGGTCAGGGTGTCGAGTTCGACTATGCTACAGTCCACTGCATTGAGACCCTCCATGATGAAGGCTATGAAGCAATCATCATCAACAATAATCCAGAAACGGTATCCACCGACTTCTCCATCTCTGACAAGCTTTACTTTGAACCATTGACAACGGAAGATGTCATGCATGTTGTTGACCTGGAACAGCCGTTAGGCGTCATCGTCCAGTTCGGCGGTCAGACAGCCATCAACTTAGCAGACAGCCTGGTCAAGCACGGTGTCAAGATCATGGGCACGTCACTGGATTCCATCAACAAGGCGGAAGACCGTCATGAATTTGAAACAATGCTGGATCAGCTGAATATTCCGCAGCCGGAAGGCATGACTGCATACAATGTGGAAGATGCCCTGAAGATTGCCCACAAAATTACGTACCCAGTCTTGGTAAGACCGAGCTATGTCCTGGGCGGACGTGCAATGGAGATTGTCCATAATGATGATGAACTGCGTGTCTATATGACCACAGCCGTCAAGGAGATCTCACATGATTCGCCAATTTTGGTCGACCGCTATGTCTTAGGCAAGGAATGTGAGATTGATGCAATTGCCGACGGCAAGGATGTCTATATCCCTGGCGTCATGGAACATGTGGAAAGAGCCGGCATTCATTCCGGCGACTCCATCAGCGTCTATCCATCCCAGTCCCTTGGCAAGAAAGTCAAGGAAACAATCATTGACTATGCAGAAAAAATCGGCCGCGGCTTCGGCTTCATTGGACTGTACAACATTCAGTTCATTGTGGACCGGAATGATAAGGTCTACGTCCTTGAAGTCAATCCAAGATCCTCCCGCACCGTACCATTCTTATCAAAGATCACCGGCATTCCGATGTGCACCGTTGCGACAAAGGCTGTCTTAGGACAGAGCTTAGTTGAACAGGGATACAAGCCTGGATATCATCCGGAAGAAGCAGGGCATGTCTACTGCAAGGCGCCGGTCTTCTCCTTTGCCAAGCTGAGAAGTGTCGATACTGTCTTAGGACCGGAAATGAAATCGACTGGTGAAGCACTCGGCTGTGATGTGACATTTGAAAAGGCACTGTATAAAGCTCTGGTAGCAAGCGGTGTCAAGGTGCCGATGTATGGGGCTGTATTAATGACGATCGCTGATCAGGATAAACCGGAAGCACTTGAAATGGCAAAGCGGTTCTATGCAATCGGCTATGGTATTTATGCAACTGCCGGCACGGCCAAGTACTTTGAAGACAATGGACTGTTCGTACATAAGGCTGCGAAGATTTCAGAAGAAGCGGATCATGACAATGTCCTGGACATCATTCAGAAGGGCAGAGTCAGCTTTGTCATCAACACCATGGATGCGCAGGACAGAACGACTTCTCTTGACGGCTTCCTCATCAGAAGGGTCAGTGCAGAGAACAACATCTCATGCATGACTTCGACCGATACTGCCAAGGCACTCTTAAGAGTCCTTGAATCGCAGTCCTTCTCCATGGAATCATTGAATGAAATGGGAAAATAAGATGGAATGCAATCAGGCAGAAATTATCAGCAACGTTCAGGTGGTCACAGACATCTATGAGATGAAGCTGACTGCTGCGATGTGTGCACTGGTCAGACCGGGACAGTTTGTTCAAGTACAGGTCCCTGGCTTTTATCTGCGCCGGCCGATCTCAGTCTGCGAAGTGAACGACAGTGAGATGACATTGATCTATAAAGTTGTCGGGCAGGGAACTTCAGCCATGCATGCAATGCAGGCAGGAGAGATGCTAAATCTGTTCGGCCCATTGGGAACAGGCTTCCCCATTGAAGACAGAGATGTTGTGCTGATTGGCGGCGGGGTAGGCATCCCGCCACTCGTTGAAACAGCAAAACAGTACCGCTGCAGCGGTAGACATGTTACAGCTGTGCTCGGCTTCAATACGAAAGATCAGATCTTCTTGGTGGACCAGTTCCTGAATCTGGGATGTGATGTGATCGTCGCGACCATGGATGGCTCACATGGAACCAGAGGCACTGTAATGGATGCGATGAAGGAACATCATGTATCCAATGACTTTGTTGAGGCATGCGGACCAATGCCGATGCTGAAAGCAGTGAGTGCATCGTGCCAAGGCTATATATCGTTAGAGAGCAGAATGGCATGCGGCATCGGGGCATGCATGGGCTGTGTCGTGAAAGACAGGAATGAAGAATCTCTGCGCGTATGCAAAGACGGGCCTGTCTTTGCCATAGGAAAGGTGGTGCTGTAATGGATCTGCATGTTGAACTGCCTGGACTTTCATTAAAAAACCCCATCATTCCAGCCAGCGGATGCTTCGGCTTTGGCCGTGAGTTTGCACAGCTGTATGATCTTTCTTTGCTTGGCGGCATTGCTATCAAGAGTGCTACGCCAAAAGAACGCTTCGGCAATCCCACGCCAAGGATTGCGGATACACCAATGGGCATGCTGAATGCCATCGGACTGCAGAACCATGGCGTAGACTATATCATTGAACATGAACTGCCTTTCTTAGCGCATTATGATACCGAGATCCTTGCCAATATTGCCGGCGCAAGTGAAGAGGATTACGTGGAAGTGATCCAGAAGCTGAATGATCAGTCTGTTGTCAAGGCATATGAGTTGAATATCAGCTGCCCGAATGTCAAGCACGGCGGCATTGGTCTGGGTACCAATGCGGAACTGGCAGCACACGTCACGAAGATCTGTAAAGAGGCATCCATAAAACCAATATATGTCAAGCTGACACCGAATGTGACGGATATTGTATCTATTGCCAAAGCAGTGGAAGAAGCCGGTGCAGATGGCTTAGTGCTGATCAACACTTTACTGGGAATGAAGATTGACCTGAAGACAGGGAAGCCGCTATTGGCTAATGTGACCGGCGGTCTCAGCGGCCCGGCCATTCATCCGATTGCAGTTCGGATGGTCTACCAATGCGCACAGGCAGTCAATATTCCTATTATCGGCGTCGGCGGCATTCAGAACTGTGATGATGTGGTTGAATTCTTCAATGCAGGCGCAGATGCAGTGGAAGTCGGTGCCCAGAACTTTGTCGACCCATATATCTGCAGGACATTGATTGAACAATTACCAGAGACATTAGAAAAATACGGCTATCATTCCATACAGGATGCATACAGGAGGAACTTAAAATGACCAGAACAATTGTTGCCTTAGATTTTTCAACCAGAGAAGAAGTACTTTCTTTCTTAGACCAGTTCGACGAGCCAGTCTATGTCAAAATCGGCATGGAGCTGACCTATGCCTGCGGTCTTGACATCATCAAAGAAGTCAAGGCAAGAGGACATAAGATTTTTCTCGATCTGAAGCTCCATGATATTCCAAATACCGTCAAGGGCGGTATGAAAAATTTAGCCAGCCTTGGTGTTGATATCATCAACTGCCATTGTGCCGGCGGCATTGAAATGATGAAGGCTGCCAAGGAAGGCATTCTGGAAGGTACACCGGAGGGACAGGAACCTGCCAAGCTGATTGGTGTTACGGTCCTGACCTCTGTCTCCAAGGAAGTCATGAACCAGGAAATCGGCATTGCAGGGGATGTGATGGACACTGTTGTCCATTATGCCAAGAATGCTAAGGAGGCAGGTCTCGACGGAGTGGTATGCTCGGTCTATGAAGCCAAGGCAATCCACGAGGCATGCGGGAAGGATTTTCTGACGGTTACGCCAGGAATCCGTTTAGCTGGAAACAGCAGCGATGATCAGAAGAGAGTTGCCACACCGGCATATGCCAATGCACAGGGGTGTGATATGATTGTCGTCGGAAGATCAATCACGAAGGCTGCTGATCCAATTGCGGCATATCATGAGATCGAGGAGACAATATCCTATGGAAGAATATAAAAAAGAGTTTGTCAGCTTTATGTTTCGCTGCAATGCCCTCAAGTTTGGTGACTTTACACTGAAGAGCGGCAGAAAATCACCATTCTTTATGAATGCCGGTGCCTATGTCACTGGTTCGCAGCTCAGTGAACTGGGCCGATACTATGCCAAGGCAATCCATGACAACTTCGGTCTGGACTTTGATGTTCTGTTCGGTCCTGCCTACAAAGGCATTCCATTAGCCGTTGCGACCTGTATTGCCCTGCATGAACTGTATGGCAAGGAAGTACGCTACTGTGCCAACCGCAAGGAAATCAAGGATCATGGTGATAAGGGCATCCTGCTGGGCTCCAAGCTGGAAGACGGCGACCGCGTCATCATGATCGAGGACGTCACGACTTCAGGTAAGTCCATGGAAGAGACTGTTCCGATTGTCAGAGCACAGGCGAAAGTTGAAATCAAGGGATTGATGGTGTCACTGGACCGTCATGAAAAGGGAAGAGGCACCAAAACAGCTTTGGCAGAGATTGCGGAAGAGTATAGTTTTCCTACGGCTGCCATTGTTTCCATGCCGGAAGTTGTTGCAATCCTGAAAGAAAGAGATGCTCTGAACGGAGAAATGCTTGGCAGAATCAATGCATATTATGACCAGTATGGTCCAAAAGAGTGAAAAAAGGCTTTATAAAGCAAAAAATGATTGAAGAAGATGTCGGTTTGTGATAGTATCACATACGGCATCTTCTTTCTCAAGAAGATGCCGTATGTGATACTATCACAAACCGACATCTTCTTCAATCATTTTTTGCTTTATAAAGCCTTTTTTCACTCTTTTGGACCATACTGGTCATAATATGCATTGATTCTGCCAAGCATTTCTCCGTTCAAGCATCTCTTTCTTTCGGATTGCAACACTTCCGGCATGGAAACAATGGCAGCCGTAGGAAAACTATACTCTTCCGCAATCTCTGCCAAAGCTGTTTTTGGTGCCTCTTCCCTTTTCATGACGGTCCAGTGACACCATCAATCCCTTGATTTCAACTTTCGCCTGTGTCTGACAATCGGAACAGTCCTCTTCCATGGACTTACCTGAAGTCGTGACGTCCTCGATCATGATGACGCGGTCGCCGTCTTCCAGCTTGGAGCCCAGCAGATGCCCTTATCACCATGATCCTTGATTTCCTTGCGGTTGGCACAGTAGCGTACTTCCTTGCCATACAGTTCATGCAGGGCAAACAGGTCGCAACGGCTAATGGAATGCCTTTGTAGGCAGGACCGAACAGAACATCAAAGTCCAGACCGAAGTTGTCATGATTGCCTTGGCATAGTATCGGCCCAGTTCACTGAGCTGCGAACCAGTGACATAGGCACCGGCATTCATAAAGAATGGTGATTTTCTGCCGCTCTTCAGTGTAAAGTCACCAACTTGAGGGCATTGCAGCGAAACATAAAGCTGACAACTCTTTTTTATATTCTTCCATAGGATATTGTCTCCTCGATCTCATGATATGCCGCAATTGGATCAGCAGCCTTCGTGATTGATCTTCCGACGACAATCATATCACACCCCTGTGCATGGCATATGCCGGTGTGGCAACTCTCTTCTGATCATCGCTGCTGTTTCCAGCTAAACGGATTCCTGCGTAACCGTCAGAAATCCTTCCCGCATGCCTCGTGGATTGCCTTGGCTTCATAGACCGAGCATACCACTCCGTCGAGACCTGCCTCCTTAGCATTCTTGGCATAATGTGACAACAGTGTCCATCACATCCCCTGCAATGCCGATTTCCTGGTTCATGACTTCCTTGGAGACAGAGGTCAGACCGTAACACCAATCAGCTGGCAGGTTCCTGTCCCTCCGGTGTACCTTCCAGAATGCCTTCCTTGGCAGCCTTCATCATTTTCAATGCCGCCGGCACAATGCAGTTGATGATATCAACACCAAGGCTGGCTAAATTTTTCATACCGCCCTTGACGGTATTTGGAATATCATGGAGCTTCAGATCGAGAAAAATCTTATGTCCTCTTGCCTTGACTTCTTTGATGATGTCAAGACCGCAGGCATAGGTCAGCTCCATGCCGATTTTGACATAGACTGCTCGTCGAACTGGTCTAAGAAAGAAAGTACTTCTTCTCTGGTTGAAAAATCTAAGGCACAACAATTGTTCTGGTCATTTTAAGTTCCTCCTGTATGCATCCTGTATGGAATGTAGCCGTATTTTTCTAATGTCTCTGGTAATTGTTCAATCAATGTCCTGCAGATATGGGTCGACAAAGTTCTGGGCACCGACTTCCACTGCATCTGCGCCTGCATTGAAGAATTCAACCACATCATCACAGTTCTGAATGCCGCCGCGCCGATAATAGGAATATTGACTGCCTGTGCGCATTGGTAGACCATCCGAACTGCAATCGGATGAATGGCCGGGCGCGAGACCGCCGGTCACATTAGCCAATAGCGGCTTCCCTGTCTTCAGGTCAATCTTCATTCCCAGTAAAGTGTTGATCAGCACTAAGCCATCTGCACCGGCTTCTTCCCACTGCTTTGGCAATAGATACAATATCCGTCACATTCGGTGTCAGCTGACATATATTGGTTTATGGATGCCTCTTTACAGATCTTCGTGACGGTGCTGCCAGTTCCGCATTGGTACCCAGACCAATGCCGCCGTGCTTGACATTCGGGCAGCTGATATTCAACTCATATGCCTTGACAACAGACTGATCATTCAGCTTCTGGATCACTTCCACGTAATCCTCTTCACTTGCGCCGGCAATATTGGCAAGATCTCGGTATCATAATGCGCTAAGAAAGGCAGTTCATGTTCAATGATATAGTCTACGCCATGGTTCTGCAGTCCGATGGCATTCACATGCCCATTGGTGGTATCCGCAATCCTTGGCGTGGGATTGCCGAAGCGTTCTTTTGGCGTAGCCTCTTGATAGCAATGCCGCCAAGCAAAGAAAGATCATCAGCTGTGCAAACTCCGGCCAAAGCCGAAGCATCCGCTGGCTGGAATGATGGGGTTTTTTTAATGAAAGTCCAGGCAGTTCAACATGCAGATCCATTACAGCACCACCTTTCCTATGGCAAAGACAGGCCCGTCTTTGCATACGCGCAGAGATTCTTCATTCCTGTCTTTCACGACACAGCCCATGCAATGCCCCGATGCCGCATGCCATTCTGCTCTCTAACGATATATAGCCTTGGCACGATGCACTCACTGCTTTCAGCATCGGCATTGGTCCCGCATGCCTCAACAAAGTCATTGGATACATGATGTTCCTTCATCGCATCCATTACAGTGCCTCTGGTTCCATGTGAGCCATCCATGGTCGCGACGATCACATCACATCCCAGATTCAGGAACTGGTCCACCAAGAAGATCTGATCTTTCGTATTGAAGCCGAGCACAGCTGTAACATGTCTACCGCTGCAGCGGTACTGTTTTGCTGTTTCAACGAGTGGCGGGATTGCCTAC
>Ga0268359_10167_pt1 | contig 34408 bp, 39 predicted proteins | sample BioMet11_FD_194416 | JGI IMG/M metagenome (GOLD analysis project Ga0268359, IMG submission 194416) | Sewage microbial communities from Oakland, California, United States - Biofuel 11 (PacBio Assembly) | ecosystem: Engineered > Wastewater > Sewage > Unclassified | place: USA: California | collected...
ACCATGATCATCGACGACGCCACCGCGAGCGACGAGGTGCGCAAGACGGCGATGAAGATGTCGAAGCCTCAGGACAGGCGCTGTCGATCAATCACCACGAGGTCGCGTACACCAACTTCAAGGCGGGGAAGTACGACGGCCACACGGTCTTCGTCATCGCACGTGACCCCCAGACCTTCCTCGACCTCATCGAGCAGGGGCAGAAGGTTCCCATCCTGACGCTCGGTCTGACCGAGCTGCCGCCCGAGGGGACGCCAGGCGTCAAGGCTGGTAGGAGGGCCTTCATCCACGAGGATGAGATCCCCATCTACCAGAAGATCGTCGCAGCAGGCACCAAGGTCGAGGTCCGCTACATGACCACCGACAAGTCCGTTCCCATCTCCGAATACATCTCGATCTAGCGAAAGGTGGTTGTCATGACGGTCAACGCGCTTCAGTTTGTCCTGATCGTCCTCCTGTCAGGGTTCAGGGCTGCCGACCAGTACTCCACGCAGCTCTTCCCGTTCCAGCACGCGCTCATGTGCTGGCTGGTGGGCATCATCCTCGGTGACCCCAACACCGGCCTCGTCGTCGGCGGTACCATCCAGCTCATGTCCATGGGCGCAGCCGGTCTCGGCGGTTCCTCCGCTCCCGACTACGGCATGGCGGGCATGGTCGCGACCGTCCTCGCCGTCCTCGCGGGCACCAACGACATCTCCGTCGGCCTCGCCGTCGGCGTCGCCGTTGCCATGCTCTACGTCCAGCTCGACGTCCTCTTCAAGATCTACAACTCCTGGGTCTTCAAGGTCATCCGCGGACATGCGGCCAAGCGCGAGTACGGCAAGATGCTCCGCTCGTTCTTCCTGTCCCACGCCTACCTGTTCCTCCAGGGCGCGATTCCCATGGCCATCGTGCTCGCCTTCGGTCAGTCTGCCGTCGACGCCATCCTGGCCTTCATGCCGGCGTGGTTCACGGGCGGTCTCACCATCGCCGCAGGCATCCTCCCCGTCACGGGCTTCGCGATGCTCCTCACCTTCATGCCCGTCAACAAGTTCTACGCGTTCCTGATCGTCGGCTACGTGCTCTCCGCCTACATGGGCCTCACCGTGCTTCCCATCGCCCTTCTCGGCGGCGCGGTCGCCATCGAGTACTTCAGGCTCAAGTCCAGTACCACCACCGCATCCACGACCGCAATCTCTGAGAACGGGGGTGAGCTCGAAGATGAGTAACTTCTTCAAGCCCGCAGATTTCAAGGACTTCGACGAGGCGTCCGCGCCACAGCAGCTGCCCGACGGCACCTACGAGCCCGTGCTCACCAAAGAGGACCTCAACATCTGCAGCCGTCGTATGTGGCTCATGGACACGGTCTCCTACTCCTACGCCACCCAGAACGCCCCCTGTGCCGCCTTCTCCGCCTACTATGCACTGCGCAAGATCTACGGCAACGACCAGGACTCCTTCAACACCGCGATGCTCAACCAGCTCGACTGCGTCTTCAACGCCACGCCTCCCGTCTCCGGCCTGCTCCTCGGCGCCGGCCTCGCCATCGAGGACAAGGGCCACCTCCAGGGCATGGCCGCCGAGAACGACCTCAAGGTCGGCCTCATGGGCCCGCTCTCCGGCATCGGCGACGTGTTCATCTGGATTCTCCCGATGACCATCCTCGGCTCCATCGCGGGCTACATGGCCATGCAGGGAAGCCCCGTCGGCATCCTCCTCTGGTGCGCTCTCTGGATGGCAATCCTGGCATGGCGACTCCAGAACTACAACCAGGGCTACACCGCAGGCGCCCAGGTCATCACGAACATGGCCGACAAGCTGAACATCCTGACCGATGCCGCCTCCATCCTCGGACTGACCGTCGTCGGCTCGCTCATCTACTCGGCGATCAAGATCACCACGCCGATCACGTTCGCGTACGGCGATATCACCCTCGCGCTCCAGACCGGCGTCCTCGATGCCATCTTCCCGAACCTGCTTGCCGTCATCGCTGCGGTGATCGTCTACAAGCTCATCAAGAAGGGCGTCAAGCTCAACATGATCATTCTCGGCATCATCGTCATCAGCTGCGTCTGCTCTGCCTTCGGCATTCTCGGCTGACCTACCTCGAGTGCTTCCAACGCGGGCGGCGACAGGGGGGTCGTCGCCGCCCGCGGACGGGAGCCCCCTGACGAAGACAACCGGTGCAGTGAGACGGGTTGCCTTCGTCAGGGTACCTGCAGGTGCCCTAAACTTTCCGATAGCTCATTGTCTGGGTCCCCTGCCGTTGCATGGAACATGGCCCTGGAAGTGGAGAGAACCATGAGACACGTCATCATCGCCTCGCACCACAGGTTTGCCCAGGGGCTCGCGGACACGCTCGACTTCCTGGGGAACAAGGCGGAGCTCAACGTCGTCTGCGCCTACGTCGACGACATGCCCCTCGCGCCGAGGGTCGCCGAGCTCTTCTCCTCATTTCCTGCCGAGGACGAGGTGCTCGTGCTGACAGACATCCTGCAGGGGAGCGTCAACCAGGCGTTCGCGCCATACGTGGGCAGCCACGTCTTTCTCGTCGCCGGCGTCAACGTCGCGCTGGCGCTCGAGCTGTGCCTCTCCACCGATGCGCTCACTGTCGAGGGCATCGAAGAGGCGATCGAGCTCGGCAGGCAGTCGATGCGGCTCATCAACACCCTTCAGGTGGAAGACGGAGAGGACGACGAGTAACGGTACGTGCGGACGGACGTCCGCCGAAGGGAGTGCGAGCTCATGCTCATCAGCGAGGTCATCCAGGGCATCAAGGGATTCTGCGGCGGCACCGCCTTCGAGACGGGCGACCCCATCGACGACGCCACGACGCGCGACCAGGTCACGTACGGCAGCGTTGACAAGGAGTGCACGGGCATCGTGACGTGCATCTGGGCGACGGCCGACGTCATCCGGGAGGCCTCGCGCCTGGGCGCCAACCTCATCATCCCGCACGAGGCCCTCTTCTGGAACCATGGCGACCACCAGGATGTCATTGCCTCCAACAAGACCTACCTTGCCAAGAGGGCGCTGCTCGACGAGTGGGGCGGGACGGTCTGGCGCTGTCACGACTACATTCACTCGAAGGTGCCCATCGACGAGGGCGGTGCCATGGTCGACGGCATCTTCTATGGCCTGGACTGGAAGCTCGGGTGGCTCGACTACCGCGTGGGCGACGTCTCGACCGGTCTCGACTTCGAGATCCCGGAGACGAGCGGCAGGGAGCTCGCGGGCCATCTCGTGAGGACGCTCGGCCTCAACGGAACCCGCATCATCGGCGACGCGGACGCCCGTGTCCGCCGCGTGCACGTGCCCATGCACGTTCTGGGCAACCCCGCGTCCGACAACCACGAGATTGCCTATGCCGACGAGAACGACGTCGACGCCCTCGTCACCATGGAGTTCATCGACTTCACCACGAGCGAGTACATCCGCGACGCCGGCATGCTCGGCCAGGGCAAGTGCGCGATCACCATCGGCCACTTCAACCTCGAGGAGCCGGGCATGGAGTACATGCCGCGGTGGATTCCGCAGGCGATCGGCACCGACGAGATTCCCGTCACCTTCGTCCCCATGACCGACACGTACCAGTACGTGGTCCGCTGACCTGGAAAAGGGGACAGGTTCATTTTCCAGGTTTTGGGTGTCCCTTTTGGCTGCCAAAGGTGCCAACGCCCTTTGGCAGCCAAAAGGGACACCCTCCGACGAATGACGTCAGCATGGTCGCAGGGGAGCAACGTGGATCAGTACCAGCAACGCAATCGAGACGAAAGAGGTCCCGTCGTCGCCTTCTTCGACGTCGACGGGACGCTTACCTATCGGAATCCTGACGAGAGGCCGACCAACGTACCGCGGCGAAGGGTCGAGGACGCGGTACGGAGTTTCGTTGCGCGCGGGGGCGTCGCGGTCCTCTCGACGGGTCGTAACATGACGGGCCTCGCGGGGCCGCTAGCGCGGATGCCCTTCCGCGGCCACGTGACCATGGACGGAACCTACGTCCTTCTCGACGGCAGGGTCGTGCTTGACCAGCTGTTCCCGGTGCCGCTCGTGGAGCGCGTCGTCCACGAGATGGAGCGGGTCGGGATGAGTGCGCTGTTCGCGGGCGAGAGCTGCTACGTCGCATTCGGGGACTTTGACGCAGGCGACCTCGACATCCCGAGGTGCCGAAGCATCGACGAGCTCCGCGAGATCGACCCGGGTCTGCGTTTTGGCAAGATTGACTTTCTCGACACGCAGATCCCCGCCCTGCGGAGAAGCGGGTTCCTCTCACGTGAGCTGACCTGCTACGACGCCGGCGGTGGCAGTTGCGAGCTCGCCCTTCCGGGCGCCAGCAAGGGGAGGGGCGCTGCGGCGCTGCTCGACGCGCTGACGGAGAAGGAGGGTGTCGCGCCGTCGCGCGTCTTCGCCTTCGGCGACTCGGAGAACGACGTCTCTCTTCTCGACATCGCCGACGTGGCCGTGGTGATGGGGCAGGCCACGGCGAGCGTTCGGGCGCACGCCGACTACGTGACGGGCACTGCCGAGCGCGACGGCGTCGTGACCGCGCTCGATCACTTCGGGCTGGTGTAGGCGCGGCCTGCTGGGCGATAATGTCACGAAGACGTCAGGGAGGACACCCATGAAGACCGCCATCGTGTATTACTCGCTCAACGGAAACTCCGAGTTCATGGCCAAGAACCTCGCCGGGCGCCTCGGCGGCGACCTGGTGAGGCTCGAGTGCCAGAAGCCCTATCCTGCGAGGGGACCGCTCAAGTTCATCAAGGGTGGCAAGGATGCGATGGCTGGCGTCGAGCCTCCGCTGCGGCCGTACACCTTTGACGACACGGGCTACGACCTGGTCATTCTCGCGTTTCCCGTCTGGGCGGACAAGGTTCCGCCGGCGATCAACACGTTCCTTCGCGATCACGACCTCAGCGGCGTGCGGGTGGCGCTTGTCGTCTCGAGCGCGGGCGGCAGTGGCGAGAAGTGCGTCGCCGACTGCGTCTCCAAGATGCGCGGCCAGGCCAATCCGCCGGTGCTGAGCCTGCGCAACCCCGCCGATGGCAAGGATGCCCAGCTCGGCGAGAAGCTCGAGGAGTTCTGCTCGACCCTCCGCTGACCTGGAAAAGGGGACAGGTTGCTTTTCCATGTTGCCCGGGGGGCATGTCCTGGCACCAACCGCGTAGGTCGACGTTGTCCGGTAAAACGCAGCTCACGCGTGCGCCCAGGCCCCTCCGTACACGCGTGGCTCGACCTTGTCGCGACAAATGCAGCGCACGTTGCGTTTGTCCGGTAAAACGCAGCTCACGCGTGCGCCGGGACCCCTTGGCACACGCGTAGGTCGACCTTGTCGCGACGATCGCAGCGCACGTTGCATTCGTCCGGTAAAACGCAGCTCACGCATGCGTCCGGGCCCCATGCGGCACGCGTAGGTCGACCTTGTCGCGACGATCGCAGCGCACGTTGCGTTTGTCCGGTAAAACTCAGCTCACGCGTGCGTCCACGCCCCTCCGCGCACGTCCGTCTCGCCAGACGTACCGCCCACCGAAATCCCGGAAAGTCAAACCTGGAAAAACAACCTGTCCCCTTTTCCAGGTTTACCTGGGCATGTTTCGAGCAGCGGACCGTGCCGTTCCGTTCGTGCAACAGGTTCGTTTCGCTCCGCCGACCCTGCGTTTCTCGTCTCGCACAACTTTCGAACCGCTCGTAACGCTTTCGGCGAGCGGCAGTTTCCTCTCGATAATGAACCTCATGCGACGCCCCCAGAGGCGTTGACGACCGGGGATAACCAGAGGGGAAGGTCGAGACCATGAAGGAACTCGTACTCATCATTCGTCCCGAGATGCTCGAGGAGCTCAAGCAGATCCTGGACAAGGTCCACGGTGGCGGCATGACGGTCATGAGCGTGATGGGCTGCGGCACCCAGAAGGGCTTCTCCGAGGCCAAGGGCGTCAACGAGATTCGTGGCTTCAAGGTCAACATCAACCTGCTCCCCAAGATTCAGGCGAGCATCGTCGTGCGCGACGAGGACGTCGAGCCGATCATCGCGGACGTGCGCGAGCACATGGCTGACGGCAGGGTCGGTGACGGCAAGATCTTCATCCGCGACATGGCCGACGCGGTCCGCATCCGCACCGGCGAGCGCGGCGTCGAAGCCCTTTAGGCAGCGTCCCAATCCAACTGAAGTAACCAAGGCCGCCTGGAAGGGGGAAGGTGCCATGAGCGCTGAGCCGATCGTCCAGATCAGGGACATCAACAAGTTCTACGGAGACAACCATGTGGTGAGGGACCTCAACCTCGACGTCCTCGAGGGGGAGTTCCTCACAATCCTGGGGTCGTCCGGCTCCGGCAAGACCACGACGCTGCGCATGGTCGGCGGCTTCGAACAGCCGACCTCCGGCGAGATCCTGCTCTCCGGCGAGAACGTCGCCGACCGAGAGCCCTATGAGCGCGACGTCAACACGGTGTTCCAGAGCTACGCGCTCTTCCCGCACATGACGATCTTCGACAACGTCGCCTACGGGCTCAGGATGAGCAAGGTCCCCATGGGCGAAATCACGAGCCGCGTTCGGGACATCCTCGCCCTCGTGCAGCTCACCTCCTTCGAGGACCGTCGGCCCTCCCAGCTCTCCGGCGGCCAGAAGCAGCGCGTCGCCATCGCCCGCGCGCTGGTCAACAGGCCCAAGGTCCTGCTCCTCGACGAGCCGCTCGGGGCTCTCGACCTCAAGCTCAGAAAGCAGATGCAGATCGAGCTCAAGCGCCTCCAGCGCAAGCTCGGCATCACCTTCCTCTACGTCACCCACGACCAGGAGGAGGCGCTCACGATGAGCGACCGCATCGGCATCATGCACGAAGGTGTGCTCGAGCAGGTGGGCGTCCCCAAAGACATCTACGAGGAGCCCGCAAACAGGTTCGTCGCCACGTTCATCGGCGAGACAAACCTCTTCGACGGCGTCATCGACGCGATCGGCGGGGACATCGCCCGGCTCCAGGTCGAGTCCGGCACCGTGCTCGGCAGGTGCGGGGACGTCAAGGTCGGTGAGATGGCCTCCGTCTCCGTCCGCCCGGAGCGCATGCGCTTCTCGACTATGCCCGTCGACGGATTCTCGATCGAGGGCATCGCCCGCGAGCAGGTCTACGTGGGGTCGGTGCTCAAGAGCATGGTCGAGCTCCCCAACGGCCAGGAGGTCCGGCTCGAGCGGCTCGCGAGCGACCCGCTGCCCGCCGACGGCCCCGTCTTCCTGTACTGGGACCCCATGGACGCACGCGTCGTGCAGTCTCCCGACCAGGTCGTCTACACGGCCCTCCAGAACGCCACGTTTCTCTAGGTGAGGACGAGATGAAGCTCAACAGCCATGAGTTCAGATCGAACACGCTGCCGGCGGCCATCACTGTCATCCCGGCCGTGGCCTGGCTCGCCTTCTTCGTGGCGATTCCCCTCGTCTACGTCCTCGTCATGAGCTTCTGCAGCATCGACGAGTACTACAACGTCACGTTCCAGTTTACGCTCGGAAACTACGCCGACCTTCTCGACCCCAACTACGTGCAGATCTACGTACAGTCGATTGTGATCGCGGCGCTCTCCACCGCCATCTGCCTCGCCCTCGGCTATCCCTTCGCGTACCTGATCTCGCGCACGTTCCACGAGCACAAGGTCATCCTCTACATGCTCGTCATCATCCCGTTCTGGACCAACTCGCTCATCCGCATCTACGGATGGAGGACCTTCCTCGGCGCGAGCGGCTTCCTCAACTCCGCCCTCATGGGGCTCCATCTCGTGGATTCGCCCGTCGACTTCCTCTTCAACCAGGCGGCGACCGTCCTCGGCATGACCTACGACCTCTTCCCATTCATGGTCCTGCCCCTCTACACGGCCATCGAGAAGCTCGACGAGGCCCAGATCGAGGCCTCGCACGACCTCGGCGCGCACGGGCTCTCAACCCTGTTCAAGGTCGTCGTGCCGCAGACGGTGAGCGGCATCTTCTCGGGCTGCATCATGGTCTTCATCCCGAGCCTCGGCGCCTTCTACATCTCCGACATCCTCGGCGGCGGCAACTCCGACGTCATCGGCAACCTCATCCAGCGGCAGTTCCAGAGCGGCAACAACTGGCCGCTTGGCGCGGCGCTCTCCATCATCCTCATCGCGATAACCCTGATCCTCGTGAAGATCTACCAGAGCACCGGCGGCGACATGGAAAGCCTGGGGGTGTGATCATGGCCATGAGAAGGCAGCTGCGGGAGAAGCTCTCCCGCCGGGGCGGCATCGTCTACTGCGCCATCATCTACGGCATACTCTTCCTCCCGATCGCCGTCATCGTCGCCAACTCGTTCAACGCGACCGACACCAAGCCGTACATGACCTGGAAGGGCTTCACCCTTGCCTGGTACTCGAAGCTCTTCTCCGACAGGGCACTGCTCGCCTCGTTCGGCAACACGATGGTCCTCGCCATCGCCACGACCGTCATCGCGACCGTCATGGGCACGATCGTGGCGGTGGGGATGTACCGCTACCGCTTCCGCGGCAAGGGGATCATCGACGCGCTGCTCTACATCCCCGTCGTCATCCCCGAGATCGTCATGGGCATCTCGCTCTTGGTGCTCTTCACGAGCATCCAGCTGCCCCAGGGCATGCTCTCGCTCGTCATCGCCCACGCGACCTTCTGCCTGCCCTTCGTGATCTTCAACGTGCGAGCCGTCTCGACGGCTACGACCAGTCGCTCGAGGAGGCGTCGATGGACCTCGGGGCCAACAAGCTCGAGACGTTCTTCCGCGTGACGCTCCCCATGCTCGCGCCCGGCATCGCGGGCGGCGCCCTGCTGTCGTTCACCCTCTCCATCGACGACGTCGTCGTGAGCTTCTTCGTCAACGGCCAGACCATGACGTACCCGCTCAAGGTCTGGCAGAGCATCAAGAGCGGCGTCGCGCCCGACGTGAACGCCCTCTCCACGCTCATCCTCGTCGGCACGGTCCTGCTCGTGGTCCTCACCCAGAGCAAGCTGCTGCCCGGCATCGTCGCCAAGCTGCGCAACCGCAGGGCGCACGTCCTGCGTGCCCGGGTTTCCGCAGATGAGTCGCCCGTCCATCAGAAGGAGGAGTCATGAGAGACACCATGATGTCGAGAAGGAGCTTCCTGCACACGAGTGCCGCCGCGCTGAGCCTTGCCGGCATCGCATCCGCGGGGCTCGCGGGATGCGGGAGCAGCGCCGCGAGCGACGGTGGTGAGCTCAACATCTTCATCTGGACCGAGTACGTGCCCGACTCGGTCATCGAGGACTTCGAGAGCGAGTTCGGCATCACGGTCAACGCGTCGACCTTCTCGACCAACGAGGACATGCTCGCCAAGTTCACCTCGGGGGAGGACGACGCCTACGACCTGCTCCAGCCCTCCGACTACATGGTGAAGCTCATGATCGACCAGGGCCTGCTCCAGGAGATGGACACGAGCAAGCTGGAGAACATCGGCAACATCGGCAGCCAGTACCTCGACCAGGACTACGACAAGGGCAACAAGTACTCCGTGCCCTACATGGGCTCGGTCACCGCCATCGCCGTCAACACCGACAAGGTCACGGCGGACATCTCGAGCTACGCCGACCTCTTTGACCCGGCGTACGCGGGCAAGCTCGTCATGCTCGACGACTACCGCGAGGTCCTCGGCATCGCCGCCGACAGCATCGGCATCTCCAACAACGAGACCGACCCGGACAAGCTCGAACTCGTGCGCACGCAGGTCATGAAGCTCAAGGACAACATCAAGGTCTACGACTCCGACAGCCCCAAGTCCGCCCTCATCAACGGCGACTGCACGCTCGGCGCCGTCTGGAGCGCCGAGATCGCCCTCGCCCAGCGCGAGAACCCCGCCATCCAGATCGTGTTCCCGACCGAGGGCGCCGAGATCTCCACGGACAACTGGGTCATCCCCGCGCACGCCAAGAACGCCGACAACGCGATGAAGTTCCTCGACTACATGATGCGTCCCGAGGTCGCCAAGACCATCTCGGACGACTACCCCTACGTCCAGCCCAACACCGCCGCCATCGACCTCATGGACGACGACTTCAAGGACAACCCCGCCGAGAACGTCCCGGCCGAGGTCTTCGAGTCGGGGCACAGGACCGAGAGCCTCTCCTCCGACGTCCTCAAGATCTACAACGACATCTGGACCGACCTCAAGAGCTAAGGCTTCTGAGCTGCGGTTCATTGAGGGTACATCGTTTTCTGAAAGGAGCGTTCCCATGGTCTGCGCGGCAGGCGAGAAGGTCGAGAGCGGCGAGAAGGTCGAGAGCGAGAAGGTCGAGTTCCTGTTCCTGAGCGAGCCGGACGTCATCAAGGCCGGCTGCACCGACATGTCGGCCTGCATCGACGTCATGGAGGACACGTTCCGTCTCCTCTCGCTCGGCGACTACCGCATGAGCGGCAGGAACGAGAACTCGCACGGCTCGATGATCGAGTTCCCCGAGTCGTCCCCCTTCCCCAACATGCCCCTCTCCAGCGCCGACCGACGCTACATGGCCATGCCCGCCTACCTGGGCGGCAGCTACAACATGGCAGGCGTCAAGTGGTACGGCTCCAACATCGACAACCGCAAGCGCGGGCTGCCCCGCTCCATCCTCACGCTCATGCTCAACGAGCCCGTGACGGGGGCGCCCGTGGCGCTCATGTCGGCGAACCTCATCTCGTCGTACCGCACAGCCGCCGTCCCCGCCGTGGGCGCGCGGCACCTGGCGAGAAGAGACGCGCACGTCGTAGGCATCGTGGGGCCGGGCGTCATGAACAAGACGACGCTCCGGAGCTTCATCCACGAGTGCCCCGAGATCGACACGGTGCGCGTGAAGGGGCGCGGGGCGCGCTCGCTCGAGTCGTACGTCGACTACGTGCGGACGAACTTCCCCCAGGTCACGACCGTCGAGGTCGTCGACAGCATCGAGGAGGCCGTGCGCGGCGCCGACCTCGTCTCGGTGGCGACGAACGAGAACGGCGGCATCGAGACCTACCCGTATCTCAAGCGCGAGTGGGTCAAGCCGGGCGCCCTCGTCTGCATGCCGTCCGACGCCAACGGCGACGAGGAGCCCTTCATCGACGGCACCTGGAAGATGGTCTGCGACAACTACCTCATGTACGAGGACTGGCGAGACCAGATCGGCCACTTCGACGTCTGCGGGACGCTCGGCAACAAGTGGGTCGACATGGTCGACGAGGGTCGGCTCGACCGGTCGCAGGTCGTCGACCTCGGCGATATCGTCCGCGGGACCGCGCCCGGGCGCGAGTCCGACGACGACATCTTCTGGTTCAGCATCGGCGGCATGCCCGTCGAGGACATCTCCTGGGGCACCGTGGTCTACCGCAGGGCGGCCGAGCTCGGCATCGGCACGAAGCTCAAGCTCTGGGACGCGCCCGCGCTCGCGTGAGGGCGGACGGACGGGTCGGACGGGCAGAGACGGACAAGCGAGGCAGGTGGTCTTCATGAGCAGAATCGCAGAGCATCCCATCCTCGGCACCCCCGAGCGAGGGAGGCTCGTGACCTTCTCGTATGACGGGCGGGAGCTCCAGGGGTACGAGGGCGAGCCCATTGCGATGGCGCTCCACGCCGCGGGCGTGATGGTGCATCGCTACACGGCCAAGCGGCACGAGGCGCGGGGCGTCTTCTGCGCCATCGGGCGCTGCACCGACTGCGTGATGGTCGTCGACGGCAGGCCGAACGTGCGCACCTGCATGACGCCGCTCGCGGCCGGCATGGACGTCAGGACGCAGGACGGCATCGAGCCCCTCGATCCGGACGATCCGCGCGCGGTCCGCCTCGCCTCGATGGTGGCGGACGCCGCGGAGAGGGGAGGCGAGTAGGGCATGAACCGTCATGACCTCATCGTAATAGGGGCCGGCCCCTCCGGGCTCTCGGCGGCCATCGAGGCCGCCCACGCGGGCATGGACGTCGTCGTCTTCGACGAGAACGCCCGGCCCGGCGGCCAGCTCTTCAAGCAGATCCACAAGTTCTTCGGGTCGAAGGAGCACCACGCGAAGGTGCGCGGGTTCCGCATCGGCGACGAGCTCCTGAAGGAGGCGGACGCGGCGGGCGTGCGCGTCGAGCTCGACTCGTCCGTGCTCGGGCTCTACCCGGACCGCGAGGTCGTCGTCCGCCACGGAGACGAGGTCTTCCACGCCAAGGGCGACGCGGTCCTCGTCGCGACGGGCGCCTCCGAGAACACCCTCGGCTTCCCCGGTTGGACGCTTCCCGGCGTCATCGGCGCGGGAGCCGCCCAGACGATGATGAACCTGCACGGCGTCAGGCCGGGCGACCGCGTCCTCATGCTCGGCTCGGGCAACGTCGGTCTCGTCGTGGGGTTCCAGCTCCTCCAGGCCGGCTGCGAGGTCGTCAGCGTCGTCGACGCAGCGCCGCGCGTCGGCGGCTACGGGGTGCACGCGGCCAAGCTCGCGCGCTGCGGCGTGCCGTTCCACCTCTCGCACACGATCGTCTCGGCCGAGGGGACAGACCACGTGACCGGCGTCACGATCGGCGAGGTCGACAAGAGCTGGCAGATCGTCCCCGGCACCGAGAAGCACTTCGACGTCGACACCATCTGCGTCGCCGTGGGCCTGTCTCCCATGAGCCAGCTGCTCGACATGGCCGGCTGCGACATGGTCGACGACCCCAGGCGCGGCGGGCTCGTCCCCGTCTGCGACGAGAGTGGCGCGACGAGCGTGACGGGCATCTTCGCCTCGGGCGACGTCTCGGGCATCGAGGAGGCCTCCTCCGCGATGATCGAGGGACGCATCTCGGGCGCCGCCATCGCCGACTACCTCGGCTACCTCGAGCACGAGGGAGAGACGCGACGGGTCGGCGAGCTCGAGGGGTCGCTCGACGCGCTCCGCCAGGGCATGTTCGCGCCCAAGAACCGCGGCACGGTGCCCGAGAGGACCGAGGAGGGCTGCCCCGTCTCGATGAACCTCCTCGAGCACGGCTTCCTCTCCGACGATGAGGTCCTCGCCTATCCCGGGGTCACCCACGCGAAGGGCGTCCACGCGGTGATCGAGTGCAGCCAGAATATCCCCTGCAACCCCTGCCAGGACGCCTGCAAGAAGGGCTGCATCTCCATCGGCGAGAACATCACGTCGCTCCCCGTCGTGGTCGGCGACGCGGCCTGCGTGGCCTGCGGTATGTGCGTCGCGTCCTGCCCGGGCCAGGCCATCTTCCTCGTCGACGAGGATGCCGGCGACGGCTTCTCGACGGTGACCCTGCCCTACGAGTTTCTCCCCGTGCCCACCGCGGGCACGCGGGGGAGGGGGCTCTCGAGGTCGGGCGAGGAGATCTGCGATGCCGTGGTCGAGTCCGTGCGCTGCGTTTCCGCGTTCGACCACACCAACCTGCTCACGATGCGGGTTCCCGAGGACTGTGCCATGCGGGCGAGGTTCTTCAGGCCGGCGCCCGCCGATGCCGACGAGGAGGCGGTCTCATGAGCGACGAAGCCGTGCGCATGACCACGAACGGGGCGAGCAGGTCCTTCTCGCCCGCGCCGCTGGACCGCTCGCGGGGGCTCGGGGACTTCGTGCCCGCGCCCGACGACGACGTGCTCGTCTGCCGCTGCGAGGAGGTCACCAAGGGAGACATCCGGCGGGCCGTCCACGACGGCATGTACACGATGACCGAGGTCAGGCGATACCTGCGTGTGGGCATGGGGCTCTGCCAGGGTCAGTCGTGCACCAAGCTCGTGCGGCGGATCATGGCCGCCGAGCTGGGGGTCTCCCCGGCGGCGCTCGACGCCGAGACCTCTCGGGCGCCGATGCGCCCCGTCGAGATGCGGGTGCTGGGAAACGAGGAAGCCGCGGGGGGAGCTGACGCGCGATGACGGATACCAGGACAGAGGGCGTGGAGGCGCTGGGTGGCACGGCGGACGTCATCGTCGTCGGCGCCGGCGTCATCGGATGCGCGACCGCCTACAACCTCGCGCTGCGCGGCCGCTCAGTCGTCGTGCTCGAGCGCGACGAGAGCATCGGCAACGGCGGCTCGAGTCGCAACGGCGGCGGCGTCCGGCAGTCGGGGCGCGACGCGCGCGAGCTGCCGCTCGCGATGTACGCCGTCGAGCACCTGTGGCCGGGCCTCTCCGAGGAGCTCGGGGCCGACGTCGAGTACGTCAAGAAGGGCAACCTCCGCCTGGGCAAGACCGAGCACCACCTCGAGGTGCTCAGGGGGCTTGCCAAGACCGGCAGGGAGCATGGCCTCGACATGCGGATGCTCTCGACGGACGAGGTGCGGGAGCTCAACCCCTTCCTCTCCGACGAGGTCATCGGGGCGTCGTGGTGCCCGACCGACGGGCACGCGAACCCCCTGCGCACGACGCTCGCCTTCTACCGCCGCGCCCGCGCGCTCGGCGTGCGGTTCGTGACGGGCGTCGACGTGCTCGGCGTGCGCACGGTCCGCGGCCGCGCCCGCCAGGTCGTGACGTCCGCGGGCGTGTTCGAGGGCGACGAGTTCGTCCTCGCCGCCGGCCTCGGGACGCGTCGCCTCGCCGCAAGCGTCGGGATCGACGTCCCCATGCGCGGGCTTCTCATCGAGGCGCTCGTGACTGAGGCCGAGCCTCGGATGTTTCCGCAGATGCTGGGCACCGCCGACGCCGACTTCTACGGTCACCAGACCGCGCACGGGTCGTTCGTCTTCGGCGGTGACTCCGGCCTCGAGGAGTCCAACGGCTATGCCGGCGGCGTCCCCACCGCGAGCATCACGGCGCCCGCGATCTGCCGGAGCATCATGAAGTACGTGCCGCGCTTGGCGGACGCGAAGATCGTCCGCACCTGGGCGGGCTGGGAGGACGAGTGCGCCGACGGCGTGCCGGTCATCAGCACCGTCGACGAGGTGCCGGGCCTCACCCTCGCGTGCGCGTTCACGGGGCACGGCTTCGGGATCTCGCCCATCGTCGGGCGCCTCGTCGCCGAGCTCTGCTGTGGCGAGAAGACCACGCTCGACGTGACCGCGTTCAGGTACGACCGCTTTCGCGCGTGGGCGTAGGGAGGCCGCATGGACCCCTTCGACTTCAGCATGCCGACGAGGATCGTCTTCGGCCTGGGGAGGGAGGACGAGACGGGCCGTCTCGTCCTCGAGTCCGGCGGGAGCAGGGCGCTCGTGCTCTTTGGCGGGGGCTCCGCACGACGCACCGGGCTTCTCGCCAGGGTCGAGCGATCGCTCGACGAGGCACGCGTCGGGTTCGTCGAGCTCGGCGGCGTGCGGCCCAACCCAGGGAGCGGCCTCGTCTACGAGGGCATCGAGCGCTGCCGGGCCGAGGGCGTGGACTTCGTCCTGGCCGTCGGCGGCGGGAGCGTCATCGACACGGCCAAGGCCGTCGCGGCCGGGGTCTGCTACCCCGGCGACTTTTGGGACTTCTACGAGGGAGACGTCGCCCCGCTCGAGGCGCTGCCCGTCGGGGTCGTGCTGACCATTGCCGCCTCGGGCAGCGAGGCCTCGCCCGACTCGGTCATCACGCGCGACGAGACCCTGCTCAAGCGCGAGACGAGCTCGCGGGTTCTGCTGCCGCGCTTCGCGGTCATGGGCCCCGAGCTCACCGAGACGCTGCCCGCCTACCAGACGGCCTGCGGGATCACGGACATGCTGAGCCACGCGTTGGAGCGCTACCTCACGAACACGCGCGAGGTCGAGACGAGCGACCGGCTGCTCGAGGGGCTCATGCTCGCCATCGTCGCGGAGGCGCCGCGGGTCATGGCCGATCCGCACGACCACGAGGCGCGGGCGAACCTCATGTGGGCCGCCTGCCTCGCGCACAACGACGTGGCCGGGGTCGGCCGGAGCCAGGACTGGGCGAGCCACGACATCGAGTACGCGCTCTCGTCGAGGTTCGGCTGCGCGCACGGCGCCGGGCTCGCCATCGTGATGCCGGCCGTCATGAGCTACACCTGCGGGCATGACCCCGAGCGCCTGGCGCAGCTCGCCGTGCGCGTTTGGGGCTGCGAGGCGTCCGCCGAGGGTCCGGAGGCGACTGCGCGCGAGGGGATCGCGAGGTTCCGCGGGTTTCTCGCCTCGCTCAGCATGCCCGTCACGCTGGGCGAGATTGGTGCCGGGACCGATGACGTCGAGGCGATGGCGTACGAGACCTGCCATGCCGGTGGGAGAACGGGCAGGGTCGGCGGGTTCGTCTCGCTGGGCGAGAAGGACGTGCGGCGCATCCTCGAGCTTGCGCTCTGATGAGGGCGCGGCGGGAGGTGACGAGCATGGCGTCGAGCTACGTGATTCTCGCCCTGGCGATTGCGCTCGAGGTCGCCGCGGACGTGATCCTCGAGTACACGAAGGGTTTCACGGCCGTGGGACCTTCGCTGCTGACGCTCGTCCTCTTCGTGTCGAGCCTCGTGCTGTTCTCGCGGGTGCTGCTGAGCATCAACCTCTCGGTGGCGTATGCGACCTGGTCGGCCGCGGGCATCATCGCGACTACGGCCGCGTCGCTCGTCATCTTCCACGACGAGCTCTCGACGGCGGGCGGGGTCGGAATCGTCCTTCTCGTCATCGGCGTGGTCCTCGTCAACCTGTAAAAGGGGACAGGTTGTTTTTCCATGTCCGACTTTCCGGGATTTCGGTCGGAGGTGCCTGGAGTGCGGCGTGAGGTGAGGCATGGAGCGGGCGAGGGCCGAGGTGCTTCCGCGTATACGCCGGGGACCTGATTCCGGCGCCAACCACGTAGGTCGACCTCGTCGCGACGAATGCCGCGCACGTTGCATTCGTCCGGTAAAACTCAGCTTACGCGTGCGACTCGGAACCGCGCGACACGCGTGGGTCGACGTCGTCCATTCACCCCGCACGTTCGTCTCGCCAGACATGCCGCCTGCCGAAAGCTCGGAAAGTGGGACATGGAAAAACAACCTGTCCCCTTTTCCAGGTTAGGAGACGAGGGAGGGCAGCTTGCCCGCGGCGAACGCTGCCACGAGCATCCACGGCAGGTCGATAAGCGGGAAGCACAGCACGAGGATGGACACGGCGAGCACCGGCTTCCTCGTGACGCCAGCGAGCAGAGCGGTCGTCACCACGGCCACCGAGAGCAGGGGATTCACGCCGAGCAGCGCCGCGACTCCGTAGCCGAAGCTTACCCCCGCGTAGATGTTGGGGAAGAATGACCCGCCCATCCAGCCTCCGGCGAGGCAGGCCTGGGTGGTTGCGAGCTTGACGATGCCGGTCGCGATGAGGACGGCCGCGCCGACCGTTCCCCACGAGCCCATGAGGGTGCCCGTCTGCGCCTCTCCCGAGTACAGGACGCCCGGCAGCGCGAGCGCGACGAGTCCGAGCAACAGGCCGCAGGTGAGCGCCCGCGCGAGGGGCTTCGAATCCAGATGCGAGAAGCCCGCCTGCGCCACATGTCCGAAGAGGCGGGACGCCTGCGCGAGCAGGTAGCCGAGGGTAATGAGTAGCGGCGTCCAGGCCAGGTTCCCGAGGACGTCCCCTCCGATCGCCTCGAACCTCGGCAGTCCCGTGCCCCCTCCGAAGAGGACGACGAAGGCCTGCGTACCGAGAAAGGCGCCGAGGGCCGAGAGTGCGTACAGGACGGCGCGCGGCAGCTTCGCGTACGTGAAGTGCTCGAAGTCGGCCCCGGAATCCTCGAGCGGTGCCACGAGGCCGACGAAGGGGGTGCCGAATATCGCCGAGAGCACAGCGGCGACCGAGACGTCCGCCGTGCGCATCGCCCGCACCCCCGCGTGGCGGAGCGTCTCGGCGATCCAGGTGACCGCTGCCGCTGCCAGCCCGGAGATGCCGGCCTCGGGGCCGACGGAGCCGCCGAAGGCGAGGGGGAGCAGGAAGGTGACGATGGACTTCCCGAAGTCGCGCACGTGATACCCGCCGGTGGAGCGGACCTCGTCGAGGACCTGCTCGAGGGAGTCGAGCTTCTCGGCAGACTTTGCCCAGCAGCCGATGAGAAGGCCTCCAACCAGGCAGATGACCACGGGGAGGATGGCCATGTTCGTGGCGGTGCCGGAGATTCCCCAGACGAGGCTCTGGAGCGCCTCCTGTCCCCGGAGGAGCGCCAGCACGAGCACGCCCACGACGAAGCCGATGAGAGGGGAGAGCAGGGCGACTCCCGCGAACGTCCCGAGGAGCCGGCCCTTCTCGACAGGCTCGTCGGAAGCTTCCCTGACGGGCGCCGTGACCTTGTCGTCTGTGTCCGTCTGCCCACTGGGGCAATCGTCACGCATGCTCGCATCCCCTTTCGTCGCGATTTCGTCGTCAAGCATGACACAACGCGGCCCGCCAGTGCGAGTTTCTGGCGCGCCACCAGGGAAGGTCTACCATCTGACGACAAGAGCGACCGAGGAGGGGGGACGCATGATCGTCGAGCAGCGCGTCAAGGACTTCGAGCGGATGGGGCTTGGCCTCTTCGTGCACTTCGGCCTCTACAGCGTGCTCGGCCGCGGCGAGTGGGCGAGGCACCTCGTCCCCATGAGCGCTGACGAGTACGAAGGGCTTGCGGACCGCTTCTGCCCCAAGCCGGATTGGGCGTCCAACCTCGCACACACGGCGAGAAGTGCCGGCTTCCGCTACGTCACGCTCGCCTGCCGCCACCACGACGGCTTCTCCCTCTGCGACACGCGCGGCCTCTCGACCTTCGACGCGCCGCACCCGTGCGGGCGCGACCTCGTCGCGGAGTTCGTGGACGCCTGCCGCGAGCAGGGCCTCGTTCCCTTCTTCTACCACACGCTCGAGGACTGGCACGAGCAGAGCTGTCCGGACGACTGGCCCGCCTACCCTGACTACCTGCGGGAATCCCTCCGACTGCTCTGCACCAACTACGGTCGCGTCGGCGGCTTCTGGTTCGACGGCATCTGGGCGCACCCCGACAAGGACTGGCACGAGGACGTGCTCTACGGCATGGTCCGGCAGCTCCAGCCCGACGCGATTCTCGTCAACAACACGGGGCTCAACGCTCGCGGCCAGCTCGGCAACATCGAGCTGGACAGCGTGACCTTCGAGCGCGGCATCCCTCAGGCCATCAACCTCTCCCGACTCGCCCAAGTACGTGGCAAGCGAGATGAGCGAGACCTTCGGCGACCACTGGGGGTATGCGGCGGAGGACATCGACTACAAGTCTCCGGCGGACGTCATCCGCGAGATCGTCGCCTGCCGGCGGCACGGCTCGAACATGCTCCTGAACGTCGGTCCCCGAGGCGACGGGTCGCTCTGGGCGCTCGATGCCGCGTACCTGGGAGCCGTCGGGCAATGGACTGCCGTCCACGACGTCCTTCTCCATGAGCCTCGACCCACGGCGATCGAGGTCACTGGCGACAAGGATGACTATCTTCTCCGCGATGGCGACACGTACTACCTCGTGTGCACCCACCTGCCGATGTCGGGCGACCCGAACGTCACGCCCACGGACCACCCCGAGCTCAGGAGGGACTTCCGCCTGGGCGAGCAGGTCGAGTCGGTCGCATGGCTGGACGGCGGCGACCCGCCCGAGTTCGTCCAGCAGGGCGACCAGGTCACGATGTGGTGCACGCCGTTTCCCTACGGGAGGCACCTCGTCGTCCGCGTGGCGGAGCTCAAGACCCGGTAACCTGGAAAAGGGGACAGGTTACTTTTCCAGGTTTTGTGGGACGGGGATTTCAGGTTTGTGCTCAGAGGCTGGCTCCTGCTGCGGGGACCTGGTCGCTTGCGAGTCGTCCTTGTCGCTGCGTGGGTCGTGTCCCTCGTACCACTAACGTAAAAGGATCCTTCTGGCTTATTGGTGCAGGTGACAAGCCCTCTACCTGGGGATGCCAATAACGCCCTTTTGTCCGGGCGACGTTTGCCCAGTTGGCGCTGCACCATTAACGTCAAAGGATCCTTCTGGCTTATTGGTACGGCCCGCTCATGCTGCTACCCCCCCCTGATCCTCCGATACTCCCGAGGGATTCTTCCTGCCCTCGCATCCCCAGCGACTCGGTTGGCGGGTCGAACGCGGCACTTTGCCGAAATCCCGGAATAGAGAACCTGGAAAAACAACCTGTCCCCTTTTCCAGGTACTTTTCAGCGGCAGACCCGAGAGTGGGTATACTTGAGTTGACAAATAAATGTTACTTTGCTCGTCGGACTTGAGGGTGAGAAGGCGCCATGAGCCAGGGAGACAGCAGGAACTCGAGACGGGGGACGCGCCGCAGCGACGCGAGCACCGGCGTGGGCAGGAAGAGCGCCCGCGTCGTCGCGATCGCGCTCGTCGTGGTGCTCGCGACCGTGGGCATCGCCGTCGCAGCGATGGTGCGCTCGAACTCCGCCGTCACCACGACGGACAGGACGGACGTCTCGATCAGCGCCGACGGCTCCTCCTCGCGCGAGGTCGTCTCCGACCAGTCCGCGTCCTCCGGCGACTCCGCAACCTCCGCCGCCTCCGACGCAAACGCCTCGACCGCGGCCGACTCCTCCACGTCCGCCAGCTCGAGCGACAGCACGGACGAGGCCGCTCGTCAGGCCGACCTCGAGCTCGACCCCACGCGCACGACCGACTGGCTCGACCACAGCAACGGCGTCAAGACCGTCTACCTCACCTTTGATGACGGCCCCTCGGAGAACACCGAGAAGGTCCTCGACATTCTCGACCAGTACGGTGCCCACGCCACGTTCTTCGTCACGGGCATGAGGTCCGACTACTACGACATGATCGGCGAGGCGTACCGTCGCGGCAACACCATCGGCCTGCACACCTACACCCACGACTACGCCACCTGCTATGCGAGCGTGGACGCCTACTTCAACGACCTCGACCAGATCGGCCAGGTCGTGAAGGACCAGATCGGCTACGTTCCCTACCTCGTTCGCTTCCCGGGCGGCTCGTCGAACACGGTCTCCAAGAGCTACTGCTCGGGCATCATGTCAGCCCTCGCGCCCGAACTTCTCGCCCGCGGCTACCAGTACTACGACTGGAACGTGAGCTCGGGCGACGGCGGCGGTGTCCTCTCCGCCGACGAGCTCGTCGCCAACGCGACGGCCTACGGCAACTTCACCAACGTGATCCTGCTCTGCCACGACGCGAGCGCGAAGACCACGACCGTCGAGGCGCTCCCTCGGATTATCGAGTACTACCAGTCGCAGGGCTTCGTCTTCCAGGCCATCACGCGCGAGACCGTGGTCGTCCACCACGGCATTCAGAACTAGCGCCACCCGCCCGGCCTCTACGCGCGGGCGGAGTCGTCGTGCCGCGAGTCGCAGATCCAACCTGCGCAGAGGCAGGCGCCGAGAAGTGCCTCGAAGATTCCGAACACGATGATGGTGATGACGTTTCCTGCGCACATGTCGTTCTCCCTTGCCTTGACGCCTTCTTTTCACGATGCAATCCTCGCATGCGGGCAGGTGACGGGCCATCGAAGTGGCTTACCTTCGCCTTTCGAGTTTGTAAGGTTTGCTAGAGTGGTGTAAGTGGGCACAAAGGCGCCGCGGCGCCGTCCGAGGAGGCAGTCATGGGCAAGAAGAAGCGCATGGGGAAGGTCCGCCACGAGGAGGTCCGCCACGAGGAGACCTCCGTCTCGGACGTGCTCGCCGCGCACCTCATCGATACCTCCAGGCTCTCGCTCTCGACCGAGCAGGACCGTGGCGCCGGCATCGCTCGGCTCGCCCGGACGCTCACCTTCAGCGCCTGCGTGTTCGCGGTCGGCGTCCTCGTCGCGTCCGCGGTGCTCGCGCAACTACTCGTCGGCTGGGAGCGCGGCGTGCTCGCCATCGTCTGCGCCGTCGACGTGGCGCTTCTCCTCGCGACCATCGTGGTGTCGCTCGGCGCGCAGACCGTCGAGGGCCATGTCCATCTCGGCTCGCCCAAGGACTTCGGCAACGGTCTCGCAACGCTCCTCCGCACCAAGCCCGAGGCGGGCGCGCTCGACGCGGCGGAGATGCTCTGCTCGTCGCTCAACCTCGTCTTCCGAGACCTCCGCGAGACAAACGACGGTCGCCGTGCCGCCGTCAAAACCGCCGCGGCCTTCCTCTACGGGGCGGTCGGCGTCGTCGTGGTGATGGTGGTCCTCCTCTGCGTCCTCTTCTTCATCGCTGGCTAGACCCCATGAGCAGGCACATCCACGTGACGGACAACGAGCCGGCCTGGCCGACGCCCTTCGCGCAGCCGGGAGGCGCGGCATGACCGGTCCCGCGCCTCTCATAGCCGAGTCCACGCCCGAGGAGCGACGCTCCTACGTCGAGCGTCGCTATCCCTGCATCGCCGACTGCGACCTCTGCGGCATCTGTGCCTCCTTCCACGGCCGCGATGCCGTGAGCGCCTATGAGGACTACGTGGAGGGCAGGCTCGAGTTCACCGAGGTGTCCCTGCTACTTCGCGGCTGACCAGGGCGCGCTGCGGCGTTCCTGCGGAGGTCCGGTAGTCCGCTTCCCTTAATGTCGCCAGCCGGACCTTCGATGTGGTACCATTCACGCCCTACGAGGGAGTAGTGGCACGCGAACGCGTGTGGTGCGTCAACACACTGGCACACAGCCTGGTGCACCTTAATCAACGAGACTCGTGGCGGGACCGGGGACGGTCGTCGCCACGAGTCTCGTTTTTTATGCTGAAAGGGGACGACATGAGCCTTATCGAGCTCTTCCTCATCGCGGTGGGTCTCTCCATGGACGCCTTCGCGGTGTCCATCTGCAAGGGCCTCGGGATGAGGCGGGTCAACTGGAAGGTCGCCGTCGTCCTGGCGCTCTTCTTCGGCGGCTTCCAGGGTCTCATGCCGCTGATCGGCTGGGCGCTCGGCACCCAGTTCCTGTGGCTCATCGCCCCCGTCGACCACTGGATCGCCTTCGTCCTTCTCGCCTTCATCGGCGGGAAGATGCTCTGGGAGGCCGTCCACGAGGATGACGAGGGGGACTGCAAGCCCGCTGACGCGATCGACCTCGGCGAGTTCACGATCCTCGCCATCGCCACGTCGATTGACGCGCTCGCCGTGGGCATCTCGTTTGCCGCCCTCTCCGTGGAGATCGTCTCGTCGTCCCTCATCATCTGCGCGACGACCTTCGCCTTCACGCTCGCGGGCGTGAAGATCGGCAACGCCTTCGGGTCGCGCTACGAGCGGCCGGCGAGCATCGCGGGCGGCGTCATCCTCATCCTCCTGGGCCTCAAGATTCTCCTGGAACACCTGGGCATCCTCGTTATCTAGCGAGAAGGACGTTTCCTTGGCTGCAGGTCAGTGACCTGGGCATTTGCACAAAGCGCGATGGTACTTTCGTGTACGCCACCGTAGCTCCATCACTTTTTTCGCCAAAGTCGCATGCTTATCCCTCGGGTGCTGGCACGGCGATGTGTCGGCGAGCGGCTTCGCCCTGACGGCGGATGCTGTCGTCCGGCGCGAGGGGTTGCGCGTGCCCAGGCGGTTCTCGGTCGCCAGCCCCAGAAAGCCCTCGCTGCGGTGAGCTACGGTGGCTTTGAAAAACTGTCTCACGGGCGGCGCGCAGCGCGACGCCACGAGGAACAAGGAGCAGCCCAGCCTCATGCACAAGAACCGGATCTCCTGCGTCATTCCCTGCTATCGCTCCGCTGGCACCATCGCCGAGGTCGTCGGGCTTCTCGAGGAGACGATCTCCGCACGCTCCGACGAGTTCGACCACGAGATCATCCTCGTGAACGACGCGAGCCCCGACGGTGGCGCGACCCTGGCCGAGCTGCGCCGAATCGCGGAGACGAACGAGCACGTCGTGGTCGTGAACCTTGCCCGCAACTTCGGGCAGTTCCCCGCGATCATGGCGGGCTTCGCGCAGGTGTCGGGCGACATCGTCGTCGTTCTCGACGACGACATGCAGTGCCCGCCTCAGGAGATGTTCCGTCTCGTCGACAAGGTCGTCGACGACGACGTCGACATCGCGTACGCCTACTATCCCGATCGCAAGTTCTCCGCCTGGCGCAACTGGGGCAGCTCGTTCAACACCTGGTGCGTGCGGCACTTCGCCGGCGTGCCCAAGGACCTGCAGATCAACAACTACTACGCCGTCAAGCGCTACGTGGTCGACGAGGCGCTGCGCTACGAGAACCCCTACCCCTACATCGACGGGCTCCTCATTCAGTCCGTCGGGAGCTACGCGAACGTCGAGGTCACGCACCACGCCCGCGAGCAGGGCAGCTCGGGCTACACCCTGAGGAGCCTCGTCGCCCAGTGGCTCGACGGCGTGACGCTCTTCTCGATCGTGCCCCTGCGCGTGGCCTCGCTCCTGGGCGCCGTCTTCGCGTTCGTCGGGTTCGTCGCCTGCGTGGTCCTCGTCGTGCAGAAGATTCTCGACCCCACCATCACCGAGGGCTGGACCAGCCTCATGGCCGCGCTGCTGTTCCTAGGTGGCGTCATCACCCTTGCGGTGGGTATGCTCGGAGAGTATGTGGGTCGCATCTATGTCTCGGTCAACAAGAAGCCGCAATACGTGGTGCGAGATGTCATCGACCGACGCGGCGAGGGAGGGAGAGCCTCATGATCAAGTTCAACGTTCCGCCGTACATGGGGACGGAGTTCGACTACATGAAGCAGGCCATCGCGACGGGTAACATCGGCGGCGATGGTGAGTTCTCCATGAGGTGCAAGCATTGGATCGAGGATCGCTTTGGCGCGCAGGCGGCCTATCTCACCACGAGCGGGACGTCCGCGCTCGAAATGGCGGCATGGCTCTGCGACATCGAGCCCGGAGATGAGGTCATCCTTCCCAGCTTCACCTTCTCGTCCACCGCGACGGCGTTTCTGCAGAGAGGCGCCCGCCTCGTCTTCGTCGACGTCCGTCCCGATACGATGAACATCGACGAGACCAAGATCGAGGCAGCCATCACGCCTCGGACCAAGGTCATCGCCGCCGTGCACTACGCGGGCATCGCCTGCGAGATGGACACCATCATGGACATCGCCCGCACCCACGGTCTCACGGTGGTCGAGGACGCCGCCCAGGGCGTCATGTCCACCTACAAGGGACGCGCGCTCGGGACCATCGGCGACTTCGGCTGCTACTCCTTCCACGAGACGAAGAACTACTCCATGGGTGAGGGCGGCGCTATCGTCATCCAGGACCCCGCGCTCAACGACCAGGCGGAGATCCTGCGCGAGAAGGGCACCAATCGCTCGCGCTACTTCCGCGGCCAGGTGGACAAGTACACCTGGGTCGACTACGGCTCGAGCCTTCTGCCCTCCGACATGCTCGCCGCCTACCTCTGGGCGCAGCTCCAGGAGGCCGACCGCATCAATGACGACCGTCGCGCCACCTGGGATGCCTACTACCAGGCGTTCCTCCCGCTCAGCGAGAAGGGGCCTCTCGGCATCCCCACGGTTCCCGAGGGCTGCGTCCACAACGCCCACCTCTTCTACGTCAAGCTCGCCGACCTCGCCGAGCGCACGGCCTTCATGGAACTACCTCAAGGAGCATGGCGTGCAGTCGTCGTTTCACTACGTTCCCCTGCACTCTGCCCCCGCAGGTCCTCAAGTACGGGCGCTTCTCGGGCGAGGACGTCTATACCACGCGCGAGAGCGACCGTCTCACGCGTCTGCCCATGTACTACGGCATGGCGCCGGCTGATCGGGGCAAGGTCATCGAGACGGTCCTGTCGTTCTTCGAGGGCCGGTAGTGGTCGGTGACAGACAGGGCCAGTGGCCGCGCGCTTCTCGCGCTCCACGTGCTTCTCGGCATATACTCGCTCTCCGACGTGGCGAGCAAGAAGGCGTCGCAGGCCGCGTTCCTGAGCCCTGGGTTCATTGGGTTCTACCTGGTCGTCCTTGTGCTCTTGGCCATCTATGCCATCGGGTGGCAGCAGGTGATAAACGCATGCCGCTCTCGAGCGCCTATGCCAACCGTGCCGTCACGGTGGTGTGGGGCATCTTCTGGGGCTGCGTCCTCTTCGGCGAGCAGATCAGTGTGGGCAAGCTCGTGGGTGCCGCGCTCATCATCTGCGGCGTGGTCCTCTTCGCCCGCGCTGACAGGAAAGACGTCGGGTCCGCGGACGGCGATGGGGCGTCATCATGACGTCGGAGCTTGGACACGTCGTCGTCCTCCTCGTTGCGGTGTTCGTGAGCGCCGTGTCGCAGGTGATGCTCAAGAAGGCGGCGATGCGAACGTATTCTTCCCACGTGGCGGAGTACCTGAACCCCCTTGTCATCGTTGCGTATGTGCTCTTCGTGGGATGTACGCTCCTCACCATCCTGGCCTACCAGGGAATCCCGCTCTCCTTGGGCCCGGTTCTTGAGGCCACGAGCTATCTGTACGTGACCGTCTTTGGGGTTACCATCTTCCATGAGCACGTGGGACGCGAGAAGATCGTCGCGCTTGCGCTCATCGTTGCTGGGATTCTCGTCTTTGCGCTCTGGGGATAGGGAGGCGTCATGAGGGAAGATAACGCTATCACGGCTTCGGGCATCCTCGCGCACGGTCCCCTTGCCTGGATCGATCGGCGCGCCCAGCGGGTGAGGGCTTGGGACGACGCCCATCCCGGCCGCAGAAAATCGTCGTACTGGCGCTGCTTCAACCTCGCGTTCGTGCTGCTCGCCTGCTTCTGCGTGGGGATGTATCTGGTGAACGGTCGCGCCATCCTCTGGAGGACCGATGGCTACGAGCAGTACTATCCCTTCTTCGCCTACGAGGGGGAGTGGCTTCGCGGAATTGTCTCCTCTCTCCTGAGCGGTCATGGGCTGCAGATTCCGGCTTGGCAGTTTGGCCTTGGCTACGGCTCCGATGTCATCATCTCCATCGACAGCCTCTTCGACCCGGTCAACCTTCTGTCCGCCCTCGTGCCCGTGAGGTATTCCGAGTACCTCTACCAGGTGCTCATCATCTTCAGACTATGGCTTGCCGGAGTGGGGTTCTCGCTCTATGCACTGAAGCGCGGCCGTAGCCGCTTTGCCACGCTCCTAGGCTCCCTCACCTATGCGTTCTCGATCTCGCTTCTTGAGGGACTCGTCTGGCCGGGCTTTCTGGTGGGAGGTGTGCTCTTTCCCTTCGTGCTTCTCGGTGTCGAGAAGATGTTTCGGCACGAGCGGCCCTATGTGCTCGTGGTCTCGCTGACCGTCCTGCTCGCCGCCTCGTACTACTTCGCCTATATGGTTCTCATCCTCCTTGTCGCCTACTGCATCGTCCGCGTGGTCCAGATCGAGCACGGCTTTGTCCTGCGACCCTTTCTGGGATGGACGGCTAGGATTGGTGGTGCCGCTCTCCTCGCGGTGCTTCTCTCCTGTGCCGCCCTCGTCCCTTCCCTCCTTGAGGTCCTGAGCCTCAGTCGGGCCACCACGACCGAGACCACCCAGTCGCTTCTCTATTCGTTCACGTACTACCTCGACATCGTGCCCGGTCTCGTGGGGTCGTACTCCGTGGGAAGCGACTGCAACGTGGGGTTATGGCGCGGCGGCCTTCGTCTCGTGCGTGCTGCTGTACCTTTCGGGCAAGGGCCGACGTGCCCTCAAGGTCGCCCTCGTAGCAATGACGGCGATGTTGCTCATACCGGCCGTGGGAAGCGCCCTCAACGGATTCAACTACGCCACCAACCGCTGGGTCTTCGCCTATGCGATGCTCGTGGCCTACGTCGTGTCCGTGATGGCTGAAGATCTCGGGAGAGATTGACCTCAAGAGGGTTCTCTCCGTACTGGGGGTCACGGCGGTTCTCGCAAGCGTGGATATTCCTTATGCCCAGCGAGCGCACCGAGGGGAACGTGGCGTCGCTCCTGGCGATCGTGCTCGTGGTCGCGCTCTGCTGGTGGCCGGGTCGAGCTCTTCGTGTCCGACGTGCGTCCTCGTGCTGGGCGTCCTCTGGCTCCCTCTGCCTGAACATGTTCTTACTCATCGATGCGAACGAGGGCGGATGGGATGCGACGAGTCTCCCCATCGGCAGTGTCTACCAGCGCTTTGTCGAAGACTCGCCGCTCAACGCCGTGGCACAGGTAGATGACAACTCGTTCTGGCGCTATGACGTCGACCCTGCCAGGTGGTCGTCGACCACCGACTCGTATCGCATCCCCCGAAACGGATCTTTGCTCTTTGGCCTCAATGGCTACACGTTCTACAGCAGCGTCTACAACTCGTCGATCGATCGCTTCCAAACGGAGCTCGGGCTCAACGACGATGGCATCAACTTCTCGTACAGAAACCTCGAGGGTAGGGCCGTTCTCGAGGAGCTTCTTGGTACCAAGTACTACCTCGTCCCCGATGACGGAGGGGAGACTGGCGCCTACAGTTACGACAATCCCGTCTCCACCACCACGATTGGTGAACATTCCTATACCGTCTACCGGGGGGATTCCACGCTGCCTCTGGGATTTTGCGTTCTCGAGCGTGATCACGCGGGTCGCAATACGAGAGCCTCTCCATGCTCGAACGTCAGGAGGCGCTGCTCCAAGGTGTGGTGCTGAGCGACGGCGATGCCGCGTCGACCTCCGTTGCCAAGACTGAGCCCTCCCTTTCCACCTCGACCGTCGAGTCGAGCGTGGTGGCGACGAGCGGTTGCACGGTGAGCGATGGTCAGGTGGTCGCTACGTCGGACAACGCCACGGTCACGCTTTCCGTGGCAGGTCTGGCAAACAGCGAGACCTATCTCGTGTTCAATGACCTCGACTACGAGCCGGAGAGCGTCCTCTCGCTCATCTCGTCCGAGCCGTTCTCCTCCAAGCGCTGGTATCTCAAGGCCAAGGAGCTTGCCGTGGCGCTCTCCACCACTCCCGCCACCGCATATTCGATCTACGGCAAGGCTGACAAGGGATCCACCAATCGTTGCATCACCAACTTCGTGAGCAGTTCACACATGTACGGAGGCAAGCGCGAATGGACCCTCAACCTGGGCTATTCGCAAGACGCACAGTCGACGGTCACCATCACGTTCTCGAACGCGGGGACCTACACCTTTGACAGGATGTCCATTGCCTGCCAGCCCATGGATGCCGTGAGCTCCGAGGTGTCCGCCCTGAGCGCGAATACGCTGCAAGACATCCAGGTTGGCGCCAACACCGTCTCGGGCACCATCTCCGTCGATGCCGAGAAGATGCTATTTCTCTCGATTCCCTGGTCACAGGGCTGGAGCGCGACGGTCGACGGCGAGCCTGTCGACCTCATCCAAGCCGACACGGCGTTCATGGCCATCGACCTTTCCGCTGGCACGCATGACGTCGTGCTGACCTACCGCACCCCTGGGCTTGATCTCGGCTTGGCGCTGACTGGTGCGGGCCTGCTCGTGGCTGTCGGTCTTGTCGTGGTATGCGAGCGCAGGTTCCATCGTCCCAAGGGAGACTAATCTTGCGGCGGGGCGCCCTCCGTCAGTGTGCCGACATGATTGGCGTCCTCAGGGGCACGTGACAGTGCTGGATGGGACACCTTACTCTTTCCTTACAATTTAGGATTACTCTCCCCTTACAATTGGGGCAGCCATTCATGCCCCCCGTCGGTGGCACGTGAATCGAAAGGCAGAGTTTATGATCACGGTCTCCCAGTTCCTGGGCATGCTCTCCGAGAACCCGTTTCTTCTCGTCGTGATGGTGCTCGTTCTAGGCACCATTTTCGTGAACGGTGCGACCGACGCGGCCAACGCCATCGCCGAGGCGGTCGGTACGCGTTCCATCGGTATTGACGCCGCCATCATAATGAGCGTCTTCTGCAACTTCATAGGCCTTGTGGTTATGACTTTCATCTCCACCGCCGTTGCCGACACCATCTCGGGTATGGTCGACTTCGGTGGAGACACCCATGCGGCGCTCATCGCGCTCGCCGCAGCGACGGTCGGCATCGTCGCCTGGGGTGTGGGCGCTTGGATCTTTGGTATTCCCACGAGCGAGAGTCACGCACTCATCGCCGGGCTCACGGGGGCCGCACTTGCGGTCCAGGGTGGCCTCGGCGGTGTCAACTGGAGCGAGTGGGTCAAGGTCATCTACGGTCTTCTGCTCTCGACGGTGCTCGGTTTCGTTGCAGGCTGGGCCGTCGCCGCGCTTATCCAGGTTGCCTGTCGAAACTCTGATAGACGCCGCCTTGACGTGGGCTTCGGTCGTCTCCAGGTGATTGGTTCGGCCTTCGTGGCGCTCATGCACGGTGCCCAGGACGGTCAGAAGTTCATGTCCACGGCCATGCTCGCCATCGCCCTCTCCGTGGGGAAGTCGGTTGGTGACATGGGTGGCTTCCCGCTCTGGCTCGAGGTGCTCTGTGCGGGCGTCATGGCCATCGGCACGGGTATCGGAGGCCGTCGCATCATCAAGAAGGTGGGCATGGAGATGGTGCAGCTCGAGAAGTACCAGGGCTTTGCCGCCTCCGTCAGCGCCTCCGTCTCCCTTCTCATCGCCACGCTCACGGGGCTGCCCGTCTCGACCACCCATACCAAGACGGCGGCCATTCTGGGTGCCGGTGCCGCCAAGGGCATGCGTTCGGTCTCGTGGGGCGTCGCAAAGGAGATGGTGCTGACGTGGGTCTTCACGTTTCCCGGTTGCGGCATCATCGGCTTTGTCTCGCCAAGCTCTTCCTCGTCCTGTTCTAAGGAGAAAACGACATGCCGCACGCCAAGAAGGAAGACGTCTTCTACACCCTGCTCAAGGAGTTTGCCACCAAAGTGGAGAGTACCACGGAGCTCTATGCCGAGATCCTTCTGGACTTTCCAGACTCGTACCCAAAGATTCCCTGCATGCACGTGTGCGAGCATGAGTGCGACGAGATGGTCAAACGCATCATGGGCGAGCTCTATCGCGCCTTCGTCACGCCGTTCGATCGTGCGGACGTGTCGAGCCTCGCCTTGGCAATGGATGACATCGTCGATGACATGGATGGCGTGGTCACGCGCCTTGACCTCTTCAACCTCGACGAGACGCGCCGGGAGGCGCGACAGGTCGCCGAGCTCTGCCTTCGCGCGGCGCGGGAGTTTCGCGTGATGATCGATCACCTTCCCAACTACAAGAACGATCCCGTGGTCATGGAGAAGGCGATTGCGATCGGAAACATCGAGAACGAGGGCGATGACGTCTACCACACCGCGCTCTCTCGTCTCTTCCACGAGGACCTCAAGGACCCCCGTTGCACTCTTGCGTGGTTGCGTCTCTTCGACCGCATGGAGATGTGCATGGACGCCTTCGACAAGGCGGCGGGCGTGGTCCGCTCGGTCGTGATGAAGAGCGCATAGCGAGCCGGCCAATGTTAAAAGCTCAGCAAGGGTCGGCGTACGGGCACGAATAGTGGCTATGGTAGAAATCCAGCTCACATAACGAGGGCGTATCTCCGTGCGTCCGCAGACGAGAGGATCAACCATGGTTGAGAAGAAGAACATCGACTGGGGTAGCCTGGGCTTTGCCTATCAGCATACCGACTTCAGCTATGTCTCCAACTACAGGGATGGTGCTTGGGACGATGGCGCGCTCACGCCCGATCACACCATCGTCATGTCCGAGTGTGCTGGCCTCATGCACTACTGCCAGGAGGTCTTCGAGGGTCTCAAGGCCTATACCACCGATGATGGTAGAATCGTCTGCTTCCGTCCCGACCAGAACGCTGCACGAATGTACGACTCGCGCAGCGCATCTGCATGCCACCGTTCCCGAAGGACCGCTTCGTGGAGGCCGTCGAGAGGGTCGTCAAGGCCAACGAGGCATGGGTCCCGCCCTTTGGCACGGGTGCCACGCTCTATATCCGCCCGTTCATGTTTGCGACGGTGACGTCATCGGCGTCAAGCCCGCAGACGAGTATCAGTTCCGTATCCTCGTCACACCCGTCGGTGCCTACTACAAGGGTGGCGTCAAGCCGGTCAAGCTCCAGGTCTCCAAGTACGACCGAGCTGCGCCTCACGGCACCGGCAACATCAAGGCGGGTCTGAACTACGCCATGTCGCTGTACCCCTCCGTCGAGGCCCATAGCAAGGGCTATGCCGACAACATGTTCCTTGACTCTCAGTCCCGCACCTTCGTCGAGGAGTCCGGCGGCGCCAACTTCCTGTTCGTCAAGAAGGACGGCACGCTGGTCGTGCCCCAGTCGCACACCGACTCCATCCTTCCCTCCATCACCCGTCGCTCTCTTGTCGACGTCGCCGAGAACTATCTCGGCATGACCGTCGAGCAGCGTCCGGTGCGCTTCGACGAGATCGGCGACTTCGTCGAGTGCGGCATGTGCGGCACCGCTGCCGTGATCAGCCCCGTGGGCGAGGTCGATTCCGATGACCAGAAGATCGTCTACGGCATGGAGCAGGTCGGACCTGTCATGAAGCAGCTTCGCGAGACCCTCACGAGCATCCAGTCCGGAGAGCTCGAGGACAAGTTCGGCTGGGTCCACGAGATCGCGTAAACATCTGCAGTTCAGAGGACGTCCCTGCGTCTGTCGAGAAGCTCGCGCCGTCGCGCATAACGCGGAGCGGGGGTCTTCTCGGCATGTCCGGGGGCGTCCTGCGTTTCGGCATGATCCTGGAAAAGATTCCTGTCCACCTCCTCCAGGTACGTTGGGCAGCGTAGCCAGATGGCACGGATAACGACATTACTCTGGGTCTACGTGTCTAGATAATGTCGTTATCCGTGCCATCTGGCTTACTGTGTCCCGAAGCCGGCTTGTGTGGCGCCTACCGCTTGGGCCCTTCAACCATCCGCTTGTCAATTGAGTGGTTTTCTCGGCTCGAGATGTCGGCCCTCTGCTACGATTCTCCTGAGGGTATAACATAGACATACGAAGTATTACCTAAACACGACACAAACGGACTACGGGGGCGACGGTGGCAGACAGGATGACACCGATCGTCGCCAAGGTGTCCCCGCAGGAGAAGGAGCGATTCTTCGAGGCCACCGAGCAGATCGGAACAACACCCTCCAATGCGATTCGCATGTTTATTGCGGCATTCAACCGCGAGGGTACCTTTCCCTTCGAGATAAGGGCGCCCGAGGCGAGTGAGGTGGGGGACCGAGATGCTTGCTGAGCTGCGATGGGAATTTCTGAGGGCGACGATGTGGCTTTCGCGCAGGCTTCCCTGCGCTGCCACAAGGAGGCTGTGCGCCTCCTCGGTGAGCACGTCGATGCGTCGCATGTGGCTTGACCTGTAGCTTGGGTGAGGAATCCCTGTGGTCCGAATCGCCTGCTCTTTGGTTTCGATTTCCCATCTGTAACCCCCCAGGGGGGAGCGCCCGCGTTTTCGTGCGCCGGACTTCTCCGTCTCAAGGTAGGGTCTTCCCCTCAGTCGCATGGGCGCGGCGAGTCGCCAACCCAATGGGGGTATACTTGCTGCTCGAATGACCGTGGAAGGTAACGTGCATCGTACGTCGCTTGTGGCCGTGGTCGTGAGTTCGCGCTGAAGGCGCGAGAGGAGGCTCCACCATGGCACAGAAGATCCAGGGTACCGAGGACCTATACGGCGGATACATGCGCGCTTGGCAGCGCATGCAGGATGTGGCCCGCGAGCTCTTTGGGGCATACGGCTTCGATATGATCGAGACGCCCGCGATCGAGCAGGTGGACACCTTCGTCCATGGCATTGGCGAGTCCACCGACGTGGTACGCAAGGAGATGTTCCGTGTGGTGTCCGGAGCCCTCCTCGAAAACCTCCTCGAGGCAGGTACCGAGTCGAGTCTCAAGGCCAAGCAGCGTATGGCCATGCGGCCCGAGGGAACGGCGGGCGTGGTGCGCGCCGCAGTGGAGAACAACTTCGTGCCCCAGGGCGCTGCCCCCGTCAAGCTCTGGTATGCCGAGCCCATGTTTCGAGGCGAGCGTCCGCAGAAGGGACGCCTACGTCAGTTTCACCAGATCGGTGTGGAGTGGATCGGCGCGTCCGACCCGGCGGCTGACGCCGAGTGCATCATCGTGCTCATGGAGTTCTACCGGCGCCTGGGCTTTGATCCGTCCAAGCTCCGCCTGCGCGTCAACTCGATGGGGGACGCGACCTGCCGTCCCGTCTATCGCGAGAAGGTTCGTCAGTTCATTCTCGGCCATGCCGATGAGATGTGTGAGGACTGCCTCGAGCGCGCCGACATCAACCCCCTGCGTGCCTTCGACTGCAAGAACGACCACTGCAGCGAGGTCATGAAGGGCGCACCGCTGGCCGTTGACAACCTCTGCGACGACTGTGCCGAACACTATGCGCAGGTCAAGGCCTATCTCGACGAGGCTGGAATCGCCTATGTGGAAGATCCGACGCTCGTGCGCGGTCTCGACTACTACACGCGCACGGTCTTTGAGGTCGAGGCCTTGGACGGTGGAGTGGGTGCCATCGGCGGCGGCGGTCGCTACGACGGGCTCATGGAGCTCGAAGGGGGAAAGCCCACACCGGGTATCGGCTTCGCGGTGGGCTTCGAGCGCATCGCCCTCGCCCTCGCGGCTCAGGGAGGTTCGCTCGAGACGGCGGAGCCTTCCTGCGTCTATGTGGCGTGTACCTCCCCGAGGGAGCGCGACGTCGCGTTCAGGGCGACGCTCGCGCTGCGCCAGGCGGGCATCCGTACCGAGGCCGACTATCAGGGTCGCTCGCTCAAGAGCCAGTTCAAGCAGGCCGACAGGCTTGGCGCGGTGGCATGTGTCGTGATCGGGCCCGACGAGGTCGCGGCGGGCGTTGCGACTCTGCGTGACATGGTCACG
>Ga0268359_10758_pt1 | contig 34397 bp, 28 predicted proteins | sample BioMet11_FD_194416 | JGI IMG/M metagenome (GOLD analysis project Ga0268359, IMG submission 194416) | Sewage microbial communities from Oakland, California, United States - Biofuel 11 (PacBio Assembly) | ecosystem: Engineered > Wastewater > Sewage > Unclassified | place: USA: California | collected...
TTTTTTTTGAATATATTTGTGTTTTTGGGAGTCATGTATTAAATTTACTCGCATGGCAATACACGTGTAAGAAAGACTTAAATTGAATTTTAAATATAATCCTTGCTGGGTTATTTTCTGCAAAAGAAGTGTATGTTCCATTAGCAAGATTATAACAAAATTGTTTTTTAAATGCATTGTCGTTATATTTTCAATGTTTTTCGATTAAACCATAATGATAAAGGAAATGTGATATATTCTTCAATAATCTCTTCCTTATTTAATAGGCTGTTGTCAGAGAATACATTGTATAAATAGAGGTAGCCAAAAAAGCACCACTGATTTTAATCTTGACTTTATACGGATATTAGCAGGGGACATACCATCTATATTCTCCGACCTTGTGGTTTTTGTAACCATAGTATCAAATGTATCGGTAATTTTAACAGGGATCATTAAAGTCTCGGAAATAGTGTTGGCAGCGATTTCCAATGATTGCTCTTCAAAGAATAAATTAAACAACGTATGTTGTAATTTTTTAAAAATCAATAATTTATTTTCTTCTATAGCCGTTAATATAGTTTTTTGCACTGTAGAAAATCTATATTTCCATGGAATAACTAACAATGGTAATGCAATTTGGTTGGCATATTCGATTGTTTGGCGCGGTATTTCCATTGCGTCATTTTTGAACGTAAATATGATGGCGGTTGCTTGAGCTAGTTTAGCACTTTGAATTAACTCCATAAATACAGCGGGATTCTGCGTATAACCGACTGCGGTAGAAAGAATTAATTCATCTTTTTGTATAAACCCGTCGATGGGTAATTCCTGTACCGAAATATCACTTATATTTTTTTGGGAGTAATCCATAGATTCTGTAAGTATTTTTACATCTGGAATCAGTTGGCTTTGCAGCAAATCTTGTAAGGTGTAATCCATATTATGCATTCCTTTATCTATTTAAATATAATTATATAATTACTTTAATATTACTACTTATATTACTATACTACAAAATATATAAAAATATATATAAAAATGATAAAAAAATTACTTTTCATTATATTACACTTTGTAAGTTGAGAGAGCAAAGCTATCGGAATATCATAAATGAGGGAACAAATTAGTTTTAGTCATACTTATTAGGAGGCAATATCATGAAATTTAATACCGATGTTTTACATGCTCACCAGTTACACGCTCGTTTAACAGGTTCTCACAAGCCGCAGGCGATGGCTCATGTCAGTCCTATTTATCAAACTAGTACATATATTTTAGATGATTTTGATACGGCTGTATATTTGAATCAGCACGTAGATGAAGGTTTTGTTTATTCTAGATTCGGCAGCCCTAATTGTGATGAATTAGAAAAAAAAGTTGCTCATCTTGAACATGCAGAAGCTGGATTAGCAGTTGCTAGTGGATTAGGTGCTATTTCTACGGCCGTTATGAGCGTTGTTCAAAAAGGCGATAATGTTGTTATTGGCGATGTTATATATGGATGTACCTATGCGTTGTTTGAAAAAGTATTGACTCGCTTAGGTGTAACTATCACACGTGTTGATACTTCTAAAGTCGCAGAAGTAGAAAAAGCAATTAAACCCAATACTTCATTGGTTTATGTTGAAACTCCGGCTAACCCGACATTAAAGATCAGTGATATTCAGGCGATTGCTGAGGTAGTTCATTCTCATAAAGGAATCACGCTCATTGTGGATAGTACGTTTGCTTCGCCGTATCTTCAAAATCCGTTGGACTTAGGCGCGGATTTAGTAGTCCATAGTGCAACAAAATATCTCAATGGTCATGGGACCGTTACTGCTGGTGTTATAGCAGGTAATAAAGATCGCATCGACCGCTGCCGTATGCCGTATTTGCAATGCTTTGGCGCTGTTCTTGATCCCTTTGGCGCATGGCTGCTGATGCAAGGAATGAAAACACTGGGTATTCGTATGGAACGTCATTGTTCCAATGCCATGAAAGTGGCACAGCATTTGGAAAAGCATCCTAAAATTGATCGCGTATATTACCCGGGACTTACCAGCCATCCCACACATGATATAGCTGTTAAGCAGATGCACAATGGTTTCGGCGGTATGATGAGTGCAGATATCAAAGGAGGAGAAGATGCGGTTCGTACGGTGATGAATAATGTCAAAATATTCAGTCTTGCTACGAGTCTGGGTAATGTTGACTCTTTAATTCAACATTCTCCGACGATGAGTCATTTTGATATGACGCCAGAAGAACGTCATGCATCTGAAATTTTTGATGGACAGGTACGTCTTTCCATTGGGATTGAAGATGTGGATGACCTTATTGCTGATTTAGATCAAGCCCTTGCTTTGATTTAATTACGGATGGAAAGTTAATACTTGCTGTATAGTCTTTATTATCTGAATTTTCATTATGTTTTTGAGAATTCAGATAATAAGATTAGTATTAATATATTTGTAGATTCTAAGAATTTATTTTTTAGAATACTAGATAATAAATTCTTAATTATGTTACGTTTTTATATAAAGATATAGTAAATGTCATGTATAGAAGTATTAGACTAAAATTTTATATTTACTGAGAAGATGGTTGATTATAATTTTACAAGGTTACAGATATATTAGCGTTTTTCTTTTAAATTTGTAATATTGTGTATGATTTATTATTGTTGTGAGAAAAGTCGTTTTTATAATAATTTGTAAAAATTATCAAATATTTTGAGGTGAAAATTTATGAATTATATTTCTCAGAATGAAAATATTTTAGAGGCAATTAAGCAGCAAGAACACAGTTTGATTAATATGTCTCAGTTTATTTTTAATAATCCAGAAATTGGATTTCAAGAAGTAAAAGCATCTAAGTTATTAGTTGAGTATTTAAAAAATAACGGATTTAAAGTTGAAATGGGATATGGGAATCTTTCAACTGCTTTTCGGGCAATTTACCAAAATGGATGTAATGGACCTCATATTGGATTATTGTGTGAATATGATGCTTTAGAAGGTATGGGGCACGCGTGTGCACATCATCTACAGGGTCCTAGTATCTTAGGTGCTGCTGTGGCTATAAAAAATACTGTACATAATGCATCTTATGTATTGGAAGTTATTGGTACTCCAGGAGAAGAATGTTCTAACGGTGGTAAAAATATCATGTTAAAAAATGGGGCTTTTATGGATTTGGATGTAGCGTTGATGATGCACGCTTCGGATTCTACAACTACAGATATTCGATCGTTAGCTTATCTTAAAATTCAAGTTATTTATAAAGGCATAGCTGCACATGCAGCATTGGCACCGGAAAAAGGACGGAGTGCGTTAGATGCATTGTTATTGGCATTTAATGGAATTTCTTTTTTAAGAGGACATATACAAGATGACGTTCGCATTAATGGCATTATAACAAAAGGCGGACAATCTACTAATATTATTACCGATCAAGCTGAGGGATCATTTGAAATACGTTCATATAATGAACAATATTTACAGCATATTATTAAACAAATTAAAAATATTTTTCAAGGAGCAGCACTTATGACGGATACAACATATGAATTAAACGAGATAGGACGTTGTCGTGCAAAAGTTCCAGTTTTAACATTAAATAATCTGCTGATGGAAAATGCAAAATTGGTAGGAGCTGTTAATATTACTCCTCCTCGGGAAAAGACAGGATCCACTGATTTTGCAAGTGTTATGTTCAATGTTCCTGGATGTTGCATTCGTGTTGCGTTTGTTGATTTCGGAACTAGTTCTCATAGCAAGGCTTGGTTGGATAAAGGATTATCTACAGATGCTCAGGAAGCGATGTTAACTGGTTCTCGAATTTTGGCATTCACTGTTAGAGATTTGATTGAAAATAAAAATAAGATACAAGAAATAAAAGATGAATTTGCCAAGAAATCTTTTAATATGTCAACTATACAAAAAAAATAATAGAATTTCAAAGTGGAAAAATATTAAGAATAGGCTACGCTGACAAAAGCGTAAAATTGATAATTTGCTTTCAATCCAAAAATAATTGTATAAATGTTAGAACAGTAAATTATTCACAGTGGTTTTTCTGACTGGTTGTTTAAATCAGGTAATAATTGATAGTTATTATTAGTTTTGCAACGTGATGTATCATAGGTTTTTAGATTAATATATTGGTTATCTCTCTAAATAAAATATGTATTTTCAACGTTTTTTGAACAATTTTTATAAGGTCGGTCTTCAAATTTAGCGGATGTTAAATAATTAAAAGAACCGTGAATCCTGTTAACATTAAAATAGTTTATATACTAGATTAATGCATGCATGTAAGATTGGAGAAAATCTGCAAGTCACTGATCCAATTCCATCGCATTGGGACAATTATTAGAAAGCGCAAAAAAAGCGAGGGATTGGGAGACTCAAAATTTAATACTGCTATTATGTTTTTACGAGAGTTAATATCAATTCTGACAAATAAAACAGAAAGAAGGTCTGCCTTTTTCATAATACACACTTTTTCCCTGATTAAAGATGGGATAAGTAGAAAAGAAATATCCTGATTTTACATATTAACCACCCTCACGTTAATTAGCATTTACCTGTGAGAGCTATATTTGCTGGAAACACTCTCGCATGGGGACGAAAATCTATGTGAGCGGCATCTGACGAATAAGGCGGACGTCAAGTTTATAAAGCAGTTATCGATAGGGAGCTGCAGGAGGGAAAAGACGTAACCTTTGCTACAGATCACTACATCTATTGTAGCATCAGTACTTCCTAGATAACATAAAATAATACGTTTTGTAAATTTGCGGATATCTGTTTAAAAAACTTATCATTCGAGGAGAGGATGTCATGTTAAAAAACGAAAAATTATACACTGCATGCAAATCACAGAAAGAAACGTTTATATCTCTTTGGGAAAAGCTTGTGAATATTGATACTGGCACAGGATATGGTATAGGTATTGAAAAAATGGCTACTATTGTAGAAAATGAATTAAAAGCGTTACATGCCGATATTGAACAGGTACCAGTAAATAATTATGAAGGAGGGCATCATATCGTTGGTCGGTTTCATGGTCATGGGGAAGGCAGTGTTTTAATCATGGCTCATATGGATACAGTCTTTCCTGAAGGAACAGCATCTAAAAGACCTTTTAAAATAGTAAATGATTGGGCATATGGACCAGGGGTATCTGACTGTAAAGGTAGCATAGTATTGATTTTATCAGCTATGAAAAAATTGCAGGAAATGAATTTTGATAATTTCAAACAGATTACATGTTTATTCAATTGTGATGAAGAAATGGCTTCTTTCGATTCCCGTGACCTGATTAAAAAAATGGCACAGGAACACGATGTGACATTGTGTGTAGAATCTGGACAAGTAGGAGATGGTGTGGTGAAATGGCGCAAGGGATCCGCAACGTTACAAGTTGAAGTAACCGGGGTGTCTTCTCATGCAGGAAGTAATCCTGAAAAGGGACATAATGCATTAATGGAATTGTTGCATCAAATAAATGTTATGAGTTCATTGGGTAATCCAGAGTTGCTTACAACAATTAATTTCACAAAAATGCAGTCAGGAAATAAAATAAATGTTATTCCTGATTATGCGGTAGCTTTTGCTGATATTCGAGTAGTGGATACAAAGGAAATAAATCGCATCGAAAAAGCAGTAAAAGCTTCATCAGTAGTTACTAAAGTAAAAGGAACTCATGTTGATATCACACTTATTCGTGATAATCCCCCATTTCCTCAGAATAAAAAAACGGATTTGTTAATTCAAGTTGCTCAAAATATTTATAAAGAAATAGATCATCAATTAATAGCTATTGGAGCTGGAGGTGCATCAGATGCTAATTGGGCTGCCAGTACGGGTGCTATTGTTGTCGATGGATTTGGTCCAGTAAAAGGTGGTAAAAACCATACAGAACGTGAATGCACAAAAGTATCTAGTATTGTGCCGCGTATGTACTTATTAACACGTATGTTAATGGAAATAGGAATAAGAAATTATGGATGTGAAAGGAAACTTCTTATATAAAGTCATGAATCGGTGTAACCATCAAAAAGTCATATGCATGAATCATTTAAGAATCTGTTGAAATATTATTTGTTAATTATATTAAAGAGATATATGAATTATAGTAAATATTGTTATCCAATGTTATATAAAAAAGAACATACGGTGGCGATAATTATAATGTTTTTTATCTATTAATAGTGCATTATTATGATTATATATTTAGTTATTACATAAGATATGAGGGAGATAGTGTTTATGGAAAAACAACAAAATCAAAAGATTAAGAAAGAAAATTTTTTTACTAGTTCTCCACGTATGGGCGTTATTACTCTAATTATATCTACTATTATCTTTTCAGGATTACTTAATGGTAGAGAAGGTTGGAGTACTGCATTTGACTTTGTTACATTAAATGGTAATTACGGAACAATAAAAAATATTGCTACAGCAACTTTTATGGGTTCTGGAGGTACTGGTGCAGATGCAGGTTTTATGTTGGCATTGAGTTTGATTCCATCAGTAATGCTTGCGATGGGAATTGTTGCTATTGTTGAACAAACGGGTGGTCTAGAGGTAGCCCAAAAACTTTTAAGTCCTGTTGTACGTCCATTGATGGGGTTGCCAGGAACGGTAACATTAGCTCTTATTACCAGTTTACAAAGTACAGATGCTGGTGCGGGAATGACAAAAAAATTATTTGAAGATGGTTTTATTACTGAAAAGAACGAGCAATTTTTGTTCAATTTCAATTTACAGGAAATGCTGGTGTTAATAATTATCTAACTTTAGGAACAGCAGTATTTACCAGTATTGTAGTTCCGATTATAATACCTTTGATTTTGATTTTAATTTTAAAATTTTTTGCAACCAATGTTACAAGAGTTGTCATTAATAAGTTTTATAGGGAGGACGCATAGAAGATGAAAAAGAAAAATATTATTGAAATGTTTGTTGATGGGGCACGTGATGGCTGGGATATTGCGATTCATAGTTTAATGCCTAATGTTATTCTTGCGTTTATCATTATAAAATATTAGATGTAACTGGTTTTATGATTTTTATTAGTAAAGTTGCTGCGCCCGTTATGTCTATTTTTGGATTGCCTGGTGCTGCAATTGTGGTAAATGTATCAGCTTTCATGTCGATGGGAGGGGCTTGTGGAGTACTAGCTAGTTTGTTAGCTGATGGAGTTATAAACGCCAAAGAAGCTACTATTTTATTACCAGCTATATTTGTTTGTGGTGGTCAATTTCAAAATTTTGGACGTGTATTAGGAACATCTGGTGTCAAAACAAAATATTATGGAATTATATTTGGAATGTCTATCGTAAATGGAATTATTGCTATGGCAGTAATGAGCATAATTGTATAAATATATTATAAAAAAATATTTAATGAAAGGAATAACGTAGACTATGGAAAATCAAGATTTATTTACAACAAATGAAAGTAAGCAAAAAGAATTTATTGAAAAAACATTTAATTATCTTCATGCTCATCCTGAACCGGGTTTTAAAGAATTTGAAACAGCTAAATATCTTGCTGAACAGTTACAAAGTTTTGGGTATAAAGTACTTGAAAAAGTTGGCATGACAGGCGTTGTGGGAATAATGGATTCATATAAAGATGGACCAATAATGGCAGTAAGATCAGATATGGATGCTTTAAAATTTTTAGTGAATGGGGAAGAAAATATTATCATGGATGTGGGCATGATGCCCATATGACGATGGTTCTGACTGTGGCAAAATTGTTGGCACAGAAAAAGATTCAAAAAGGTAAAATTTATATTATTTTTCAACCTGCTGAAGAGCTTGGAACTGGTGCGCAAGCCATGATTGAAACTGGAAAACTAAATGAGATAAAAGAGATTGTAGGAATTCATTTAAGACCTATAGGAGAAGAAAAATATGGAGAAGCGTCACCCATGCTAATGCATAATGCTTGTGGTGTACTGAAAATTAAAATTACAGGAAAAAGCAGTCATGGTGCTAGACCACAAGAAGGCATAAACGCAGTAGAATCAGCTATGTTAGCTATTAGTGCGGTAAATTGCATGAAATTTAATCCTAATATAGCACATTCTTGTAAAGTAACACGAGTTTGGGCAGATGGTAGTGATGATAATACTGTTCCTGACTTGGCGAAAGTTACTTTTGATCTTCGATCCAGGACAAATGAAATGATGGACGAGATGGTGAAAAAAATAAAACATTCTGTGACATATGCTGCAAAAGCAATCGGATCATCTACAGAATTTCAATATATTGGAAACCCTGCAGCGGAATATGACCCAGAACTTGTTAGTGTTGTGAAAGAAGCTATTACAGAAGTACTCGGAAAATCAAATGATTTTACCCCTTGTCCTGGAGGAGAAGATTTCCATTTTTTCAGAACTATGCTAAAAGCCAAGACCGCTTATATTAGTTTAGGGTCTGATTTTTCTCCAGGGTTGCATAAATACGGAGGCTCTTTTAACCATGATTGTCTTATAAAAGGAGTTCATATTCTTGAAAAAGTAGTTCATAAACGTTTAGGGTAATTTATTGCTAAGGAAGGTGTTTTTTTGCAGAATAAATTTGAAGAAGCATTGATATTACATGAAAAATTAGCGGGGAAACTGACAGTTCGGAGCAAGATGTCAGCAGACTCGAAAGATGCATTATCATTATTGTATACACCGGGGGTTGCGGCACCCTGCCTTAAGATCGCAAAAGATAAAAACCTGTCGTATACCTATACCGGGCGCGGCAATTCAGTTGCCGTCGTGACGGATGGCAGCGCTGTTCTTGGACTGGGTAATATCGGCCCAGAAGCAGGGATGCCCGTCATGGAAGGTAAATGCCTGCTGTTTAGCGAATTTGCAGGTATTAATGCCATTCCGCTCTGCATCGACACACAGGATGTGGAAGAAATCATTAAGTTTGTCCAATTAGCGGAACCGTCTTTTGGCGGTATCAATCTAGAGGATATCAGCGGTCCCAGGTGTTTCGAAATTGAACGGCGCCTGCGGGATACCATGCATATCCCTGTGTTTCATGATGATCAGCACGGTACGGCTATTATTGTGCTAGCAGGGATCATCAATGCACTGAAACTTATCAACAAGACGAAAGAAAATATACAAATTGTGATTAACGGAGCGGGGGCTGCCGGATTGAGTATCGCGAATCTGTTACTGGAATACGGAGTCGAGGATATAACTTTGTGTGACAGTAAGGGAATTATCTGTGAAGGAGACCAATGCCTCAACTCGGCGCAGGCGGAAATGGCAAAACGGACGAACCGGCGTCATAAAACAGGAAAATTGGCAGATGTACTACCGGGGAAGAATATCTTTATCGGGGTATCGGCAGCCGGTGTAGTCACACAGGATATGGTTCGTTCTATGGCAAAGGATGCCGTTGTCCTTGCTATGGCCAATCCTATCCCAGAAATTTACCCGAACGAAGCCAAAGAAGCCGGTGCGCGCATTGTGGGATCCGGTCGATCGGATTTTCCGAATCAGGTAAATAACGTGTTGGTGTTTCCAGGGATATTCCGGGGAGCAATCGACTGTCATGCATCCGATATCAGCGAAAAGATGAAGCTGGCGGCAGCGGAAGCGATTGCAGCAATAGCAGAAGAAGACGGACTGAATGAAGATTATATTCTTCCGGATGCGTTTGATAAAAGGGTAGCATTATCGGTCGCAGCTTCAGTGGCGGTTGTCGCTGCCGAAGAAGGTATTGCCGGTGATCCGTTGACATATGCGCAGGAAATGGAAAAAGCTCAACATTTTATCACTGAATAACTATTAGAATTTGTGGAAATATGGAATTTTATACAATCAAAATATGTTATCTAATAGAATGGAGGAGTTTTTTAATGACAAAGCGAACAATGAAAACGATGGACGGCAACACGGCGGCAGCTTATGTATCCTATGCATTTACGGATGTAGCAGCTATTTATCCGATTACGCCTTCGTCGGCAATGGCAGAACATATAGATGAATGGGCTACGCAAGGTGTTACCAATATGTTTGGACAAAAGGTCCGTGTCATGGAAATGCAGGCTGAAGGCGGGGCTGCCGGGGCTGTGCATGGGTCACTGCAGGCCGGCGCGCTTACCACGACGTATACGGCCTCGCAGGGATTGCTGCTGATGATCCCGAATATGTATAAAATAGCCGGAGAATTATTGCCGGCTGTCTTCCATGTAGCCTCTCGGGCGCTGGGAACCAATACCCTCTGTATTTTTGGCGATCAGCGGGACGTGATGGCCTGCCGCCAGACGGGCTTTGCCATGCTGGCGGAAGGCAGCGTACAGCAGACCATGGATTTGTCGGCAGTCGCCCATTTGTCCGCGATAAAAGGCCGGGTGCCTTTCCTGAATTTCTTTGACGGATTCCGCACGTCGCATGAAGTACAGAAAATCGAAGTGCTGGAATATGATGAATTGTTTAAGCTGGCGGACCATCAGGCAATCAAGGAATTCCGTGACCGTGCCACGTCTCCGGATCATCCGACCATTAAAGGGTCCTTGGAAAATTCCGATGTGTACTTCCAGCAGCAGGAAGTGGCGAACGGATTTTATGAAGCCCTGCCGGATATTGTAGAAGAATATATGGAACAAATCACGCAGCTGACCGGGCGGGTGTATCATCCGTTTACCTATTATGGAGCCGCCGACGCAGACCGTATCCTCATTACCATGGGGTCTCTTACGGAAGCGGCGGAAGAAACGGTGGATTACCTGAATGCCCGCGGTGAAAAGGTCGGCCTGTTGCGGGTTCATCTCTATCGTCCGTTTTCCTTGAAATACTTCTTTAAATATATGCCGGAAACGGTACAGAAAGTAGCGGTCCTGGATCGGACCAAAGAAATGGGATCCCTATGCGAACCGCTGTTGCTGGATGTACAGAGCGCATTTGCGGCACAGCGGCCGGGAGTCTGCATCATTGGCGGCCGGGCCGGTGTCGGTGGCAAAGATACTACGCCGAGTCATATCTTAGCCGTGTTTGAAAACCTGAAAAAAGATAAGCCGAAGAATCATTTCACCTTGGGAATTGTGGATGATGTGACACATATGTCGCTTCCTATCGGGGAAGATATCGATACGACGCCGGAAGGCACGACGGCCTGCAAATTCTGGGGACTCGGTTCCGACGGAACGGTGGGCGCCAATAAGAGCGCCGTTAAGATTATCGGCAACCATACGGATATGTACGCGCAGGCCTATTTTGCCTATGATTCCAAAAAATCAGGCGGCATTACGGTGTCTCATCTGCGGTTTGGCAAGCATCCCATTAAGTCGACCTATCTCATTGATAAAGCGGCGTTTGTTGCCTGCCATAATCAATCCTATGTCTATAAATACAATGTCTTAGCGGGATTGAAGAAAGGCGGTACCTTCCTGTTGAACTGTATTTGGAAGCCGGAAGAATTGGACCGCGAACTGCCGGCCGCGATGAAACGGTACCTGGCCAAGAATCATATCCATTTTTACACGATTGATGCCGTAGGGATAGCCCAGCGTATCGGATTGGGCGGGCGCATCAATATGATTATGCAGGCCGCGTTCTTTAAACTGGCGGATATCATTCCGGTAGAGGATGCGGTGCTGTATTTAAAAGATGCCGTTGTCTCTTCGTATGGGAAGAAAGGCGAAAAAGTGGTAAAGATGAATCAAGATGCCATTGATCAAGGGGTGGAAGGCATTGTGAAAATCGACGTACCCGCCATATGGGCGGATGCCACGGAAGTCCCGCAGCAAAAAGAAGCGGTACCGGAATTTATCACCCACCTATTGGAACCGATCAACAAGCAGGAAGGCGACAGTCTGCCGGTCAGTGCCTTTATTGGCTTGGAAGACGGGGCATTCCCGGTAGGAACTTCTTGTTTTGAAAAACGCGGGGTGGCGATCCGTGTGCCGGAATGGGATAAGGATAAGTGCATACAATGCAACCAGTGTTCGTTTGTTTGTCCGCATGCCGCGATCCGTCCGGTGTTGCTTACGGAGGAAGAAACAAAAGCGGCGCCGGTGGGATTTGAAACGAAACCGGCTGTCGGGGCGAAAGGACTGCACTTCCGTATGGTAGTCAGCGTGCTGGATTGTTTAGGCTGCGGCAGTTGTGCCGATGTCTGCCCGGCTAAGGAAAAGGCGTTGGTCATGAAGCCGCTGGCCTCGCAGGAAAGCAAGGCGGCACTTTGGGACTATGCCATAAAAGAAGTAACCGTGAAAGACAATCCGATGAACAAGTTTTCTGTGAAGGGAAGCCAGTTCGAACAACCCCTGCTGGAATTCTCCGGCTCGTGCGCCGGATGCGGGGAAACACCGTATGCTAAACTTGTTACCCAGCTGTTCGGGGATCGGATGATGGTAGCGAATGCTACGGGCTGCTCTTCTGTTTGGTCCGGCAGTGTACCGTCTATGCCGTATACCAAGAATCAAAAGGACATGGACCGGGCTGGGCCAGTTCTCTGTTTGAAGACAATGCGGAGTTTGGTCTGGGAATGGTATTAGCGACCGAACAGCTGCGGGAAAAGACGGCCATGGATGTACGGGAAGCGATTGCTAATGAAAACACACCGGCCGCGGCCCAAGCGGTACTCCAGGAATGGCTGGATCATAAAGAGGAGACAGAAGGAACGCGGGAACGGGCAGATAAAGTAACCGCAGTCGTAGAAGCCGCTAAGGAGCAATGCCCTGTCTGTCAGCGGATTTATGACCGCCGCGACTGCCTGGTAAAGAGAAGCCAGTGGATATTTGGCGGAGACGGCTGGTCCTATGATATCGGGTATGGCGGATTGGATCACGTCTTGGCCTCGGGTGCCAATGTCAACGTCCTGGTGTTTGATACGGAAGTCTATTCCAATACGGGCGGGCAGTCCTCGAAAGCGACCCCTACCGCGGCCGTGGCTAAATTTGCGGCGGGAGGCAAAAAGACGAAAAAGAAAGATCTCGGGCGCATATTCATGAGCTATGGATATATCTATGTAGCCCAGGTGGCCATGGGAGCGGATAAGGCGCAGTGTCTGAAAGCCATCCAGGAAGCCGAAGCGTATCCGGGCCCCTCTCTTGTCATTGCCTATGCACCCTGTATCAACCACGGCATCAAAGCGGGGATGGGCTGTGCGCAGCGGGAAGCGAAGAAGGCGGTAGATGCCGGATATTGGCATTTATACCGTTACAATCCGACGCAGGAAGAAGCCGGAAAGAACGGATTCAGCCTGGATTCTAAAGATCCCGTAGGAAATATCAAGGACTTCCTCATGGGCGAAGTACGCTATTCGTCGCTGAAGACGATGTTCCCTGATACTGCCGATGCGTTTTTTGACAAAACCGCCAAAGACATGGAACAGCGGTTGGAAGCGTATAAAAAACTAGCTGATAAATAATGTTTATACTTTAGGATCCGTTTGTTACATAAAATCTGTTGATTTAGACAAATTTAAAGGTATTAAAATATATTCCTAGAACAAATAAGGTGCGTGGAAAATGGATAGTTTGGCGAACTGGTAAAAAAACTGGTCCGGGTAATAAGAATAAGGAAATGTGTAACAAGGGAAAAAATCCTCTGTTTTGTGTAAACCTTCGTATGGTGTAAAGTAAAATATACAGTATACGAAGGTTTTTTTATGGTAAAAAGAAAACGCAATCTAGAAAAAATGAGTGGTAGATGCTGTGCTGGATGATGAATCAGGGTTCCGTATACATACTTTCTAAAATTAAGGAATTTAACATATATTACCATTAATTACATAAAAAATATCGAAAAAATATTAATACATATTAGATTTAAACGTTATTGACATTTATATAGTAGTGTGTTAAAATTGCAAATGAAATTAATGATTCAAAAATTAAATATTGAATCAAATGTTACAACAAGGAGGAACTACATGGATCTTTTTAAAAGAATTCAAAATCAATATGATTCCATGTCGGATAATAAAAAACAAATCTCCAAATACTTTATGGATGAATGGATGGACGTCGCTTTTTCTACGACACGGGAAATTGCAAAAAAACTGGATGTCAGCGAAGCACTTGTAGTTCGTCTTAGTATGGAGTTAGGATATTCCGGTTTTAAAGAACTGCAGAACAGTCTGCGTGATCTGATGCGAGTAAAGTTAGGAAGGCTGGATCGTATAAAAGATTTTCAAGATGGCGATCCCAAAGAATTTGCGAGCAAGGTATTTGAAATAGAGCATCAAAATTTATCGCATACATTCGAAGTTAATACAGAAAGTTCTATTGAAAGAGCGGTTGCGCTTTTAATAAACGCGCGCAGAATTTTTACAGTCGGGGATCGTAATGCCGGAGCTATCGCAATATTGGCGGCCATTCACCTTAATGAAGTATTAAATAATGCGATGCCGTTAGTTGCTATGTATGGTACGGCAGATGATTATTTGCGCGATGCCGATTCAAGAGATTGTATGCTGGCAGTTTCGCTTCCTAAATATTCCAATTACACCTTACGACTCGTACAATTGGCTCAAAGTAAAGGTGTACCTGTTATAGCTATTACGGATAGTACTCTTTCTGATTAGTCCGTTTTTCCGAAGTCGTATTATTAGTCGCCTGCGATACCTTGGCGTTTAATTTGTCTCATGTTGGGACCATTGCCTTACTGAATACGTTGATTGCACATATTGTAGCGGAAAATAGAGAAACTAGCATAGAAAATATCTCCGATATCGAAGGGATCACATCAGAACGTTTGGATCGCTTAAAAGAATAAGCAGTTTTGGCAAAGGGGCCACAAAAAAGAGTGGCCCTTTTGTGCTATCATATACTGAAAATAAAAATATTGAGAATGGGGGAGTGGTTGTTGTGTTGTTTAAAAATCTGAAAAAAGCTTCTTGTTTTCCCTTGCAGCATTGTTGTTGGCGGCTGTTTGCTTAGGCGGGTGTGGTTCCAAAGATGAAGGTTCAAATGAAAAAACAGCAAAACAAGGCGGCGATACCTTAGTAGTTGGTACGTATGGCGGCAAATATGATGAAGCGTTTATGAAAGCGGTCATAAAAAAATTTACGGCAGAAACAGGTGTCGAAGTTGTACTGGATCCATCTTATTCCTATGCTAAGCTTGCCGGTGAAGGAAAAAATCCGAGTGTGGATCTTGCTTTAATGGATGATATCCAAGTTGCGCAGGGGAAAGATGCGGATGTATTTCTTCCTTTGGATTTGACAAAGCTTCCTAACACGAAAGATTTATATAAAGGTGCTGTGGATCCTACCGGTCTCGGCGTCAGTATTCAATGGGGACGGTTGGGATTAGTATATCGTACGGATAAGATTAAGGAAAAGCCAACATCATGGCAGGATTTATGGAAAGATGAATATAAAGGGCATGTAACAATCAATACCTTGCAAGGCACGTCAGGATTACAAGTTCTGTGTATGGCTGCTAGATTGAACGGCGGCGATGATGCTCATCTTGATCCCGGTTGGACGGCGATGAAGCAATTGGCAGCTAATTGCAAGGCCATTGCGCAATCCACTTCAAATCTGACAGATATGCTTACTACGGGGGAAGTGTGGATCGCGCCTTGGTGGGACGGACGAGCGTATGCCCTAGTGGATGAAGGTGTTCCTGTTGATTTTGTAGTTCCTAAAGAAGGCGCTTTTAATACCAATGTTGAAATGATTATCACAAAATATTCCAAGAATCAGGAAATGGCGTATAAATTTTTAAATGCCATGCTTGATGCCAAAGCGCAAGCCGAAATGTCATCCATCATACATTATGGACCTGTCAATAAAGATGCTAAATTGGATGATCAATTGGCGAAGCAGGTTGTGTATGGTCCGGAACAGGCGAAGGCTTTGATTATCTGCGATTGGAATATCTTAGCTCCTATCAAATCTGATTTGAGCGCTAAATTTGATAAGGAAGTAGCACCGTTAGTTGGGAAAAATTTGAATTGATTTTATGCGTGTCAATGGGGGATGCAAGTATGAAGACAATTAAGACAGAAATGAGGGCATCGAAGAACACGATGTTGTTTCCGGGAATTTTATATTTAGTCGTATTCTTTATTGTCCCTTTGTTTTATTTGCTCCGATACAGCTTTTACAAATTTAACCCGAATACATTGTATGATGCTGTATTTACAGTTGAAAATTATACGAAGTTTTTTGAAACGGAGTATTACAGACAGGTTTTATTTGATTCTTTTGAAATGGCGGTTATTGTTTCGATTTTGGCAGTGATTTTAGCGTACCCGGTGGCATATTATCTGGTACGCTGCCAAAATCGGTTTACACCTATCCTGTCCTCTATCATTTATTTGCCCCTGCTGGCCAGCAGCGTGGTCGTATCTTTCGGCTGGATGATTTTATTGTCTGATAACGGTGTAATCAATAATGTATTGATGCAATGGGGAATTATTCAAACGCCTATTAAAATCATGTATTCCAAAACAGGTGTTGTCATTGCTCTCCTGCAGGCATTTTTACCGTTTATGGTCGTGTGTATCCGCAATGTGTTGTATACGGTAGATACATTTACGGAAGAAGCGGCGATGACATTAGGCGCCTCGCCATGGAAAACATTTTTTAAGGTTACGTTACCGTTGAGTATGTCAGGCATTGCATCTGGGACATTGCTCGTATTTGTAGGTGTCTTAAGTTCATTTGTCATTCCCGGACTTATTGGCGGCGGCAAGATCAATACGTTGGCCTCTATTATTATACGGGAGGCTCAGGTCAACATCAATTGGCCCATGGCGTCCGCATTGGCGTTTATTTTGCTGGTTGTGGCCAGTATAGCGGTTTATTTGCAGAACCGAGTGTTGGAATCAAGATTCTTGGGAGGAGGCGGACGTAAATAATGCAAAAAAATATGAACAGGCATATATTAACGTTGACTGTTGTATGGGTGGTCTTATTCATGATTGCCCCTATTATTGTCTTAATTGGAGCATCCTTCAGTCAGGAAAGTCATTTGGTTTTTCCGCCAAGCGGATTTTCACTGAAATGGTATACGGCATTTTTCAACAGCAAACCATTTATGAATTCTTTTTTTATCAGTTTTGAACTTGCTGTAGCGAGTGCGGTAACAGGATTGATTTTAGGTACGATCAGCGCATATTCCATTGAGCGTTCTCCTTTTCGTAATGTATTGCTGTCACTTTTTATTTCACCGTTGATGGTACCGGGGGTAATCATCAGTTTGGCACTTTTACGATTTTCGGTGACTTTTGATTTAGTTCATGGTTTTTGGCTTATGTTGATTGGCCATGTTATTATTATCATTCCGTATGTAGTACGGACTGTTATGGCGTCCTTATACCGATATAATGTTACATTGGAAGAAGCGGCGCAAACCTTGGGTGCGAATAAGATGCAGACATTTATGCATGTTACCATTCCTATATTAAAACCGGGATTAATTGCTGCCGGCAGTTTTGCTTTTATTATTTCTTTCGGTAATTTGTCCATATCTATTTTCCTGTCTTCCGCTAAAATGGCGACGTTGCCTATCCGCATTTTTTCATATGCTGAATTCAGCCCGGATCCTATTTTAGCGGCTATATCAACTGTTACATTGGTATTTACACTGTTGGTCATGATACTAATTGAAAAGACTTCTGGTTTACATAATGTATGTTAATATTTGTTTTATTTGGGGGATGTAATCATGGACGAGATACTAAAAGTGGAGAAACTGGTAAAATCTTTTGGTAATGTAAAAGTACTTAAAGATATCAACCTTTCTGTCGGCAAGGGCGAATTCATTTCTCTTTTAGGGCCGAGCGGATGTGGAAAAACAACGATGTTGCGCATTTTGGCGGGCTTGGAAACACCGACGTCGGGGCGCGTATTGGTTAACGGTCAGGATATGAAAGGCATACCGCCGTATAAACGATACAATGGTATGGTGTTTCAAAATTATGCCCTATTTCCGCATATGACAGTCGAACAAAATATAATATTTGGTCTTACTATGCATCATATGGATAAAGCCAAGATCAAGACGATGGTAAAAGATGCCATTGGGTTAACACATTTAGAAAATTTGGAAAAGAGGTATCCGAGGGAAATGAGCGGCGGACAGCAGCAGCGGGTTGCTTTGGCGCGTGCGCTGGTGCTTCAGCCGAATCTTTTGCTGTTGGATGAACCGTTATCTAATCTTGATGCGAAATTAAGAAAAGAAATGCAGATAGAAATACGGAATATACAGAAGAAATTACATGTTACGACTGTTTTTGTTACCCATGACCAAGAAGAAGCACTTGTTATGTCTGATCGTATAGCCGTTATGAATAAAGGGGTCATCGAACAGTTTGGAGTACCGAATGATTTGTATGAAAAACCGGAGACAAAGTTTGTTGCCAATTTTATCGGTACAGCGAATATCTTGGAGGGAAAATTGGTTGAGGTCATGGATGATTCCATGGCAGTCGTACTTTTGGGAGATGATGCCGTAAAAATACAAAATCGACAGCATATAAAGCCGGGCGAGAATGCGATGTTTTCCCTGCGTCCGGAACGAGTCATGCTACGAGAAGATGGCAGTACATTTAGTACAGAAAAACAAAATATTCAACAATGCCGTATTATCAATAAAAATTATTTGGGAAAAAGCACTAAATTCCAAGTCGAGTTGAAGAACGGTGTCGTTATTTCTGTCGAAAGACCGGCTGATAGCAGTGCTATCAGCCTTTCACCCGGGGATGAAGCCTTTATAGGATGGAAAGCGACAGATGGCTTGGGAATCTATGATACGGCACTACAAGCGTAGATATAATTAGGAGGCAATATGTTATGAGCAAAGTGGTGGAAGAGTTAGAAATCAAAAATTTGCAGGATGGTTGGTCCCTGTTGTATGTATGTCTGGCAAAGGCGGTTACGGGATTAAAGGGTATGGATGGCGAAGCAGCGCTGCGTGAGGGAAACCGGCAATTTGGCTATGATCGATCACGGAATTTGGTTAAGTTGCACAAACGCTTGGGATTAAAGTTAAATATGAAAAATTTATTTACCTATGGTGATTTGCCGAATGACCCTCGCTTTAAACGGGAACGCATTGCTTTAAATCCGCAGGAACGGATTTCCAATACGCTTGTTTGCCCTATTGCCGATTTATGGAAAAGAAATGATGCTCGTTGGCTGGGCCGTATTTATTGCGAAGAATTTCATCATGCCTGCTACGGTTCCTACGCTCCTCATGTCCAGGTAAATTTAGCTAAGACGTTGACACAGGCATATGATGATCATTGTTGTTTTGCCGTATATTTACGTCCCGGTGATTTAACGCCCGAACAACGTGCCGAAAGTTTTTCTGAATTCGATCCGGGATACGCGGAACCGGATATGAGTACATATCAACCGCCTACGGCTAAGGCGGGATTCAATAAGCTTTGTGTGAAATTGATTTTCCATCATTATACCAGTTTTAAAAATGCTTTTGGCAAAGAAGAAGCGGCTGGTATATTAAAAATTGCATTGACCTCTTATGTTGTTATGGAAAGTGATTTTTTGAAAAAACATTCGGATAGGGAAGGCGTATTGCCTGATGCTGCGTATATCGGAAGGAATGCGCCTTTGGCGTTACAATGGGAAGATGATACGTATTGGCAGGATGGCTATGAAAATCAAGATCTTTTCGAAATCCTGAAAAAAGAATACTATATACCTATGGCAACAATATTTGCCTAATAGGGTACCGGCCGCTGTGAGACAAACAAAATGCGGCCGGTCTATTTGTTAATTATATTGTATCAACAGAAAATCAAGGGTACACTCCCTGTTAGCAGATATCATAAAAGGAGGCCGTATAGCATCATGTATGACAGTATTATAAAAAATGGCAATATCGTTGACGGAACGGGGAAACCAGTGTTTCAAGGAGATATTGCCGTTACAGACGGCGTGATCGTTAAAATTGCCGCTCATATTGATTGCGGAGGCATATCACCGCATTGATGCCGAAGGCAAATATGTATGCCCCGGCTTTATAGATTCACATGCCCATACAGATGTTCTGTTGCCGTATTGTCCGAATGCGGCGGGGAAAATCATGCAGGGAGTGACTACCGATGTAAGCGGATTATGCGGCACCAGCATCCATCCATTACCACAAGGAGCGTTCGGCGAGATGCTTTAACATATAGTGATTCTTTTTGCCGCAAGGGATTGAATCCCATGAATACACGCAGCCATTTTCAACGTTCGAACCTGTTTTAACGACGAATATGCCCATGTTTATCGGACAAGGGACACTGCGTATCGCTGTTATGGGGTTTGCGGATCGTAAGGCTTCGGCTGATGAATTAAATAGCATGAAATGTATCTTGCGGACTTGTATGGAGGAAGGAGCTTTTGGTCTGTCATCGGGACTTTCCTATATTCCGGGCGCATTTACCCCGACGGAGGAATTGATTGCACTTTGTCGTGAGTTAGTGCCGTTTCACGGCATTTATAATACGCATATGCGTAATGAAAGCAACCATGTTGTTCCAGCGGTGAAAGAGGCGATTCGGATAGGGAGAGAAAGCGGCTGCCGCGTGCATATTTCCCATCATAAGGTAATGGGAACACAAAACAGGGGGAAAACGAAGGAAACATTGGCTCTTATAGAGGCGGCTAATACAAGCGGAATTGAGGTTACCTGCGATATGTATCCTTATACGGCAGGATCCATCGGGATCACATCGCTGGTTCCGCCATGGGTTTTTGCCAATGGCAGTGCAGCAGCAATGAAATATCTCCATATACCTGCTACTCGGCAGCGTATATTGTCTGAGCTAGATCAAACAGATTGGGAGAATGTAGTTTTATCCAACGGATTTGAACAGATTATCGTCAGTTTTGGGAAACATTGCGAGATGTATGAAGGTATGACGCTTCAACAAATTGCCGATTTTAATCATATCAGCCCGAAAGAAAGTATACTGCACGTATTAAAACGATGTGAAGGTATCGGTACGATCGTATTTCATTCTTTGGCGGAGGAGGATGTGAGCCGGGTGCTGAACTATCGTTTATGCACGGTAGGTACCGATGCCTATGCCAGACCGTATACAGGCATCCTTTCGGCAGGCAGGCCGCATCCCAGAAATTATTCCGGCTTTATACATTATTTGAAAAAGTATATTTTTGAGGATTCTTTATTTACCTTGGAGGAAGGCATAAAAAAAATAACATCCCTGCCTGCACATATTTTGAACTGGGCAAGAGGGGGATTCTAAAAGAGGGCTACATTGCCGATATTACCATTTGGGATCCCCGCACGCTTGATGAAGTGGGTACATTTTTGGATCCTGTACACCAGCCGAAAGGCATTGATTATGTCTTGATCAATGGAAAATGCGTTGTGGATCAAGGTGTTTTTACAGGAATATTAGAAGGCAGAATGCTGCGGCATCATGTATGACGCCATGACGCGTATTTTTGATTTTGTTCATATAATACATTATATAGGTTGGAGTGAAATGTGATGGAAATAATGCAGGAGATTATTCAATCCGAACCGCAAATGATAGCCGATCGGCGTTTTTTACACCGGCATCCGGAACTTAGCCGCTGTGAGTTTGACACGACCGAGTTTATCCGAAAACGGCTTATGGAATGGGGGATTGAAATAGAGCCATTGCCGTTGCATACAGGCCTCAGCGCTATTATCCATGGAGCGGGATCCGGCAAAACAATTTGCATTCGCCATGATATCGATGCACTTCCTATTCAGGAAGAATCAGGGTTGGATTTCTCCTCGCAGGTTTCGGGAGTCAGTCATGCCTGTGGGCATGATATCCATAGTATTACCGCTTTATATGCGGCAAAAATGCTGCAGGAACGAAGAAATCAATTGGCGGGAACGGTACGCATTGTTTTTCAGCCGGCGGAAGAAGACGGTACAGGAGCAAAAACGATGATTGACGCCGGTATTATGAATATACGACCGGTTAATGATATAGTTATCGGATTGCATACCCATCCTTTTACAACGGCCGGAGATATTTGCCTGCGGAAAGGACCGATGGAAGCAGGAAGCGATGTTATCAAGATCACTGTAAAAGGCAAAAAAGGGCATGGAGCCTATCCGCATCATTGTATCGATCCCATCATGACCAGTGCGTTTTTATTATCTGAACTGCAAGCTGTTGTATCTCGTGAAAATGAAGCGGTCAAACCTACAATCTTGACATTCGGGAGTATACACGGCGGTACGGTGCCCAATGTTATTCCGGACATTGTTGAAATAATGGGAACGATGCGTACATTCTATCCTGAATGCCGGCAGCGGAATTTAAAAGCCATAGAGCGTATCACGAAATGCGTTTGTGAAAGCATGCGGGCTGAGGGGACTGTCGAATGTATCGGCACATCGTTGGCACCTATATATAACGATGATGTTGTTGCAGATACACTAATCACCGCGGCAGAAAAAATATTAGGCGAAGGACATGTTGTTACTATGGCACATCCCAGTCCGGGTTCTGATGATTTCGGCGTTTTATGGGTTCCTGCAAAGGTGCGCAATTCTTTTTGGGAACCGGTAGTGATGCACCTAATACTCGGTTGGGGCTGCACACCGGCTCCAATATTTTTGATGAAAAAAGCATTCGTACTGGAGTTGCGGTATTGGTTCAATTTGTTTTAGATAACCTCAAAAGTTGATATTGTGAATACTTGTATCTCGTCGTTTTGTTTTTTCCATAAAACCATTGAAATGCTTTAAATAGATAGCATGAATCATATCGTTGAACCAGTCTTGAAGAATAGCATTGATTTTATAGTATATAAAGAAAAATTTGCCATATGCCACGGATTCGTCGGAACGATACAAAGGCCGAATGATTAGTAAAAGGCAAAATATAGTATTAGCACTCACTTGACAAGAGTGCTAATACTATGTATACTATATATGTAAGCAGGAAAAGTAAGAAAAGGCTTACCATTAAAAGTCAAAAGGACAAAGAAAGTCCTGCAAATATAATTTTAGTTTATTTTATTGAAGGGAGATTGATATTATGAAGAATTTATTGCCTGTAAATATCGATAACTTTTTTTCTCCGGATCCTATATTCGAGAATTTTTTCAATCGAGTTTTACAACCGGGAAAATTCAGTCAAATGACTTTTCCCAAAGTTGATATCCAGGATACAGAGAAAGCGTATCTTGTTACTGCAGATTTACCGGGTGTTGCAAAAGAAGATATTACCATTACCTATGATAATGATGTCTTGGCTATTATGACACAACAGAATCAGGAAAAAGAAGAACAAGACAAGGATAAAAACTATATCCGTAAAGAACGGGTAAGCAATGGTTTTAGTCGGCAGTTTGTTGTCCGTAATATTGAAAAAGATAGTATAGAAGCTGCCTTTTCTAACGGCGTCTTAACGATTACATTGCCGAAAGCAGATCCGACTGTCGTAGACGCTGGTCATCGCATCGATATTAAGTGATCGGTGCTTAATCATATATTTTACTTTATGTTAGCCGTTCCGGATTTTTCCGGGACGGCTTTTAAAATATGTAAATTCATAAAATATTATTGACATATGTCGATAATAAGGATATTATATAAATTGACATATGTCATAAACCATAGTATATTTACATTTTTGGAGATTTTGATGAAAGGAGTATCTTATGAAAATAGGAGTCCCCATTGACATGCCGTCAACAGATGAACCTGTCAGCAGTACGTTCGGAAGGTCAAAAAAATTTTTAATTTATGATACGGATAGCAAAGAAACGCGTTATATCGATAATCTTGCAATGAATAGTCAAGGCGGTGCCGGAATCAAGGCCGCACAAGTTATTTTAGATGCGGGCGTTGACGTCTTATTAACCCCGCAATGTGGAGAAAATGCAGCGAAAGTATTACATGAATCACATGTTACATTATTTCAAACGACAAGTGGGTCCGCACAATACAACATTGATCAATTTTTACAGGGAAAACTTTTAAAATCAGGAGATTTTCACGGAGGATATCATGGCAGGCAGGGAGAGGGAGGCCGTCATATATGAAAATTGCAGTATTGAGCGGTAAAGGAGGTACAGGGAAAACTGCAATTGCAGCGAATCTAGCTGCTGTATGTGATGCTTCCATGTATGTGGATTGTGACGTGGAAGCTCCGAATGGGAATTTATTGTTTACGTCCAGTATACAAAAAACGGAACCTGTTTATGTGAAAATACCGGTTATCGATGCACCGCAGTGCAATGGTTGCCGAGCTTGTACTGAATTTTGCAGATTTAATGCTTTGGCGTTTGTTTCCGGCAATGTTATGGTATTCCGTGAGATTTGTCATTCCTGCGGAGGATGTGTTTTGGTATGTCCTACAAAGGCGATTGCTGAAACCAGGCAGGAAGTCGGCAGTATAGCATATGGTACCTCAAAAAATATACATGTTATTTCAGGTGCTATGCATATAGGAATTGCATCGGGTATTCCCATCATCAAAGAATTGTGGAATGTAATAGAGGCGGCCTCTGAACCTGTATTTATTGACTGCCCTCCGGGAAGCGCATGCAGTGTGATGGAAAGCATGCAGCATGCAGAATATTGTGTATTAGTAGCGGAACCTACTGTTTTTGGCACCGATAACCTGAAAATGGTTCACGAATTGGTCAAACTGTTTCAAAAACCTTATGGAGTAGTATTGAATAAATGCCTGAAAAATGAATGGAATCCGGCGAAAGAATATTGTGTGCAGGAAGGTATACCTATTTTATGTGAATTGCCTTTTGATCAAAAATTAGCTGAAATCCAATCCAATGGAGGTCTTGTTGTCCGAAAAGCCAAACAATATAAAAACTGCTTTTCTGAACTATTAAAAAGCATAGAAAAGGAGGTGCGGCATGCAGCAGCTGTTGATTCTTAGCGGAAAAGGAGGAACTGGAAAAACTACGGTAGCAGGGGCTTTTATTAAGTTATCCGGAGCCAAAGCAGTTGCTGATTGTGATGTAGAGGCTCCTAATCTGCATTTGCTTATGAAATGCAATGAACCGCCAATGTATCATGCTTACTTTGGCATGCCGAAAGCAGTTATCGATCCAGAAAAATGTATTTCATGCGGTGCCTGTTATGATCATTGCAGATTTGATGCTATTGCAAAAGGAGATCCTTATATCGTTCATTCCTATCACTGCGAAGGGTGTGGTGTGTGTGACATAGTATGTTCCGTTCATGCTGTTTCTTTTCAACCAGCGGCTGCCGGTAGACTGTGTTTATTTTTGGGGAATCGCGTATTTTCAACGGCACAGTTAGATATAGGCAACGGTACTTCGGGAAAATTGGTGACAGAAGTAAAAAAACAGATGGTTACACATGTAGACGATGATATTATTCCGTTAGCTATTATTGACGGGTCACCGGGGATTGGATGTCCAGTCATTGCATCTTTGAGCGGTGCCGACATGGTTTTAATTGTAGCCGAACCTTCGGTATCTGGGATCAGTGATATGAAACGGATTATTCAAACCACCAAGCTCTTTCATCGACCTATGGCAGTCTGTATAAATAAATATGATATGAATAAAGAAAAAAGTAAAGAAATTGAAATTTTCTGCCGTTTAAATTATATTTCCTTTGTAGGTCGCATACCGTATGATACGGAAGCGGTTATTGCTGCTAACAGCGGCCTTTCTATCATAGATATGGATTGTCCGAGCGGAAGAGCGGTACAGCTTATTTTAAAGAAACTATAAAACTGTTGTTTGCGGCAGATTTAACATAATTTTTGTTATATGGAATCGGAAAAATAATTAAAAGCGAGGTATTAGATATGAAAATAGCGATTGCAAGTGAAAACGGAATGGTAGCACGCCATTTTGGACATTGTCCTGATTTTACTATTTTTGAAATCAACAACGGGAAAATTGTACATACGGAAACGATTCCTAATCCAGGACATAAACCAGGATTTCTTCCTGTATTTTTGAGGGATAAGGGTGCGGATGTTATTGTTGCCGGTGGAATGGGGCAGGGAGCAGTAGAACTTTTTAGTGAAAACAATATAAAAGTAATTACAGGTGCGGTCGGAGATGTCACGGATACTGCATATCAGTATCTCCAAGGAAATTTACAATCGACGGATTCTATTTGTCACGATCATCAATACGAAAATGAATGTGGGAACCACCACTGATTCTTCATGATGGGAAAAAACATTATCCGTAAAGAACATTACGATAAACGTATCTTGAAAAGGTGTCAAGCGACAGATGCTATCGTATTAACATAAATGAATTGAAAGGTATGGGTATAGTACCTTGCCTGCATGGTACCGCGAATGACGGGAAGATAGAAAAAAGCTGTAATAAAATGAGGATTTTTCCTTATTTTATTACAGTTTTTTTTGTCAGGATTCCTGGATACAATGGTACAGATGTTTAATGCATTTTTTTACGGTATTTTTATGATACGCAAGCTATTTTTGACACTATTTTTATTTTTTAAATGGTACAATGCTATCAATGTATGACGATTTTAGATTCCATATCATCTACGCAGATGGGTCTGTTCATGCAAATGGAGAAAGAAAAATCGAGGAAATGTATAGTTTGATCGTATAATTCAGGAAGGGATGTATAATCATGAGAAAAAAATTGGCGTTTTTAACAACAACTATGGTAATCAGCACTACGTGCGGGCTGGCAGCCAACCCGTTTACGGATGTACCGACAGATAGTTGGGCGTACCAATCTGTTGTGAAATTAGCGGATGCCGGTGTGATTCAGGGAGTGGATGGTACTTATTTCCAAGGTAATCGCAATATTACCCGGTATGAAGCTGCTGAAATGACGGCCAAGGCAATGGTGCACATGGACAGTGCAAGTGTAGAACAACGCGCTGTAATTAATAAATTGGCAGATGAATATGCCGATGAATTACATATGCTGGGTATCCGCGTAAGCAATCTGGAACAAAAGGTGGGTAATGTAAACATTACCGGAGATATTCGTTTTCGATATATTAACCAAAATAATACGACATCAACTAGTAATGATGGAGTTACCGGAGATGCATCATGGTCTTATCGGGCTCGTCTTCGGGCGAATGTTACCATCAATGATACAACAAGTGCGCTGGTAGGATTTTCCACAAACAACCAAACTTTTATCAACAGTACGGCAGCTGCGGCAGAGGATACCGGAGCGTCTCCCGGTATATATAATGATGATGCCTATGTACAACATAATTTCAGCAAAAATCTTACGGTAAAAGCAGGGCGTTGGGATGAATATATTCTCGGTAACGCTTACGGATACCAATATGGCGATGTTTTTGACGGAGCACAGGCCGAGTATGACAATGGAAAAATTGCATTGACTGCCGGGTACGGTACTTTTAAAGAAGGTGCTACGGGTGAAAATGATCTGTTGGGAGTTAGCACCGGGTATGGTGAAATAGAAGGCTATTTGGGGAATAAGGCAAAGGTCGGAATATATTACAACAGCTTTCATGGTAACAACAGTCCCTTGAAGAGTCTTTTGGGAGCCTATGGGAAAATGGATATGGGTTCTAAATGGCATGCGCTGGTAGACTTCCAGGACATAACGCATGATGCTGCTACTGCAGGTACGAATGATAATTCCCGTGTTTGGGCAGGTGTGCTGACATATGGAGCGTCGAGTTTTTCCAAACCGCATAGTTGGGATGCATGGATTGAATATGTCAATGCGGATGCCCATTCTCTCTATGGCTCTACCGATACGTGGAGAAACAATAATTTGTTAGATAATGTTGCCTCGTGGGGCATCGGATTTGATTATACGCTTATGAACAATACCAAACTTCAATTCTTTCAGACATTTGGTTCAAAAGCCAAGAATTCGAGCATTTCCTACGATCCGAAAGAGGAAACGCGGGTAGAAGTTATGTTTGTGTTCTAAAACTGACAAAGCCGGGTTGTGTCGGATACACCACCTGTTTCTTTTATGGATTACAGTATCTTTATATTATTTTTATATTACGGCAACTATTTTTAACACTATTTTTATTTTTAACATGTTACAATGATGCCATGAAAGAGAGGAAAGTGTAGTAAAAGAAAGGAGGCTTTCCTATGATGAAAAATATCTTGTTTTTATTGGGATATCTTATTGGTATCATCATACTTTCTTTCGTGCTGCAATATCATTCGCTGCATATGTAAAGAGAGAAGTTATAAGGTGCAGTTTTTGCCTGTATATATACTATTTCCGTTATGGATACATACCTTAATTTATAGTATTAAACAGCGTATGTTTTGTTTCAGCTTTTTTTCAGCGGCAAAGTCGGAAGGAGGACTTTTGTTATGTGGGAATTGGGGATAGCCGGAATATTGGCGCTTTTCTTGTTAGGATATTTGGTATATGCATTATTGAGACCGGAGGATTTTTAAAATGGGAAATGATATGGTGCTTTTTGCAATTTTTATGATTGTATTAATTGGGATTTCTATACCCTTGGGATCTTATATGTTTCATGTATTTAATTTTAAAAAAACATGTTTAGATCCGGTCTTTTGTCCTGTGGAACGAGGGATATATCGAATTTTGGGAGTTGATAAACGGCAGGAAACAAATTGGAAAACGTATACAATCGATTTATTATGGTTTAACTTTATTGGTTTCATAGCCGTTATTTTATTGCAAGTATTGCAAGGGTATCTGCCGTTGAATCCGGAACATTTTGAAGGAGTTACGCCGTTTCATGTAGCATTTAATACGGCGGCTAGTTTTGTGACAAACACAAACTGGCAGGCTTATGGCGGAGAATCCACCATGAGTTATTTTACACAGATGACCGCATTAACGGTGCAGAACTTTTTATCAGCTGCGACAGGCCTATGTGTTGCCATTGCTTTGATACGAGGACTTACACGAAAAAATACGGATAAAATAGGGAACTTTTGGGTTGATATGGTTCGGGGTGTTTTGTGGATTTTGCTTCCACTATCCATCGTTTTTGCCTTACTGTTTGTTCAACAAGGGGTATTGCAAAATTTTTCTTCGTATGTTACTGCGCATACGTTGGAAGGTATCGAACAGCATATCCCTATGGGTCCGGTAGCTTCGCAGGAGGCAATCAAATTATTGGGAACGAATGGCGGTGGATTCTTCAATGCTAATTCGGCTCATCCGTTTGAAAATCCTACTGCTTTCACTAATTTCCTGCAAGTAATTTGTATTTTTTTAATTCCTGTTTCATTGTTATTTACATTTGGTAAATTTGTGAAGGACAAAAAACAAGGATATGCGATATTAGGTGCTATGCTGACTTTATTTGTCATTATGTTTGGCTGCATCTATGCGGGTGAAGCAACCGGCAATCCCTTGATCAGTCAATTCGGAATCAGTGGTTCTTCGGTAATGGAAGGACAGGAAGTACGATTCGGCTTAGGCGGGACGGCTTTGTTTACAGCTGTTACCACGGGAGCTTCCTGCGGAGCGGTGAATGCTATGTTTGACAGTATGACGCCTATTGGCGGACTGGTGCCGATGCTGCAGATCATGTTGGGAGAAGTGGTAGTAGGTGGTGTAGGAACCGGTTTTTATGCGATGATGGCATATGTATTCATGACAGTATTCATCGTAGGGTTGATGGTAGGCCGCACGCCGGAATATTTGGGGAAAAAAGTAGAATCCTGGGAAATGAAAATGGCTATATTGGCACTTCTGATTCCGTCTTTTGTCATTTTGACGGGATCGGCCATAGCTTCTACAACAGATGCGGGTCTTGCAGGAATCTTGAATAACGGGCCCCATGGATTGAGTGAAATGGTGTATGCCTTTACTTCTTCTGTTGGCAACAACGGCAGTGCTTTTGGTGGATTGACAGCAAACACCCCGTTTTACGATGTGGCTTTAGGCTTCGCTATGCTGATAGGACGGTTTGGCGTCATCATTCCGATGATGGCGATTGCCGGAAGTATGGCAGAAAAAAACACCGTACCCATAGGACCGGGGACTTTTTCTACAAAGAGCAGTCTATTTGTCGTATTATTGGTTATTGTCGTGCTTATTATTGGTGCACTTACCTTTTTCCCGGCATTGGCATTGGGACCTATTGTAGAACATTTGTTGATGCTGCAGGAAGTTACTTTTTAATATAACGGGAGCATAGAATATGAATAAGAAAAACACATGGAATCAAGCTATTGTTATAGCTGCGATAAAAGATTCTTTTCGAAAACTAAAATTGAATACACAAATAAAAAATCCGGTTATGTTTGTCGTATACGTGGGAGCCATATTCCTATCCTGTTTGACACTGGTCAGAGTCGTCTTGGGACAGTCGGCAGAGCATCTGGGTTTCACGATACAAGTGATTGTGTGGTTATGGTTTACCGTGTTATTTGCCAATTTTGCGGAAGCCATCGCAGAAGGACGCGGTAAAGCGCAAGCGCAGGCATTACGAGATGCCAGAGTCAATACAAAAGCAAAAAAAATAGCAGCGGGAAAACAAGAAATCGTTGATGCTACGACGCTAAAGAAAAATGATGTTGTATTGATCGAAAGTGGTGATGTTATTCCCGGCGACGGAGAAATCGTAGAAGGTATGGCCTCTGTGGACGAAAGCGCCGTTACCGGCGAATCAGCTCCTGTCATTCGGGAGGCGGGAGGCGATAGGTCTTCCGTTACGGGAGGAACCGTATTGCTTTCTGATTGGATTAAAGTACGGATCACGGCTAATGCAGGTGAAACCTTTTTAGATCATATGATTTCGCTGGTAGAAGGAGCTAAGCGCAAGAAAACTCCGAATGAAATTGCATTAACGATTCTGTTAGTGGGGTTAACTATTATTTTTTTAATCGCCGTTACAACGTTGGAACCCTTTGCAATCTATTCGCAGACTGTTATTCCGGCCGTTTCACTGGTTGCGTTGCTGGTATGTCTGATTCCGACAACTATTGGAGGACTTTTGTCTTCTATCGGAATTGCGGGAATGGATCGGCTTTTAAAACGGAACGTATTGGCTATGTCCGGACGTGCCGTAGAAGCGGCCGGTGATGTCAGCGTACTGCTGCTGGATAAGACAGGTACGATTACACTGGGAAATCGTATGGCCTCTAATTTTGTACCTGCTATGGGTGTCGATGAACAAGAATTAGCGGATGCTGCGCAACTTTCTTCTCTTGCAGATGAAACGCCTGAGGGACGTAGTATTGTTATATTAGCTAAAAAGAAATATAATTTACGTGAACGACAGTTATCTGCTTCGGAAACGGAGTTTGTACCGTTTACAGCGCAAACCCGTATGAGTGGCATTAATTGGCAAGGCAGGGAAATCCGTAAAGGCGCAATGGATGCTGTTAAGAAATATGTGGAGAAAAATGGCGGTCACTTCCCCGATGATGTGCAATTTTCTTGTGAAGCCATTGCAAAAGAAGGCGGAACCCCACTCGTTGTTGCACAAAAGGATAAAGTTTTAGGTGTTATTCAATTAAAAGATATTGTTAAACGAGGGATTAAAGAACGCTTCTGTGAGCTTAGAAAAATGGGGATCAAAACGGTCATGATCACCGGAGATAATCCATTGACAGCAGCAGCCATTGCAGCAGAAGCGGGAATGGATGATTTTTTAGCAGAAGCGACACCGGAAACAAAGTTGAAGATGATACGGGATTATCAGTCTAAAGGAATGTTGGTTGCCATGACCGGTGATGGTACAAACGATGCACCTGCTTTGGCACAGGCGGATGTTGGTGTTGCTATGAACAGTGGCACACAGGCCGCTAAGGAAGCAGGAAATATGGTCGACTTGGACAGCAATCCGACAAAATTGATAGAAGTAGTGGAAATCGGCAAACAGCTGCTAATGACTCGTGGTTCTTTAACTACCTTTAGTATTGCCAATGATGTAGCAAAATATTTTGCTATTATTCCGGCTATGTTTATGGGTGCGTATCCGGTATTGGGAGCACTCAACATCATGCATCTGGCAACACCGGAAAGTGCGATTTTAAGTGCTGTTATTTTTAATGCGCTGATTATTATTGCCTTGGTACCGTTATCTCTCAAGGGTGTTGCCTATGAACCGATCGGGGCTGCTGCCATTCTACGGAAAAATCTGTTGATTTATGGTCTCGGCGGATTGATTGTTCCTTTTGTGGGCATCAAGATTATTGATATGCTTATCGTCCTGTTAGGGTTAGCGTAAAAAAGAAAGAAGGTATAAACTTATGTGGCAGCCTATAATAAAGTCCATTAAATTAATAGTTATATGTACAATAGTGACAGGTCTTATCTATCCGTTTGCTATGACAGGGGTAGCGCAGCTATTATTCCCAACACAAGCAAATGGCTCTTTATTAATAAATACGGATGGAACTATTGTTGGTTCCGAGCTGATTGGACAAAATTTTCAGAGTGATCGATATTTTCACGGCCGACCTTCTGCGGCAGGCGATGATGGATACGACGCGATGTCCTCCGGCGGTTCCAACTTGGGACCCACGAACGAAAAATTAATTAGCCAAGTTCTGGATAATATGGACGATGTGCGCAAGTCGAATGATATGTTAGATTCCGCAGAGGTTCCCAGCGATTTAGTCTTGGCTTCTGCAAGTGGACTTGATCCGCATATTACACCTGATGCTGCCTATGTGCAGGCTAGACGAGTTGCGGAAACAAGACATATGAATGTGCAGACGGTGAAAAATTTGATAAAAGAGCATATAGAAACAAAACAATTAGGATTTTTGGGTGAAGACAAAGTGAATGTATTAGTGTTGAATCGTGCGTTAGATACGGCGGCTCAATCATAATAAATATAATAGACAGGACGTCGTTTTATGACGCCCTGTTTGTTGCATGTCATGCGCGAAAATAGGCGTGGTGATTATACCGTAAGGATGGGGATAGATACAATGACGATTGCAAAAGATAACCGGCCAAATCCGGATGAACTTCTAACGCAAATGAATCAGGAAAACCGAGGCAGGCTTACCGTTTTTTTAGGAGCTGCCGCTGGAGTAGGAAAAACATATACGATGCTAAAAGCAGCACAGGAAGATTTGCTGAAAGGAAAACAAGTATATATCGGCTGGATTGAAACACATGGCAGAGTAGAAACAGAAAAATTGTCAACCGGAATTCCTGTTATTCCTCCTGCTTATGTATCGTATCGCGGGCAGCAAAAAAAGAAATGGATACAGATGCTATTCTGCATCTTAAACCGGAAATTGTATTAGTCGACGAATTGGCACACACTAATATTCCCGGCTCAAGACATGTACGAAGATACCAGGACGTAGAAGAATTATTGGATGCGGGAATACAGGTATATACAACAATTAATATTCAACATATCGAAAGTCTGAATGATATTGTAACACAGATTACCGGTGTTGCCATTCATGAGACAGTTCCTGATTCTGTTTTGGAACAGGCGGATAGTATCCAGCTGATTGATATTCCACCGGAGGAACTTGTCACACGTCTGCAAGAAGGCAAGGTATATTCGCATGAACAAGCTGTACGAGCATTAAAAAACTTTTTCCGCTTGGGGAATATCAATGCACTTCGTGAATTGGCACTGCGTTTTATGGCTAACCGTGTGGATGATACGATGTCTGCCTATATGAAAAAGAAAAAAATTGCCGGACCTTGGCAGGTTACGGGACGTGTTATGGTATGTGTCAGTGCCAGCCCCTTTTCAACACAATTAATCCGAACAGCCAGACGATTGGCGGATGGCTTGCATGCTGATTTTTTGGCGGTTCATATTGAGATGCCTACCCCTCGATTTCCTATGGGAAATAGGGAAAGGGCACGATTGGCTGACAATATAAAATTAGCGGAGGAACTGGGCGGAAAAATATTTACTGCCGTAGGAAATGATTTGGTACATGAGATTTTGGATATTGCACGAACGCATAATGTAACCGCCATTGTTGCGGGAAAATCACAGCACGGTCGGCTTTGGGATATATGTCATGGGGCATTTTTGGAAAAATTGATCCGGTATAGCGGCGATATTAATGTATATGTTGTACAAGGGGAAGAAGAAAAGGAAAAAGAAAAGGAAAAAGAAAAAAATCCAATACAGTCACATCCATTAGAATACAAAAACAAGCATAAACAGATTTGGTATACAGTATGCGGGATTAGTATGGCACTTTGCATTACGGGTGTGGGATGGATATTTCAATCATCACTGGAATTGATTAATATCGCATTTTTGTACTTTTTGCCAGTCCTTTTATCGGCGTTATGGTGGGGACGATGGCCATCCTATATGACCGCTGTTGTTAGTGTGTTTTTGTTTGATTTTTCTTTTATTCCGCCTATATTTACGACTTCCGTCAATGATATCCAATATATATGGACATTTGGTATTTTTCTTATATTTTCATATTTGATCGGCAAACAGACAGAAAAATTGCGGAAGGAATCAAAAATTGCACGGCAGCGAGAAAAAAGCATGCGTACCTTATATGATTTCAGTCAAGAAATAGCGGCTATAATCAAA
>Ga0268359_12365_pt1 | contig 34284 bp, 21 predicted proteins | sample BioMet11_FD_194416 | JGI IMG/M metagenome (GOLD analysis project Ga0268359, IMG submission 194416) | Sewage microbial communities from Oakland, California, United States - Biofuel 11 (PacBio Assembly) | ecosystem: Engineered > Wastewater > Sewage > Unclassified | place: USA: California | collected...
ATGTTCTTGGGATGATGGACAGCTTTCTTGGAGAGGATTGCATGGGGAATGTATTCCAGGGGGTAAGCAGCGCGGGCATTCTCAGTGACGGTGGTGTTGCTGAACTCAGGCCGCCGGGTTTGGGAATTTACCACGACATTTTCCAGCAGGGTAGCAAAGCTTGTGCTGGCGCTATAAATCAAGGGTTCCATCTCTTGATTCAGCCCATTTGTCTTGGCGTAACACCTCCTTCAATGTTGAATACGCCTTCGTTGCTCCATCCGGTCTCATCGTCTCCCACGAGATAGCGATCCACATCTGAAGAGAGGGTAGTCTTCCCCGTACCGGATAGTCCAAAGAAGAGAGCGGATTGCTGATCTGTACCAACGTTGACGGAACAGTGCATGGGTAAAATGCCCTGTTCCGGGTAAAGTTTGTTCATCACCGTAAAAATGGCTTTTTTGATCTCGCCGGCATAAGCCGTGCCGCCAATCAAGACTAGACGTTTCTCAAAATCCAGGATGATAAACGTACTAGAAGAAACGCCATCCGTCGCAGGATCAGCATGGAATGTAGGAAGCGAGAGAAGATCGAAGCTACCTAATGCGGAAGAGTTTGAGTTTGCCGGCAAAAAGAGGTTGCGCGAGAAGAGGCTTTGCCAGGCAAATTCGGTATACACGTGCAGGTTGAGAAATAACGCTCTGAATGCCCGGCAGAGAGATCCTGAGCATAGATGGCCCTTGTCTGGCTAAAGGCAAGCATCTTGCCGAGGAGCTTTTCTGACTTTTCCGGAGCGATGGGGTGATTGATGTTTCCCCAATCGATGGGAAATTCGCTTTTATCGTGAGCGTATTGAACAATATACTTATCTTGAGGAGAACGGCCGGTGAATTTTCCTGTGGATACAGATAACGAACCATTTTCGGTCAGTTGACCTTCTTTATGAAGAATTGCTTTTTCGATGAGTTGCGCCCTGCTTAAGTTTCTTTCCTCTACTTTCAACCCCAGCGGTTCAAGTTTGAAATCGCTAGTCGGGTAAAGGATTGGCATGTGAACGCTCCTTATTGTGGGGATTTATTTAAGATGTAGTAATACCAAAACCATAACGCATCGTTCGCTGGTTTTGAAAGTACCGACGTTGAAGAATCCATCACTGTAGCAATCGGTTGCGTGCCTCTGGCGATGAATCCACTGATCCAGGTTTCTTTTCCGGCAACGATAATGGCCGCATTGTAAATGGAAGTTTGGGGAACAAAATCTAGCTGATCGTTGCCCCAGTTCCCCAGACAACTTCCTAAAACATCCGTGCAGCCGGCAAAGGCATTGCTGGCTGAGGGATAATTCAGAGCCAGAATCACTGGCTTATTCAAGGTGCTGGGGGTAGAGGTTTTGCTCCAAATCAGATTGGAACAGGGCTTCCAGATCACTTACTGAGGGATTGCTGGTCTGGGATAAAGCGGGGGAGTAGAGACGTAGAACCCATCGACCGAATCCAGCCATCCTGGGAGTGCCTGGGTATCAGGCGCGGTAACTGTCCCCAGAATGGTGCCAGGAAACGCGAGCGAATATCTTGAACCAATTGACGCCATTGGTCATCAGCGTTGGCAGGGGTATTTGCAGTGCTGCCATCAGCTAAAGTTCCATTGCCCATCGATGGAGAGACACTGGGGTCACCCAGAATGATAGATTTTGCCCCAGTTAAATTGGCCCAATCAGCTACTTGCATCATGTAGCGGTGATAACGGTCGTACCAACTGGTCCACCAACCTGCATCTTTCGAGGCAGTTGCCCAATATTGGGCGGCCCCGTTGGGGTAGTTTAGGACCGGGAAGAGAGAAACGTTCAGCCCTAACTGTTTGGCAGTAATGATTTCGGTTTGCATCTGCGTCCAGGAAACATCTTTGCCGGGGAGTGGCTCAAGATAGGGCGGGGAATTGCGTGTAGCAGTCCAGGTGGGCGAAAGCACTACGTCGCTCGAACCGGTATAAGCAATTTTTGTAATCCAGAAGCCAGACGATGATCGTATAACGGCGAATACTGGCTGGAAACCTCAAACCCAGCCATAAAATCTGGCCGTATGGATATATTTCCCCCATCTGTCACAACCACGGTAGGGGAGGTGGCGACTGAATAATTTTTCCAGCCGGTAATTTCAAAGGGAAAAGTCTGGCTATCCGGATTGACCGTGAAAGCCAGTTGATCTGTCCCAACAGCCTGTGTGGACTCACAGAGATCGTTGCGACAATAGCGGTATTGGATCGCGCTGAAGTAATTCAGTGGCGAATAGAGAGTGAAAAGCCACTGTGTATCACTGATTTTGGTCATTGGCAAGGGAGCGAACCAGCCGAATGGGTTCATCTGAATTGAGACCTCTTCACCGGCGGGTAAGGCATCCGCAGTGACCAGAAACGAAACTGTTCCCTCAGAAGGGGTGGTAAAAGTGTGAACCACGTCGTTGATGGTCAGATCATGTTCTGGAACGATGAGTTGACGCAATACGAATTGCCCGTCTTGCCCCAGTTCACTGTTCCAGAAGCCATCCCCAAGGGTGTACTTATAGCGAAAATCGTAGCCTACAGGTAAGGTGAGCTTTACCTGATAACGGTGTTCATTGATCTTCGAAAGCTGAGGAAGGTTGGCAGCCAGTGCAGTGGAGCCAGAATACAAGTCAGCGTAAGAATTGCCCAGAGCAGAATCATTGCTGGCGATTCGGGCGGGTAAAAGCGTAGAGAAATTATCCGGAAAGCTGACGTTGAGCGTTACCGTGACCGTTTTTTGTCTGGTGAGGCTCACAAATACCGGTGTGGTGGCCTCTTCGGCGATAGTGACTCCTTGCGAGAAGGTTTCATAGGTTCCATCTGTACTGTAAGCGATCAGGGTATGGGTGCCAGGGGTAAGGCCCTCGAGGATAAAAGTGCCATCCGACGCGGTGACGGTGATGTCTGTATTCCCTCTGCAGTGACCAGCAGCCCGGGAATGGGAGCGTTGTTCGCGGAGTCGATGAATTGCCCGCGCACACGGCCAATGGCTTCGGTGTAAGGCTGATCGATCCAGCGGCAATGCTATCCTGAACGATGGCTGGGCCAGAAATCTTGGCCAAGCGATAACGGACCTGATTGCCCTGGGGTGTAAATTCGACGATGCTGGCATCAGAGACGCGCGAATACCGATATTTCACGACGGACCCAACTGTCAGAACGACTTTTACGTAATAAGTGCGCTCATCTTGCTGGGTCATCGCGTAGCGTACCGGGTTCAGAGCAATTCCGGTGACGTCATCGACAATTTCCAGATAGAGACTGTTATTTTCAGGTAAAGCGGCTGGAAGGACTACTTGAAACACTACTTCTGCTTGCGGAAAGCTCAGTTGAGTTTGACTTTTACCGGTGAGCAAACTGGCAAGCGGATTGGTGCAGGAAGTCAATAAAGCTAATGAGAGAATTGAGAGAACGAGAACCTTCAGCGATCTCGTCAAGTGTTTTTTGATTTTGGAGAAGGTCATAGTTTGGGTCAATTCACTGATTCAAAAGAACTAGCGTATGAAGGATTGGTGAATTTCTTCTTGATGGTCTACCAGGCTGCCCAACACACCGTTGACAAACGAGAAGAACTGTCTGAACCAAAGACTTTGGCCAGCTCAATGGCTTCGTTGATCGCTACTTTGATAGGGGTAACTTCAGAGACGGCAAATTCCCACAGGGCAATGCGCAGAATATTGCGGTCGATCACTGCTACCTGATCCATAGGCCATTCAGGAGCGTGTTCGGCGACGATAGCGTCCAGACGGTCAATGATGGGAACGACTCCCATGACGATGGAACGCGAAAATTCCTGGATCTTTTCGTCCGTCTCTTCTTCTGAAAGCCGGGATTCCAGAATTTCTCCAATGGGATGCCCAGTCAGGTCATATTCGTAAAGAACTTGCAAGGCGATGCCTCTTGCCTTGGTACGTGATTTCATTGATGAATTCTACTTTTCTGCAAATGCGATATCTTCGACGTGAATGTTGATTTTCCCAACGTCCATTCCAACCATTTCAGAGATAGAGCGGGATACTTGATTTTGAATGTTGTGGCTGACATCGCGTACGTTGAAATCGCGCTTCAAGACAACATAAAGATCAATGTAGACGACATCATCTTCGACTGAAATATCCACGCCTTCAGCCAAACCCTTTTTAAACAGGGTGTTGACTTCGCGAGGGACTGGGGTGAGGTGGCTGACACCCTCTACGCTGAGCGCAGCGAGTTGGGCAATTGATACCAAAACCTCGGGTGCAATTGTCGTTTTGCCGATTGATTTTTGTTTCTTTTCCATGTGTAAATCACTCCATTCCGGCATGAAAACCTTATCCATTATAACCCCAATCATTCTGAAAGGCCACGCACGCTACTGGTGCGCCAGGGCAATCGCATCAAAATGAAAATGGCAAGAGAATTGCAAAGAAGGAGGGAAAAAAACAAGGAAGAATGAAGTGTCCAACGAACCAAGAACCGGAAACATAACAAAATGTTTTACACAAGTAACAGATCCAAGAATAGAGCGAAGCAAACGACACAAATTGATCGATATCATACTGTTGGCAATTTGCGGAGTAATATGTGGAGCTGATAGCTGGGTAGATATAGAGATGTATGGAAAAGCCAAAAAAGAATGGTTGAAAACATTTTTAGAACTACCCAATGGGATACCTTCACACGATACCTTGGAAGAGTCTTTGCGGCAATTGATCCAGATGAGTTTGAAAAGAGTTTCAGAGAATGGGTTCAAACCATTCATGAATTAACCCGGGGGCAAGTGATAGCCTTAGATGGCAAACAGCTTCGTGGTTCACAGGAAAGCGAAACTGGAAGAAATGCCATCTATATGGTGAGCGCATGGGCTAGTGAAAATCAATTGGTACTGGGACAACAAAAAGTAGAAGAGAAATCTAATGAAATCACAGCAATTCCTCAATTACTGAAGATATTGGAAATAGAAGGATGCATCATAACCATAGACGCTATTGGAACTCAGACCAAAATAGCCGAAATGATACTAGAACGAGGCGGTGATTATCTTCTAGCTGTAAAAGAAAACCAAGGGCGATTGTTCGAGGATATGCAATACATATTTGAAGTAGACAAACAATATAATTTCAATGACGCACCATATCAATACGCAAAGACAGTAAACAAGAACCACGGACGAATTGAAATCCGTCAATGTTGGGCAATCTCTGATCCAGAATTTATCCTCAATCCGCGAGAAGGATCGCTGGCCTGGGCTGAAAAGCCTAATCAGAATTGAATCGGAGCGCAAGATTGGTGAGACCACCGAATCTCAAGTGAGTTACTTTATCACTAGCCTTGAAAATGATGCGAAGAAGATTCTGCATGCTAAACGTAGTCATTGGGGAGTTGAAAACAGCCTTCATTGGGTCTTAGATATTGCATTCAATGAAGATCATAGCAGGGTACGTAAAGATAATTCACCCCAGAATTTCGCCATTATCAGACACATGGCGCTTAATTTACTAAAATTGGAACAATCTCTAAAAGTTGGTATCAAAGCTAAGCGTTTGAGATGCGGTTGGGATACTGATATCTACTAAAGGTCTTTTCTCAATAAGATGCGATTGCCCTGACTGGTGCGCGCGGATGAACTCAAGCACCGTGGCCTCTACGTCGGGGAGCTGCTGGTCGATCAGAATGCAGTGCGTCGAATTTTCCATCCAAACCAGCTCTTTGTCAACGGAGGCAATTCCTTCCAGTATCACAACCGAGCTCATTTGATCAATAGAGTGATCCAGTTTGCCCTGGAAAATTAGGGTCGGGGTAGACATGTTCTGCATCTGATGGCGTACCTGTCGCTGCAATTTGCGTAATTGGGCGGCCGCGTGTAAGGGCACAACGTTGAAGCCCTGCCATTCCATGGTCTCGTCGACTTTTTTTGAAAATATAAGGCTTGAATGGCCAGATGAATTCCGCTGGCGCCAGCCCGGGAACCTGCAAAGCCGGGGCAAAGAGCAATGTGCCTGCAATATCGGGATGACGAATGGAGAGCAGCATTGACAGCAGACCACCCATGGATTCACCCAAGACAACACCTTATTGCATTCTGCTTTCAGACGCAGATACTCTTTTTCTACGGCTTGATACCAGTCCTGCCAACTCACGCTGTTCATTTCCTCAATTGTATGGCCGTGACCAGGCAGCAAAGGGCCTGCAACTGTGTAGCCAAAGTCATGGAGAAACTTTGCGATTGGACGAACTTCAACCGTAGTGGCGGTGAAGCCATGCAGGGTCAGGACACCAATTGGGTTGCCTTTCCAAAAAAAGGAGGAACCATCAAGATCGGCGTGTTGAAAGATTTTTGGAGTTTCCATTATTTATCCCTCGAATACTGGAATGGTTGAAACGGCGTAAGGCATAATTGCTACAGTGTGAATGTGTGGATTAATTTGAAAAGCAGTCTGGATGCCCTGATCAAGGCTGGAGCAGGGTTGCAGGAGCAAGCGCTGGACGGTTTCAGCCGGAATATTGGAGGTTAGCAGAATGGGATGCTTTTGCAAAATCCGGGCAATTTGAATGGCTTTATGGGGGCCTACTTGAAAGCCAAGCTGGTCAAATTTGCGATAAACGGCCTCGATTGAATCTACTCCCTGCATGAAGTCGAGATAAGGTTGACTGCCGACCCCTTCTTCGCAAGCCGCGGCCAGTAGAATGATTCCACCCGGTTTCAGAGTCAGAGAGGCGTGCGTCATGGCTTTTTGCGCCTGATAGAGATTGATATCTTTGGGGAATCCGCCGGCAGAAGCAATTACCAGATCAGCCAATTGGGGCACAGGCTGCATCGAAACCTTGCGGGATTCACAAATTCCTGCCTGCATAACGGCTTGAGGCCGTCCCCAAAAACAAGACAGGATCTGCTTTTCGGAGTTCATTACTACATTCAAAGCCAGATCCAGGTGAATCATGGCTCCAATTTCTTCAATATCCTGGCGTAACGGATTGTCTTCATAGTGACCAACATGAGCGGCTTCATCGAGAAGAAAGGCGTGGTTCGCGGTGATGGTTTTACGTCCACATACGCCGATGGAGGCGCTTTTTGCTCCTCCAGAAAAGCCAGCAAAGTGATGTGGTTCGATATTGCCAACGGCAATTCGCACGTCCGCGGCGTGGAAAAGGCGATTGACATAGACCGGGGTTTGCCGACTGGTTGTTCCTACGTAGATCAATTCCTGCTCCGCATCACAGTTGTGGGCCACAATGCGGTAATTTTGGATGATCTCGGGAGGGAGAATTTTATCAAATTCACTGGCGGTCATAGGTGTATGGGTACCCATACCAATGAGAAAGGTAATTTGATCTGCAGAGATTCCCAGTTCTTTCAACTGGCGCAGCAGAGGCGGCAAAAGAACGGCGTGTGGCACGGGACGCGTTTTATCGTTGATGACAATTACTACCCGGTTTGTGGGCTGGAAGATATGTGACAGCGTGAGTCTTTCCAGCGGGTGATCAAGGGCTTTTTGAATGATCTGGGATGCGGACTGCTGGGGTTCAATTTTGGCAGGCAAAATCTCGTAAGAAGCTACCTGGTCCGGTAAAGAAAATTGCGTATAACCGTGCCCGTAATGAAACTGATAAGAGGTTGTCATGCGTTCCGCTCGAGGTGATTTGAGTTGTGCCAGATCCCATGTCCGCCGTAGATGTGTTCTGGCTGTAACTGCAGTTGTCTTTCAAAAGATACTTGGGCTTTTTCGGGGTTCCAGGTGTTTGCACCGGAAGAAGGCTTTAGATGAGAACCGTGAATACGGATGGAATCCCCACTAAAGAGAGTTTTCGTTGCTTCTGACCAAAGAGAAATGTGACCGGGGGTATGGCCGGGTGTTTCGAGAATAGTTAATTTCCCGAGGTAGGGGAGGGTATCCCCTTCTTGCAGAGTTTGTTGGATAGCGGCCGGCGGTACGTGCATGAGCGGCGCTGCCAAACCATAGAAGAGCTTTTCTATGGCGCCGACTGGTTTGACAATGCGCGAGACGTTGCCAGATTGGATTGCCTGGGCCTCAAGCGGTGAGGCGGCGCAGAGCACGGCCGGGAATTGATTTTGAAGGCGCTGCAGGCAGCCGTCATGATCGCCGTCGGCATGGGTAATCACGATCTTTTCGGGTCGGCAAGAAGCTGCCCGGAACGATCTCATAAGATGCGCATAGTTGTACTCAATTCCAGTGTCGATCAGCAAAGCTGCAGTTTTGCCTACGATCAAATATTGATTGGAAATAGGGGAAGTAATTGCAATGATCCGATCCATCGATTTTTCCTATGGCTTTATTATATTGTCTTTGTCCGGTTTTTACACAGAATTGCGTGGATCGGGGGAGGGCTGAAAAACCAGTAAAGCTCATGGTTTCGATAAGTATTATTATAATAAACATGCTATAATCGTAGTAACGATGATCCTAAAGGAGATTTGTGAGATGATCACCATCCAGAACGCTATTGACCAGTATCTTGAATCTGTCCGATTGGCACGCAGCGCGCGCACCGCGGTGACCTACGCCAATGCCATGCACTATTTTATTGAAACACTGCAGCGTCATGGCCTGGATACCGAGAAGGATGATCTTTCTCGACTCAATGAGGATGCCATTACCTGGTTGGCGCAGGACCTCAAGTCTTTGGCTGCTACAACGGAACGGCTGTATCTGACGGCCGCTACAGGTTTCTATTCCTTTCTGACTGCCGATAATCTGGCCAATGTGAACCTGCCCCGAATCAAGATGCTCATCCAGCAGCGTGCCAGACGGCCTGGACAGCGCTTACCGCAGTTCCCGGTCAAAGCCATTGAAAAAGTTCTGCTATGCGCAACTGATCTCTCCAAGAAGCCCTATGAAACGAGCGAAGAGCGGCTGATCAATCTGCGGGATCGGGCTTTTTTGTTGACGCTGGCGGATACCGGGCTGCGCGTGCACGAGGCCTGTGCCCTGCGGCGCGGCGATCTGGACTGGAATGAAGGAAAAGCCATGATCATCGGCAAGGGCAATCGGCAGGACATTGTGCGCTTTTCAACGCGGGCCACAGATGCCTTATCTGATTACCTGAACGCTCGCCGCGAGATCGATGGCTCTTCGAACCGGGCGCTCTCTTCTTTACCGCTCTTCGCACGTCACGACCGCGGTGCTGGCAGCAAGATAAAACCCATGACCACGACCACAGGCCGCAATATTGTGACCAGCCGCGTAGAAGAGTTTCTAGGCAAAGAAGCCGTGGGCACGATCACTCCACACTCATTTCGGCATTATTTCGTCACTCGCGTGTTGCGCTCTTCCGGGAATCTCAAACTGGCTCAGGAGCTGGCACGGCATAAGAATATTGCAGTGACCCAACGCTATGCTCACCTCACCGATGACGAACTGGATAAAGGCTACTGGGAAGCCATTGAAGAAAAGAAATAAAAAAAATCCGCTCCGAGTTTCTCGGAGCGGATCCAGTTTATGCAATATTGTTTAATTACTTGACAACAACAACATTACTTGCCTGGAGGCCTTTCGGGCCTTTTTCGATAGAAAACTCGACTTTTTGGCCTTCTTCAAGGTTGCGATAACCCTCGCCCTGGATAGCGGAGAAGTGCACGAAGACATCCTCGCCGCCTTCGCGGGAAATGAAGCCATAACCTTTGGTTCCGTTGAACCACTTGACCGTACCGACGATCCGTTCAGACATTTATTTGCCTCCTATAGCAAAACGACCAAATATTAGGATAGTGTTTTCGTTCTATCGGAGCGGTCAAAAAAAGACAGCCCTGGTGCTTTCACGCCTTGGGGTTGTCTTTTTACATCCAACAAGAACTACTAAGCATCCTACGCGAATAACTTTATCATAATTATTCGCGAAAGTCAATAGCATTTGTTAATCAAAATTTAACAAACTTTTAGTCTTCGGCCAAAACTTCTTTGGCCTTCTTGGATTGCTTGCCGCGTTCTTCAGTATCCAGAATGCGCTTGCGAATGCGGTAATTGAGCGGTGTTACCTCGAGCAGCTCATCCTCGGCCAGATATTCGATGGCCTGATCCAGGCTCATTTCCAGTGGCGGGGTCAAGCGGATTTCGATATCCTTGTTCGAAGAACGCATGTTGGTCAGGTGCTTCTTCTTGCATACGTTGACGGTCACGTCATCCGGGCGCTGGGTTTCGCCGACCACCATACCTTCGTAGACATCCACCCCGGCGCCATAGAACAGGACGCCTCTCTCTTCGGCGTTCTTCAGCCCATAAGTAGAAGCCTGCCCGGTTTCCCAGGCGACGATGGAACTGGTGGCACGGGCCGAGATTGGGCCGGCCAGAGGCAGATAACCATGGAAAAGGGTGTTCAGAATACCCATGCCGCGGGTGGCGGTCAGAAACTGATAGCGGAAGCCCAACAGGCCGCGAGTTGGCACCAGATAGCTCAGGTGCACGGTGTTATCGGGATTGTTGGTCATATCCAGCATTTTGCCACGGCGATTGCCCAACATTTCGACCACAGTTCCAACGGTATCGGGACTGGTATCGATGGAAAGGTCTTCAAACGGTTCCAGCACTTCCCCATTGGGACCAGATTTGAAAATGGCCTCGGGCCGGGAAACCTGAAATTCATAGCCTTCACGGCGCATGGTTTCGATCAAAATAGCCAGATGCAGCTCTCCCCTACCCGAAACCAGGAAGGTATCTGGACTGTCTGTTTCTTCTACACGCAATGCTACGTTATTTTTCAATTCATCAAAGAGGCGATCCCGCAATTTGCGCGAAGTACTCCATTTGCCCTCTTTGCCGGTGAAGGGCGACGTGTTGACGCCAAAGGTCATGCGCACGGTAGGCTCTTCGACGGTGATGGTCGGCAGTGCTACCGGATGCTCGGCATCGGCCAGTGTTTCGCCAATGTTGATGGCTTCGAGGCCGGCAATGGCCACGATGTCCCCTGCAGTGGCTGATTCCACCTCAACCTTATCCAGGCCCTGGTAGACGTACAAATAACGGGCGCGTTCGGGAACAATGGTGCCGTCTTTGAGGATGCGGGCCACTGGTGCACCGGCGACCATCTTACCGGCATGAATGCGGCCAACGGCAGTGACGCCGCGGTAATCATCGTAGCCCAGATTGGTAACCAGAAGCTGCAGGGGCGCATCTACATCCACGACCGGGGCCGGAACGTTTTCAAGGATGGCGTTGAAAAGAGGCTGCAAATTCGGTTCGAGTTGATAGGTCAGCCCGGCCTGCTGGGTAATGGCGTTGCAGTAAATAAGGGGAAATCACACTGCTCATCATTGGCGCCCAGTTCCACAAAGAGATCAAAGGTCAGGTTGACGGCGCGTTCGGGGTCAGCGTCTTTGCGGTCCATTTTGTTGATGACCACAATGGCCTTGTGGCCCATTTCAAGGGCTTTCTTGAGCACAAAGCGGGTCTGCGGCATGGGGCCTTCTGCAGCATCGACGAGCAGCAGCACGCCATCGACCATGTTCATGACACGCTCTACCTCACCGCCAAAATCGGCGTGCCCTGGGGTATCGACAATATTAATTTTGACCATCTCTCCCGTTTTGGGATCAGGGATGGTAATGGCCGTATTTTTGGCCAGAATGGTAATACCGCGCTCGCGCTCCAGGTCATTGGAGTCCATGACGCGCTCCTGCACCTGCTGATTTTCACGAAATACGCGGGCCTGTTTGAGTAAACCGTCTACCAAGGTTGTCTTGCCATGATCGACGTGAGCGATAATGGCAACGTTGCGAATGTCATTGCGAACTTTTTCCATGAGTTGAATCCAGTCTCTAATACCCTTCCAGAATTAACAACCCTTTATCTTATCAGAGGCGCGCTTTCTTGAAAAGGGTCACTTTTGTCATTGTTACGACCAAGTTATCACCTGCCCCATTTTCGAAGGAAAACGCAGAGATAGACTTGCGCTAATCAGAGCGAATGAAAAGCGCAAAAAGTTTGAAATGGAATTCACCTTCATGGTTTCGATAACTGCGGGACCCTCAAAAAAACGAAGGCGAGCGAATCGAAACGATTCTCTTACAGCGTTCCCTGACCCAACAACAGGGATTGCGCTAAATAGAATACATGTTCCATACTTTAATTATAGCTCAGGTGTCAAGTTTGCCGAAGACAAAAAAGAGTTCCCTTGAGGGGAACTCCAATACCCTGTTAAACAGGGGAAAATTGTTTGGCCGATATTATTCCTCTTGATTCTGGGCAGATTGAAATCAAGAAATGGAATTTAGCACAGCGCTAGTCTTTGTTTTGCATGCCGAAGCGCAGCAAGAGGAGGTAAACCCCAAAGATGATCAGGGCAATCGAACCCGTATTGCCGACAAAGCCCAACGCGTTGGCTGGATTGCCGCCGATATACAGCCCCCAACCCACCATGGCAAGCACTCCCCCGGGAATCAGCGGCCACCAGGTGAACTTTTTGAGAATAATCCGCGAGAAAACGGTGATGAGCAGCCAGCCCAGGGCAAACCAGACCAGCATCACCCCGGTTTCCACCAATCCCTGCGGGCTGGCGGCGCGGCTCCAGGCGATGGAGATGCCTGGGCCAATGGTAATCAGCAAACAGCCCGGAATGACCAGCCCCAGTAACTTTTGCAGATAGCCCCAGAGCAGAAAAACGGCCCCCAACAGCAGGCAAATGCTCATCACAAAGTCGAAAATGGTGGCTTTGGAAAAGAGCAAGGAATAGGCGGTTCCGCCAAAGACAGCGGCGCAGATCAGCGACCACCAGGCGGTGTTCTGGAAGAAAAGCCGCAGGATGATGAAAATGATGATCCAACTGAGAGTAAAGAAGAGGGCCAAATAGCCAAAACGGCTGATGAGGGGGAATTCGTAGAAATGCTGCAGCGCAAGAAAGGCACCCAACCCGATGCTGGTGACCAGCAGCCCAGCAATGAGCCAACCCTTGCCCTTGAACACGATGCCGTACATCAACAGGAGCAGGCCCAAAACAGCGGGAATCGAGATGATCAGCCACTGAGTATGCAACTGCTGGTCCACCAGAAAGAACACCCCAGCGACGATTAACATCAATCCAAACAGCGTGGTAATTTGATTATTCTTTTTCATTGGATTGTCCGTGCGATTGTGTAACATGGAAAGCCCTTGCCTTTAGATATTGATGATACCGAGCTCTTTTGCTTTCAAGACCGCCTGCATGCGATCGCGAACGCTCAGTTTGCTCAGAATACTGGAGAGATGATTCTTGACGGTCCCCTCCGAAATGACCAGTTTGGCCGCGATTTCTTTGTTGCTGGCCCCGGTGGCTACCAGGCGAATGATCTCGATCTCGCGCGGCGACAGCGGATCAGGCAAAAAATTCTCGGTATTCTTCGACACTGGTTTGGAGATGCGGGAAAATTCTGACACCACCTTGGCGGTAACGGAAGGAACCAGAAAGTACTCTCCTTGCGCGGCTGCCCGAATGGCTTCAGTGAGCTTCTCTGAGGATACGTCCTTCAACAAATAGCCGACGGCGCCGGCGCGCAGCCCTTCGAACACGTTTTCGTCATCATCGAAAGTGGTCAGCACGATCACGTGGGTGGGTTTATTCAACTGCATGATGCGTTTGGTTGCCTCGACCCCATCCATTACCGGCATGCGTAAATCCATGAGCACCACATCAGGGGAATGTTGCAGCACCATGCGAATCGCCTCTTCCCCATTGGATGCATCCCCCACGATCTCGAAATCAGGATAGGCAGTCAAAAGCGTACGCAACGCTTCGCGAAACAAGGATTGATCATCGACAATTAATATTTTGATCGTCATAGCCTTTATCCAGGTATATTTACCAGAATCTGAAATCCTTCGCCTTTTGCTGTTTTGATCTCTACCTTGCCATTAATCAGCCGAACACGTTCGCGAATCCCGATCAGGCCAAAGCCGCCCTCCGCGATGTCGGAACCAACCCCATTATCGGTGACAGACAGGGTGATTTCTTGGGTATTCTCAAAACTCAGTACTATTTTAACCTGAGTTGACTGAGAATGCTTATTGGCATTGTTGATGCCTTCCTGGACGACGCGAAACAGGGTAACGTCGGTTTGCGGTGGAATCTGGCGAGGAGAACCCAGCACGGTGAAATCAAATTTGCGTCCCTCACTCTCTGAGGTAGTGATCAATTTCTCAATGCGTTCAGAGAGGGTCAGAGCGCCCAGGTTATCTTCGCGCAAAGCGGAAACACTGTTGCGCACGTCCTGTAATGCGGTAGCGGAAAGGTCCTGTGCTTTTTCGAGAAGCTGCGCTGACTTCTGAGGGTCTTCCTGAATAACTGCCAGAGCTGCCTTGATCTGCATATTGATCGTGGTCAGATAGTGGCCCAGACCATCGTGAATTTCGCGAGCCAGGCGGTTGCGTTCCTGCGAAACCGCCAGATCCTTGACTTGAGTGGCATATTCGCTGAGGTGGTGATTGGCTTCAGAAAGCTCCCCCGCCAGCTTTTCCATCTTGATGCGTCCCTTTTGTTCGGTATAGGCCATTTCGGTAAAGATCAAAATGAACACCTGGCCGGCAAAGAAAGCAGGCAGCCCTTCCCAGACCACTCCCCAACTGCTGGTGTAACTCATGATCGAAAGCACATAAGTAATGAAAATACCCGCATTAACCACCAGAATCCAGTCATGATCCAGTGACATGGCCGTATGAGCGACCAGGGGCAGCAAAATGAGAGCGTTGAAACCGGCGCCCTTGCCAAAATAAACAATCAGACCGCCAATGACAAGCTGTACCCCGAAATAGATCAGTTTGGGGATCAGTTTGCCTAACTGGTTGACATAGGCAAAGCCATAAATCCCTAAAGTGATGTAGGCAATCCCCAAACAAATGAGGACCGTAATCAAAAAGAGAGAAGTCTGCGGCGGTTTACTGAAGGTGGTGAAATACGAAATCAGCACCACCAAAGCAAAGGCAAGATCGGTACCGCTGGAAATGTTGAAATCGGAGAAAGCAGTCCTTTTCATTGAGGTAATTATAGCAACATTGATTTTTCAGGGGAATTGATCGAAAGGCATACTTTCAGGGCAAGTCTATCTTTGGATAGGCTTTGGAGTATGACCTTTTTCACATTACAAGGTGATGAGGGAGACCTAAACTTAGGGCACAACAAGGTGAAAAATGAACTTATTAATGATCTACCCGGAATTCCCAGATACTTTTTGGAGCTTCAAGCATGCATTGAAGTTCGTCGATAAGAAAGTCAGCAACCCCCCGTTGGGCCTGATGACCGTTTCGGCTCTCCTCCCGAAGGAGTGGAACAAGAAGTTGATCGATACCAACATCTATCCGCTTACCGATGAGGATATCGATTGGGCCGATCTCGTCTTCGTGAGTGCCATGGATATCCAACGCAACACAATCGAGGCAATCATCCGACGAGTGCAGGCGCGCGGCAAGAAAGTCGCTGCCGGAGGGCCCTTATTTACCGAAGATTATACCCAGTTTGATTTCGTTGATTATCTGGTGTTGAACGAAGGCGAGATCACTGTTCCTGAATTTGTCCGCGACTATCTGGCCGGCACAGCCAGGCACATTTACCAGACAGAACAATTTGCTGACATGAGCCAATCGCCGGCCCCGGATATCTCGATCATCAAGCTGGCGGATTATGACTGTATGAGCATCCAGTTTTCACGCGGATGCCCCTTCCGCTGCGATTTTTGCAACGTGACCGCTCTGTTGGGGCACGAACCGCGCTTGAAAACAGCAGCACAGATCATTGCCGAGCTGGATCAGCTCTATGCAGCCGGCTGGCGGCGCAACGTCTTTTTCGTGGATGACAATTTCATTGGCAACAAAAAATATCTCAAAGAAGAAGTTTTACCGGCATTGATCCGCTGGCGGAAAGGCAAAGTAGGCTGCCTGTTCCTGACCGAGGTTTCCATCAACCTGGCAGATGACAAACAACTCATGAAAATGCTGGTACAGGCCGGCTTTATTTCGGTTTTCATTGGCATCGAAACCCCGGATGAAGACAGTTTGCAAAGCTGTAATAAGAAGCAGAATGTCAAACGGGACCTGATCGCCAACATTCATGAAATTCAACAAGCCGGCATTCAGGTCATGGCCGGGTTCATCGTTGGGTTTGACAGTGATACTCCCTCGATCTTCAACCGGATGACCGATTTCATCCAGAAGAGCGGCGTGGTCACCGCGATGGTAGGGCTGCTGCAGGCGCCCAATAAGACAGAACTCTATAACAAGCTGGAGCAACAGGGCCGGATCATCAAAGAGATGACCGGGGATAACACTGACGGCACCAGCAACATCATCCCGGTGATGGATGCCGGTGTGCTGCGCGATGGCTATCTGCAGATCATGGATCACATCTATGCGCCGAAGTACTTCTATCAGCGCATCAAAACCTTCCTGCGCGAGTATCAACCGACGAAATCCAGTGTAACCATTGAATGGAATGAAGTGGCAGCATTACTGAAGACGGTGGTGCTGATCGGCTTCAACCCGAAAGTTGCCGGATATTACTGGAATCTATTCTTCTGGACATTGTTCCATTTCCCCTCCAAATTCCCGCTGGCAATCACTCTGACGGTCTATGGTTACCACTTTCAGAAGGTGGCTGACCAAAACAAACGGCGAATTCTGCACAAAGGCCCGACTGAATCCCCGGCCGGAGCTCTGGGAGAAAGCCTTTAGTCACGAAATAAGAGTAGCCTGTGGCTACTCTTATTTAAAAGTAAGTTCGAGCAAGAAAGGATCGTGATCTGACATCTGCTTCGACTCAGGGAGGCCAGTATTCAAATGAATAACCGTGGATTGGATTTCTACCTGACTGACACAGGCACGATTCAGCAGCATCTGATCAAATAGAGAAGCGCTGCCTTGATACAGAATGGAATAACGGGATTCTGCAGGAACGGTGCTGGCCAGATTCATCCAATGATCAGAGGCAAATTGTGCCAATGCCTGTGATTCTGGCGTGTCGTTAAAATCACCCCCAACAAGAATGCAGGCAGCAGGGTCATCCTTCTGCAATTCTGCAGCGAAAGAAGCGATCCATTGCGTTTGAGCGATGCGTTTGGGCTCTTCAGGCCGAGACGGCGGCTGGATGGCACCAAACTCGGCTGTATTCGCCAGATTCGAAACCAGATGCACCCCCACAACCTCCATATGCTGCCCCATAACTCGAAGCGGAAGTGGGTAATTTCCAGTTCATGGGGCAGCATGGAGGTTGTGGGGGTGCATCTGGTTTCGAATCTGGCGATACAGCCGAGTTTGGTGCCATCCAGCCGCCGTCTCGGCCTGAAGAGCCCAAACGCATCGCTCAAACGCAATGGATCGCTTCTTCGCTGCAGAATTGCAGAATGATGACCTGCTGCCTGCATTCTTGTTGGGGGTGATTTTAACGACACGCCAGAATCACAGGCATTGGCACAATTTGCCTCTGAATCATTGGATGAATCTGGCCAGCACCGTCCTGCAGAATCCCGTTATTCCATTCTGTATCAAGGCAGCGCTTCTCTATTTGATCAGATGCTGCTGAATCGTGCCTGTGTCAGTCAGGTAGAAATCCAATCCACGGTTATTCATTGAATACTGGCCTCCCTGAGTCGAAGCAGATGTCAGATCACGATCCTTCTTGCTCGAACTTACTTTTAAATAAGAGTAGCCACAGGCTACTCTTATTCGTGGACTAAAGGCTTTCTCCCAGAGCTCCGGCCGGGGAATTCAGTCGGGCCTTTGTGCAGAATTCGCCGTTTGTTTTGGTCAGCCACCTTCTGAAAGTGGTAACCATAGACCGTCAGAGTGATTGCCAGCGGGAATTTGGAGGGGAAATGGAACAATGTCCAGAAGAATAGATTCCAGTAATATCCGGCAACTTTCGGGGTGGAAGCCGATCAGCACCACCGTCTTCAGTAATGCTGCCACTTCATTCCATTCAATGGTTACACTGGATTTCGTCGGTTGATACTCGCGCAGGAAGGTTTTGATGCGCTGATAGAAGTACTTCGGCGCATAGATGTGATCCATGATCTGCAGATAGCCATCGCGCCAGCACACCGGCATCCATCACCGGATGATGTTGCTGGTGCCGTCAGTGGTTGCCCCGGCATCTCTTTGATGATCCGGCCCTGTTGCTCCAGCTTGTTATAGAGGTTCTGTCTTATTGGGCGCCTGCAGCAGCCCTACCAGCGCGGGTGACCACGCCGCTCTTCTGGATGAAATCGGTCATCCGGTTGAAGATCGAGGGAGTATCACTGTCAAACCCAACGATGAACCCGGCCATGACCTGAATGCCGGCTTGTTGAATTTCATGAATGTTGGCGATCAGGTCCCGTTTGACATTCTGCTTCTTATTACAGCTTTGCAAACTGTCTTCATCCGGGGTTTCGATGCCAATGAAAACCGAAATAAAGCCGGCCTGTACCAGCATTTTCATGAGTTGTTTGTCATCTGCCAGGTTGATGGAAACCTCGGTCAGGAACAGGCAGCCTACTTTGCCTTTCCGCCAGCGGATCAATGCCGGTAAAACTTCTTCTTTGAGATATTTTTTGTTGCCAATGAAATTGTCATCCACGAAAAAGACGTTGCGCCGCCAGCCGGCTGCATAGAGCTGATCCAGCTCGGCAATGATCTGTGCTGCTGTTTTCAAGCGCGGTTCGTGCCCCAACAGAGCGGTCACGTTGCAAAAATCGCAGCGGAAGGGGCATCCGCGTGAAAACTGGATGCTCATACAGTCATAATCCGCCAGCTTGATGATCGAGATATCCGGGGCCGGCGATTGGCTCATGTCAGCAAATTGTTCTGTCTGGTAAATGTGCCTGGCTGTGCCGGCCAGATAGTCGCGGACAAATTCAGGAACAGTGATCTCGCCTTCGTTCAACACCAGATAATCAACGAAATCAAACTGGGTATAATCTTCGGTAAATAAGGGCCCTCCGGCAGCGACTTTCTTGCCGCGCGCCTGCACTCGTCGGATGATTGCCTCGATTGTGTTGCGTTGGATATCCATGGCACTCACGAAGACGAGATCGGCCCAATCGATATCCTCATCGGTAAGCGGATAGATGTTGGTATCGATCAACTTCTTGTTCCACTCCTTCGGGAGGAGAGCCGAAACGGTCATCAGGCCCAACGGGGGGTTGCTGACTTTCTTATCGACGAACTTCAATGCATGCTTGAAGCTCCAAAAAGTATCTGGGAATTCCGGGTAGATCATTAATAAGTTCATTTTTCACCTTGTTGTGCCCTAAGTTTAGGTCTCCCTCATCACCTTGTAATGTGAAAAAGGTCATACTCCAAAGCCTATCCAAAGATAGACTTGCCCTGAAAGTATGCCTTTCGATCAATTCCCCTGAAAAATCAATGTTGCTATAATTACCTCAATGAAAAGGACTGCTTTCTCCGATTTCAACATTTCCAGCGGTACCGATCTTGCCTTTGCTTTGGTGGTGCTGATTTCGTATTTCACCACCTTCAGTAAACCGCCGCAGACTTCTCTCTTTTTGATTACGGTCCTCATTTGTTTGGGGATTGCCTACATCACTTTAGGGATTTATGGCTTTGCCTATGTCAACCAGTTAGGCAAACTGATCCCCAAACTGATCTATTTCGGGGTACAGCTTGTCATTGGCGGTCTGATTGTTTATTTTGGCAAGGGCGCCGGTTTCAACGCTCTCATTTTGCTGCCCCTGGTCGCTCATACGGCCATGTCACTGGATCATGACTGGATTCTGGTGGTTAATGCGGGTATTTTCATTACTTATGTGCTTTCGATCATGAGTTACACCAGCAGTTGGGGAGTGGTCTGGGAAGGGCTGCCTGCTTTCTTTGCCGGCCAGGTGTTCATTTTGATCTTTACCGAAATGGCCTATACCGAACAAAAGGGACGCATCAAGATGGAAAAGCTGGCGGGGGAGCTTTCTGAAGCCAATCACCACCTCAGCGAATATGCCACTCAAGTCAAGGATCTGGCGGTTTCGCAGGAACGCAACCGCCTGGCTCGCGAAATTCACGATGGTCTGGGCCACTATCTGACCACGATCAATATGCAGATCAAGGCAGCTCTGGCAGTTATTCAGGAAGACCCTCAGAAGTCAGCGCAGCTTCTCGAAAAAGCACAGGACCTTTCCGCTACCGCATTACAGGACGTGCGCAACAGTGTTTCCGCTTTGCGCGAAGATAACCTGGGCGCTCTGACCCTCTCTGAACGCATTGAGAAATTGATCACTACCTCAGAGAGTGAGGGACGCAAATTTGATTTCACCGTGCTGGGTTCTCCTCGCCAGATTCCACCGCAAACCGACGTTACCCTGTTTCGCGTCGTCCAGGAAGGCATCAACAATGCCAATAAGCATTCTCAGTCAACTCAGGTTAAAATAGTACTGAGTTTTGAGAATACCCAAGAAATCACCCTGTCTGTCACCGATAATGGGGTTGGTTCCGACATCGCGGAGGGCGGCTTTGGCCTGATCGGGATTCGCGAACGTGTTCGGCTGATTAATGGCAAGGTAGAGATCAAAACAGCAAAAGGCGAAGGATTTCAGATTCTGGTAAATATACCTGGATAAAGGCTATGACGATCAAAATATTAATTGTCGATGATCAATCCTTGTTTCGCGAAGCGTTGCGTACGCTTTTGACTGCCTATCCTGATTTCGAGATCGTGGGGGATGCATCCAATGGGGAAGAGGCGATTCGCATGGTGCTGCAACATTCCCCTGATGTGGTGCTCATGGATTTACGCATGCCGGTAATGGATGGGGTCGAGGCAACCAAACGCATCATGCAGTTGAATAAACCCACCCACGTGATCGTGCTGACCACTTTCGATGATGACGAAAACGTGTTCGAAGGGCTGCGCGCCGGCGCCGTCGGCTATTTGTTGAAGGACGTATCCTCAGAGAAGCTCACTGAAGCCATTCGGGCAGCCGCGCAAGGAGAGTACTTTCTGGTTCCTTCCGTTACCGCCAAGGTGGTGTCAGAATTTTCCCGCATCTCCAAACCAGTGTCGAAGAATACCGAGAATTTTTTGCCTGATCCGCTGTCGCCGCGCGAGATCGAGATCATTCGCCTGGTAGCCACCGGGGCCAGCAACAAAGAAATCGCGGCCAAACTGGTCATTTCGGAGGGGACCGTCAAGAATCATCTCTCCAGTATTCTGAGCAAACTGAGCGTTCGCGATCGCATGCAGGCGGTCTTGAAAGCAAAAGAGCTCGGTATCATCAATATCTAAAGGCAAGGGCTTTCCATGTTACACAATCGCACGGACAATCCAATGAAAAAGAATAATCAAATTACCACGCTGTTTGGATTGATGTTAATCGTCGCTGGGGTGTTCTTTCTGGTGGACCAGCAGTTGCATACTCAGTGGCTGATCATCTCGATTCCCGCTGTTTTGGGCCTGCTCCTGTTGATGTACGGCATCGTGTTCAAGGGCAAGGGTTGGCTCATTGCTGGGCTGCTGGTCACCAGCATCGGGTTGGGTGCCTTTCTTGCGCTGCAGCATTTCTACGAATTCCCCCTCATCAGCCGTTTTGGCTATTTGGCCCTCTTCTTTACTCTCAGTTGGATCATCATTTTCATCATCCTGCGGCTTTTCTTCCAGAACACCGCCTGGTGGTCGCTGATCTGCGCCGCTGTCTTTGGCGGAACCGCCTATTCCTTGCTCTTTTCCAAAGCCACCATTTTCGACTTTGTGATGAGCATTTGCCTGCTGTTGGGGGCCGTTTTTCTGCTCTGGGGCTATCTGCAAAAGTTACTGGGGCTGGTCATTCCGGGCTGTTTGCTGATTACCATTGGCCCAGGCATCTCCATCGCCTGGAGCCGCGCCGCCAGCCCGCAGGGATTGGTGGAAACCGGGGTGATGCTGGTCTGGTTTGCCCTGGGCTGGCTGCTCATCACCGTTTTCTCGCGGATTATTCTCAAAAAGTTCACCTGGTGGCCGCTGATTCCCGGGGGAGTGCTTGCCATGGTGGGTTGGGGGCTGTATATCGGCGGCAATCCAGCCAACGCGTTGGGCTTTGTCGGCAATACGGGTTCGATTGCCCTGATCATCTTTGGGGTTTACCTCCTCTTGCTGCGCTTCGGCATGCAAAACAAAGACTAGCGCTGTGCTAAATTCCATTTCTTGATTTCAATCTGCCCAGAATCAAGAGGAATAATATCGGCCAAACAATTTTCCCCTGTTTAACAGGGTATTGGAGTTCCCCTCAAGGGAACTCTTTTTTGTCTTCGGCAAACTTGACACCTGAGCTATAATTAAAGTATGGAACATGTATTCTATTTAGCGCAATCCCTGTTGTTGGGTCAGGGAACGCTGTAAGAGAATCGTTTCGATTCGCTCGCCTTCGTTTTTTTGAGGGTCCCGCAGTTATCGAAACCATGAAGGTGAATTCCATTTCAAACTTTTTGCGCTTTTCATTCGCTCTGATTAGCGCAAGTCTATCTCTGCGTTTTCCTTCGAAAATGGGGCAGGTGATAACTTGGTCGTAACAATGACAAAAGTGACCCTTTTCAAGAAAGCGCGCCTCTGATAAGATAAAGGGTTGTTAATTCTGGAAGGGTATTAGAGACTGGATTCAACTCATGGAAAAAGTTCGCAATGACATTCGCAACGTTGCCATTATCGCTCACGTCGATCATGGCAAGACAACCTTGGTAGACGGTTTACTCAAACAGGCCCGCGTATTTCGTGAAAATCAGCAGGTGCAGGAGCGCGTCATGGACTCCAATGACCTGGAGCGCGAGCGCGGTATTACCATTCTGGCCAAAAATACGGCCATTACCATCCCTGATCCCAAAACGGGAGAGATGGTCAAAATTAATATTGTCGATACCCCAGGGCACGCCGATTTTGGCGGTGAGGTAGAGCGTGTCATGAACATGGTCGATGGCGTGCTGCTGCTCGTCGATGCTGCAGAAGGCCCCATGCCGCAGACCCGCTTTGTGCTCAAGAAAGCCCTTGAAATGGGCCACAAGGCCATTGTGGTCATCAACAAAATGGACCGCAAAGACGCTGACCCCGAACGCGCCGTCAACCTGACCTTTGATCTCTTTGTGGAACTGGGCGCCAATGATGAGCAGTGTGATTTCCCCTTATTTACTGCAACGCCATTACCCAGCAGGCCGGGCTGACCTATCAACTCGAACCGAATTTGCAGCCTCTTTTCAACGCCATCCTTGAAAACGTTCCGGCCCCGGTCGTGGATGTAGATGCGCCCCTGCAGCTTCTGGTTACCAATCTGGGCTACGATGATTACCGCGGCGTCACTGCCGTTGGCCGCATTCATGCCGGTAAGATGGTCGCCGGTGCACCAGTGGCCCGCATCCTCAAAGACGGCACCATTGTTCCCGAACGCGCCCGTTATTTGTACGTCTACCAGGGCCTGGATAAGGTTGAGGTGGAATCAGCCACTGCAGGGGACATCGTGGCCATTGCCGGCCTCGAAGCCATCAACATTGGCGAAACACTGGCCGATGCCGAGCATCCGGTAGCACTGCCGACCATCACCGTCGAAGAGCCTACCGTGCGCATGACCTTTGGCGTCAACACGTCGCCCTTCACCGGCAAAGAGGGCAAATGGAGTACTTCGCGCAAATTGCGGGATCGCCTCTTTGATGAATTGAAAAATAACGTAGCATTGCGTGTAGAAGAAACAGACAGTCCAGATACCTTCCTGGTTTCGGGTAGGGGAGAGCTGCATCTGGCTATTTTGATCGAAACCATGCGCCGTGAAGGCTATGAATTTCAGGTTTCCCGGCCCGAGGCCATTTTCAAATCTGGTCCCAATGGGGAAGTGCTGGAACCGTTTGAAGACCTTTCCATCGATACCAGTCCCGATACCGTTGGAACTGTGGTCGAAATGTTGGGCAATCGCCGTGGCAAAATGCTGGATATGACCAACAATCCCGATAACACCGTGCACCTGAGCTATCTGGTGCCAACTCGCGGCCTGTTGGGCTTCCGCTATCAGTTTCTGACCGCCACCCGCGGCATGGGTATTCTGAACACCCTTTTCCATGGTTATCTGCCTCTGGCCGGCCCAATCTCGGCCCGTGCCACCAGTTCCATCGTCGCCTGGGAAACCGGGCAGGCTTCTACTTATGGGCTGAAGAACGCCGAAGAGAGAGGCGTCCTGTTCTATGGCGCCGGGGTGGATGTCTACGAAGGTATGGTGGTCGGCGAAACCCAGCGCCCGGATGACGTGACCGTCAACGTATGCAAGAAGAAGCACCTGACCAACATGCGTTCTTCGAACAAGGATATCGAAATCCGCTTGACCCCGCCACTGGAAATGAGCCTGGATCAGGCCATCGAATATCTGGCCGAGGATGAGCTGCTCGAGGTAACACCGCTCAATTACCGCATTCGCAAGCGCATTCTGGATACTGAAGAACGCGGCAAGCAATCCAAGAAGGCCAAAGAAGTTTTGGCCGAAGACTAAAAGTTTGTTAAATTTTGATTAACAAATGCTATTGACTTTCGCGAATAATTATGATAAAGTTATTCGCGTAGGATGCTTAGTAGTTCTTGTTGGATGTAAAAAGACAACCCCAAGGCGTGAAAGCACCAGGGCTGTCTTTTTTTGACCGCTCCGATAGAACGAAAACACTATCCTAATATTTGGTCGTTTTGCTATAGGAGGCAAATAAATGTCTGAACGGATCGTCGGTACGGTCAAGTGGTTCAACGGAACCAAAGGTTATGGCTTCATTTCCCGCGAAGGCGGCGAGGATGTCTTCGTGCACTTCTCCGCTATCCAGGGCGAGGGTTATCGCAACCTTGAAGAAGGCCAAAAAGTCGAGTTTTCTATCGAAAAAGGCCCGAAAGGCCTCCAGGCAAGTAATGTTGTTGTTGTCAAGTAATTAAACAATATTGCATAAACTGGATCCGCTCCGAGAAACTCGGAGCGGATTTTTTTTATTTCTTTTCTTCAATGGCTTCCCAGTAGCCTTTATCCAGTTCGTCATCGGTGAGGTGAGCATAGCGTTGGGTCACTGCAATATTCTTATGCCGTGCCAGCTCCTGAGCCAGTTTGAGATTCCCGGAAGAGCGCAACACGCGAGTGACGAAATAATGCCGAAATGAGTGTGGAGTGATCGTGCCCACGGCTTCTTTGCCTAGAAACTCTTCTACGCGGCTGGTCACAATATTGCGGCCTGTGGTCGTGGTCATGGGTTTTATCTTGCTGCCAGCACCGCGGTCGTGACGTGCGAAGAGCGGTAAAGAAGAGAGCGCCCGGTTCGAAGAGCCATCGATCTCGCGGCGAGCGTTCAGGTAATCAGATAAGGCATCTGTGGCCCGCGTTGAAAAGCGCACAATGTCCTGCCGATTGCCCTTGCCGATGATCATGGCTTTTCCTTCATTCCAGTCCAGATCGCCGCGCCGCAGGGCACAGGCCTCGTGCACGCGCAGCCCGGTATCCGCCAGCGTCAACAAAAAAGCCCGATCCCGCAGATTGATCAGCCGCTCTTCGCTCGTTTCATAGGGCTTCTTGGAGAGATCAGTTGCGCATAGCAGAACTTTTTCAATGGCTTTGACCGGGAACTGCGGTAAGCGCTGTCCAGGCCGTCTGGCACGCTGCTGGATGAGCATCTTGATTCGGGGCAGGTTCACATTGGCCAGATTATCGGCAGTCAGAAAGGAATAGAAACCTGTAGCGGCCGTCAGATACAGCCGTTCCGTTGTAGCAGCCAAAGACTTGAGGTCCTGCGCCAACCAGGTAATGGCATCCTCATTGAGTCGAGAAAGATCATCCTTCTCGGTATCCAGGCCATGACGCTGCAGTGTTTCAATAAAATAGTGCATGGCATTGGCGTAGGTCACCGCGGTGCGCGCGCTGCGTGCCAATCGGACAGATTCAAGATACTGGTCAATAGCGTTCTGGATGGTGATCATCTCACAAATCTCCTTTAGGATCATCGTTACTACGATTATAGCATGTTTATTATAATAATACTTATCGAAACCATGAGCTTTACTGGTTTTTCAGCCCTCCCCCGATCCACGCAATTCTGTGTAAAAACCGGACAAAGACAATATAATAAAGCCATAGGAAAAATCGATGGATCGGATCATTGCAATTACTTCCCCTATTTCCAATCAATATTTGATCGTAGGCAAAACTGCAGCTTTGCTGATCGACACTGGAATTGAGTACAACTATGCGCATCTTATGAGATCGTTCCGGGCAGCTTCTTGCCGACCCGAAAAGATCGTGATTACCCATGCCGACGGCGATCATGACGGCTGCCTGCAGCGCCTTCAAAATCAATTCCCGGCCGTGCTCTGCGCCGCCTCACCGCTTGAGGCCCAGGCAATCCAATCTGGCAACGTCTCGCGCATTGTCAAACCAGTCGGCGCCATAGAAAAGCTCTTCTATGGTTTGGCAGCGCCGCTCATGCACGTACCGCCGGCCGCTATCCAACAAACTCTGCAAGAAGGGGATACCCTCCCCTACCTCGGGAAATTAACTATTCTCGAAACACCCGGCCATACCCCCGGTCACATTTCTCTTTGGTCAGAAGCAACGAAAACTCTCTTTAGTGGGGATTCCATCCGTATTCACGGTTCTCATCTAAAGCCTTCTTCCGGTGCAAACACCTGGAACCCCGAAAAAGCCCAAGTATCTTTTGAAAGACAACTGCAGTTACAGCCAGAACACATCTACGGCGGACATGGGATCTGGCACAACTCAAATCACCTCGAGCGGAACGCATGACAACCTCTTATCAGTTTCATTACGGGCACGGTTATACGCAATTTTCTTTACCGGACCAGGTAGCTTCTTACGAGATTTTGCCTGCCAAAATTGAACCCCAGCAGTCCGCATCCCAGATCATTCAAAAAGCCCTTGATCACCCGCTGGAAAGACTCACGCTGTCACATATCTTCCAGCCCACAAACCGGGTAGTAATTGTCATCAACGATAAAACGCGTCCCGTGCCACACGCCGTTCTTTTGCCGCCTCTGCTGCGCCAGTTGAAAGAACTGGGAATCTCTGCAGATCAAATTACCTTTCTCATTGGTATGGGTACCCATACACCTATGACCGCCAGTGAATTTGATAAAATTCTCCCTCCCGAGATCATCCAAAATTACCGCATTGTGGCCCACAACTGTGATGCGGAGCAGGAATTGATCTACGTAGGAACAACCAGTCGGCAAACCCCGGTCTATGTCAATCGCCTTTTCCACGCCGCGGACGTGCGAATTGCCGTTGGCAATATCGAACCACATCACTTTGCTGGCTTTTCTGGAGGAGCAAAAAGCGCCTCCATCGGCGTATGTGGACGTAAAACCATCACCGCGAACCACGCCTTTCTTCTCGATGAAGCCGCTCATGTTGGTCACTATGAAGACAATCCGTTACGCCAGGATATTGAAGAAATTGGAGCCATGATTCACCTGGATCTGGCTTTGAATGTAGTAATGAACTCCGAAAAGCAGATCCTGTCTTGTTTTTGGGGACGGCCTCAAGCCGTTATGCAGGCAGGAATTTGTGAATCCCGCAAGGTTTCGATGCAGCCTGTGCCCCAATTGGCTGATCTGGTAATTGCTTCTGCCGGCGGATTCCCCAAAGATATCAATCTCTATCAGGCGCAAAAAGCCATGACGCACGCCTCTCTGACTCTGAAACCGGGTGGAATCATTCTACTGGCCGCGGCTTGCGAAGAAGGGGTCGGCAGTCAACCTTATCTCGACTTCATGCAGGGAGTAGATTCAATCGAGGCCGTTTATCGCAAATTTGACCAGCTTGGCTTTCAAGTAGGCCCCCATAAAGCCATTCAAATTGCCCGGATTTTGCAAAAGCATCCCATTCTGCTAACCTCCAATATTCCGGCTGAAACCGTCCAGCGCTTGCTCCTGCAACCCTGCTCCAGCCTTGATCAGGGCATCCAGACTGCTTTTCAAATTAATCCACACATTCACACTGTAGCAATTATGCCTTACGCCGTTTCAACCATTCCAGTATTCGAGGGATAAATAATGGAAACTCCAAAAATCTTTCAACACGCCGATCTTGATGGTTCCTCCTTTTTTTGGAAAGGCAACCCAATTGGTGTCCTGACCCTGCATGGCTTCACCGCCACTACGGTTGAAGTTCGTCCAATCGCAAAGTTTCTCCATGACTTTGGCTACACAGTTGCAGGCCCTTTGCTGCCTGGTCACGGCCATACAATTGAGGAAATGAACAGCGTGAGTTGGCAGGACTGGTATCAAGCCGTAGAAAAAGAGTATCTGCGTCTGAAAGCAGAATGCAATAAGGTGTTGTCTTGGGTGAATCCATGGGTGGTCTGCTGTCAATGCTGCTCTCCATTCGTCATCCCGATATTGCAGGCACATTGCTCTTTGCCCCGGCTTTGCAGGTTCCCGGGCTGGCGCCAGCGGAATTCATCTGGCCATTCAAGCCTTATATTTTCAAAAAAAGTCGACGAGACCATGGAATGGCAGGGCTTCAACGTTGTGCCCTTACACGCGGCCGCCCAATTACGCAAATTGCAGCGACAGGTACGCCATCAGATGCAGAACATGTCTACCCCGACCCTAATTTTCCAGGGCAAACTGGATCACTCTATTGATCAAATGAGCTCGGTTGTGATACTGGAAGGAATTGCCTCCGTTGACAAAGAGCTGGTTTGGATGGAAAATTCGACGCACTGCATTCTGATCGACCAGCAGCTCCCCGACGTAGAGGCCACGGTGCTTGAGTTCATCCGCGCGCACCAGTCAGGGCAATCGCATCTTATTGAGAAAAGACCTTTAGTAGATATCAGTATCCCAACCGCATCTCAAACGCTTAGCTTTGATACCAACTTTTAGAGATTGTTCCAATTTTAGTAAATTAAGCGCCATGTGTCTGATAATGGCGAAATTCTGGGGTGAATTATCTTTACGTACCCTGCTATGATCTTCATTGAATGCAATATCTAAGACCCAATGAAGGCTGTTTTCAACTCCCCAATGACTACGTTTAGCATGCAGAATCTTCTTCGCATCATTTTCAAGGCTAGTGATAAAGTAACTCACTTGAGATTCGGTGGTCTCACCAATCTTGCGCTCCGATTCAATTCTGATTAGGCTTTTCAGCCCAGGCCAGCGATCCTTCTCGCGGATTGAGGATAAATTCTGGATCAGAGATTGCCCAACATTGACGGATTTCAATTCGTCCGTGGTTCTTGTTTACTGTCTTTGCGTATTGATATGGTGCGTCATTGAAATTATATTGTTTGTCTACTTCAAATATGTATTGCATATCCTCGAACAATCGCCCTTGGTTTTCTTTTACAGCTAGAAGATAATCACCGCCTCGTTCTAGTATCATTTCGGCTATTTTGGTCTGAGTTCCAATAGCGTCTATGGTTATGATGCATCCTTCTATTTCCAATATCTTCAGTAATTGAGGAATTGCTGTGATTTCATTAGATTTCTCTTCTACTTTTTGTTGTCCCAGTACCAATTGATTTTCACTAGCCCATGCGCTCACCATATAGATGGCATTTCTTCCAGTTTCGCTTTCCTGTGAACCACGAAGCTGTTTGCCATCTAAGGCTATCACTTGCCCCCGGGTTAATTCATGAATGGTTTGAACCCATTCTCTGAAACTCTTTTCAAACTCATCTGGATCAATTGCCGCAAAGACTCTTCCAAGGTATCGTGTGAAGGTATCCCATTGGGTAGTTCTAAAAATGTTTTCAACCATTCTTTTTTGGCTTTTCCATACATCTCTATATCTACCCAGCTATCAGCTCCACATATTACTCCGCAAATTGCCAACAGTATGATATCGATCAATTTGTGTCGTTTGCTTCGCTCTATTCTTGGATCTGTTACTTGTGTAAAACATTTTGTTATGTTTCCGGTTCTTGGTTCGTTGGACACTTCATTCTTCCTTGTTTTTTTCCCTCCTTCTTTGCAATTCTCTTGCCATTTTCATTTTGATGCGATTGCCCTGGCGCACCAGTAGCGTGCGTGGCCTTTCAGAATGATTGGGGTTATAATGGATAAGGTTTTCATGCCGGAATGGAGTGATTTACACATGGAAAAGAAACAAAAATCAATCGGCAAAACGACAATTGCACCCGAGGTTTTGGTATCAATTGCCCAACTCGCTGCGCTCAGCGTAGAGGGTGTCAGCCACCTCACCCCAGTCCCTCGCGAAGTCAACACCCTGTTTAAAAAGGGTTTGGCTGAAGGCGTGGATATTTCAGTCGAAGATGATGTCGTCTACATTGATCTTTATGTTGTCTTGAAGCGCGATTTCAACGTACGCGATGTCAGCCACAACATTCAAAATCAAGTATCCCGCTCTATCTCTGAAATGGTTGGAATGGACGTTGGGAAAATCAACATTCACGTCGAAGATATCGCATTTGCAGAAAAGTAGAATTCATCAATGAAATCACGTACCAAGGCAAGAGGCATCGCCTTGCAAGTTCTTTACGAATATGACCTGACTGGGCATCCCATTGGAGAAATTCTGGAATCCCGGCTTTCAGAAGAAGAGACGGACGAAAAGATCCAGGAATTTTCGCGTTCCATCGTCATGGGAGTCGTTCCCATCATTGACCGTCTGGACGCTATCGTCGCCGAACACGCTCCTGAATGGCCTATGGATCAGGTAGCAGTGATCGACCGCAATATTCTGCGCATTGCCCTGTGGGAATTTGCCGTCTCTGAAGTTACCCCTATCAAAGTAGCGATCAACGAAGCCATTGAGCTGGCCAAAGTCTTTGGTTCAGACAGTTCTTCTCGTTTGTCAACGGTGTGTTGGGCAGCCTGGTAGACCATCAAGAAGAAATTCACCAATCCTTCATACGCTAGTTCTTTTGAATCAGTGAATTGACCCAAACTATGACCTTCTCCAAAATCAAAAAACACTTGACGAGATCGCTGAAGGTTCTCGTTCTCTCAATTCTCTCATTAGCTTTATTGACTTCCTGCACCAATCCGCTTGCCAGTTTGCTCACCGGTAAAAGTCAAACTCAACTGAGCTTTCCGCAAGCAGAAGTAGTGTTTCAAGTAGTCCTTCCAGCCGCTTTACCTGAAAATAACAGTCTCTATCTGGAAATTGTCGATGACGTCACCGGAATTGCTCTGAACCCGGTACGCTACGCGATGACCCAGCAAGATGAGCGCACTTATTACGTAAAAGTCGTTCTGACAGTTGGGTCCGTCGTGAAATATCGGTATTCGCGCGTCTCTGATGCCAGCATCGTCGAATTTACACCCCAGGGCAATCAGGTCCGTTATCGCTTGGCCAAGATTTCTGGCCCAGCCATCGTTCAGGATAGCATTGCCGCTGGATCGATCAGCCTTACACCGAAGCCATTGGCCGTGTGCGCGGGCAATTCATCGACTCCGCGAACAACGCTCCCATTCCCGGGCTGCTGGTCACTGCAGAGGGAATACAGACATCACCGTCACCGCGTCGGATGGCACTTTTATCCTCGAGGGCCTTACCCCTGGCACCCATACCCTGATCGCTTACAGTACAGATGGAACCTATGAAACCTTCTCGCAAGGAGTCACTATCGCCGAAGAGGCCACCACACCGGTATTTGTGAGCCTCACCAGACAAAAAACGGTCACGGTAACGCTCAACGTCAGCTTTCCGGATAATTTCTCTACGCTTTTACCCGCCCGAATCGCCAGCAATGATTCTGCTCTGGGCAATTCTTACGCTGACTTGTATTCTGGCTCCACTGCACTGGCTGCCAACCTTCCTCAGCTTTCGAAGATCAATGAACACCGTTATCAGGTAAAGCTCACCTTACCTGTAGGCTACGATTTTCGCTATAAGTACACCCTTGGGGATGGCTTCTGGAACAGTGAACTGGGGCAAGACGGGCAATTCGTATTGCGTCAACTCATCGTTCCAGAACATGATCTGACCATCAACGACGTGGTTCACACTTTTACCACCCCTTCTGAGGGAACAGTTTCGTTTCTGGTCACTGCGGATGCCTTACCCGCCGGTGAAGAGGTCTCAATTCAGATGAACCCATTCGGCTGGTTCGCTCCCTTGCCAATGACCAAAATCAGTGATACACAGTGGCTTTTCACTCTCTATTCGCCACTGAATTACTTCAGCGCGATCCAATACCGCTATTGTCGCAACGATCTCTGTGAGTCCACACAGGCTGTTGGGACAGATCAACTGGCTTTCACGGTCAATCCGGATAGCCAGACTTTTCCCTTTGAAATTACCGGCTGGAAAAATTATTCAGTCGCCACCTCCCCTACCGTGGTTGTGACAGATGGGGGAAATATATCCATACGGCCAGATTTTATGGCTGGGTTTGAGGTTTCCAGCCAGTATTCGCCGTTATACGATCATCGTCTGGCTTCTGGATTACAAAAATTGCTTATACCGGTTCGAGCGACGTAGTGCTTTCGCCCACCTGGACTGCTACACGCAATTCCCCGCCCTATCTTGAGCCACTCCCCGGCAAAGATGTTTCCTGGACGCAGATGCAAACCGAAATCATTACTGCCAAACAGTTAGGGCTGAACGTTTCTCTCTTCCCGGTCCTAAACTACCCCAACGGGGCCGCCCAATATTGGGCAACTGCCTCGAAAGATGCAGGTTGGTGGACCAGTTGGTACGACCGTTATCACCGCTACATGATGCAAGTAGCTGATTGGGCCAATTTAACTGGGGCAAAATCTATCATTCTGGGTGACCCCAGTGTCTCTCCATCGATGGGCAATGGAACTTTAGCTGATGGCAGCACTGCAAATACCCCTGCCAACGCTGATGACCAATGGCGTCAATTGGTTCAAGATATTCGCTCGCGTTTCCTGGCACCATTCTGGGGACAGTTACCGCGCCTGATACCCAGGCACTCCCAGGATGGCTGGATTCGGTCGATGGGTTCTACGTCTCTACTCCCCCGCTTTATCCCAGACCAGCAATCCCTCAGTAAGTGATCTGGAAGCCCTGTTCCAATCTGATTTGGAGCAAAACCTCTACCCCCAGCACCTTGAATAAGCCAGTGATTCTGGCTCTGAATTATCCCTCAGCCAGCAATGCCTTTGCCGGCTGCACGGATGTTTTAGGAAGTTGTCTGGGGAACTGGGGCAACGATCAGCTAGATTTTGTTCCCCAAACTTCCATTTACAATGCGGCCATTATCGTTGCCGGAAAAGAAACCTGGATCAGTGGATTCATCGCCAGAGGCACGCAACCGATTGCTACAGTGATGGATTCTTCAACGTCGGTACTTTCAAAACCAGCGAACGATGCGTTATGGTTTTGGTATTACTACATCTTAAATAAATCCCCACAATAAGGAGCGTTCACATGCCAATCCTTTACCCGACTAGCGATTTCAAACTTGAACCGCTGGGGTTGAAAGTAGAGGAAAGAAACTTAAGCAGGGCGCAACTCATCGAAAAAGCAATTCTTCATAAAGAAGGTCAACTGACCGAAAATGGTTCGTTATCTGTATCCACAGGAAAATTCACCGGCCGTTCTCCTCAAGATAAGTATATTGTTCAATACGCTCACGATAAAAGCGAATTTCCCATCGATTGGGGAAACATCAATCACCCCATCGCTCCGGAAAAGTCAGAAAAGCTCCTCGGCAAGATGCTTGCCTTTAGCCAGACAAGGGCCATCTATGCTCAGGATCTCTCTGCCGGGCATTCAGAGCGTTATTTCTCAACCTGCACGTGTATACCGAATTTGCCTGGCAAAGCCTCTTCTCGCGCAACCTCTTTTTGCCGGCAAACTCAAACTCTTCCGCATTAGGTAGCTTCGATCTTCTCTCGCTTCCTACATTCCATGCTGATCCTGCGACGGATGGCGTTTCTTCTAGTACGTTTATCATCCTGGATTTTGAGAAACGTCTAGTCTTGATTGGCGGCACGGCTTATGCCGGCGAGATCAAAAAAGCCATTTTTACGGTGATGAACAAACTTTACCCGGAACAGGGCATTTTACCCATGCACTGTTCCGTCAACGTTGGTACAGATCAGCAATCCGCTCTCTTCTTTGGACTATCCGGTACGGGGAAGACTACCCTCTCTTCAGATGTGGATCGCTATCTCGTGGGAGACGATGAGACCGGATGGAGCAACGAAGGCGTATTCAACATTGAAGGAGGTGTTACGCCAAGACAAATGGGCTGAATCAAGAGATGGAACCCTTGATTTATAGCGCCAGCACAAGCTTTGCTACCCTGCTGGAAAATGTCGTGGTAAATTCCCAAACCCGGCGGCCTGAGTTCAGCAACACCACCGTCACTGAGAATGCCCGCGCTGCTTACCCCCTGGAATACATTCCCCATGCAATCCTCTCCAAGAAAGCTGTCCATCATCCCAAGAACAT
>Ga0268359_12004_pt1 | contig 34182 bp, 32 predicted proteins | sample BioMet11_FD_194416 | JGI IMG/M metagenome (GOLD analysis project Ga0268359, IMG submission 194416) | Sewage microbial communities from Oakland, California, United States - Biofuel 11 (PacBio Assembly) | ecosystem: Engineered > Wastewater > Sewage > Unclassified | place: USA: California | collected...
AATGCGAAGGAAGAAGAAAGCGAAAATCAGATATTTACAGCTTTATACATGGCATGGAGTTATTTTTTCCCAGCCGCAATATTATTGTCTGTTTTATCCGGCCCGATCGTTAAAATATTGCTTGGCTACGGAGCATTTGATGTGACAGCCGTCTCGCTCACTACCCCATGCCTTGCAGTAACAGCACTCGGACTTCCAATACTAATATGCCTGACAATAATGGGCAGATATGCTCAGGCATTGGGCAGATTGCGTCTGCTTGCCGTTTGGAGCTATATAGGGATAATCGGCAACTTTTTTCTGGACTGGCTGTTTGTAAAACCATACGGAGCTCCGGGGCTTTGCGCGGCGACAACGATTATGTGGACCGTATCAACAATATTTTTTATGTTTATGCTGGCACCTAAAATATTATGGAAATTATGCAGAGCTGTTTTTCTGCAAACAGTAATTGTCATTGTATGGGCCATACTGCTTTACTTCTTATCATCCACCGGAACATTCCTTGCATTGGCAGCAGGAGCTATAGTTGGGGTAACACATATAATAATTTGCGAATTAACAGGTTTTTTCAACCCAATTCCTACGGAATGGAGACCAATAGCAATATTAAAAACATTTAAATTATATATATTAAAAAATATTTTTAATAGTCGCAAATAATATCTATTTTAATCTAATATATAATAATAACAATAAGCAATATTATTATATAAAAATATTATTATTACAGAACACTATGTTAGTATATCATATAAATAATCAATATATCTATTTGCAACATCACAACCAATAAAGCCATTATAATATTTTTTATATCATCATAACTAATATTAACATCTTTATTATTAAAACAAAAATGTTCAATATTTTGAATTATTTCAGCAGTAATAGGTTCATATTCTTTAACTATAAATACTAATGGATATTTTTCTAAATAAAAAATTGTTGGATCATTTTTTATTTTTGAAAAATGAATTATTGGTTTGCCACTGCTAATATACTCAAAAATTTTACCAGGTACTTGGAATTCAACTGTATTACCAATATTTACTAAAATATTTGATTTTGTCATTAAATTTATTACAACTGATCTTTTTTGAAATGGGAAAATACTAATATTTCTATCACTAACTAAGTTAGCATTAATTTTAAAATTTTTTATTTCATTATAGTTAGTTAATATTGTTAAATGTATTTTAGAATTTAACTTGGAAAAAGTATTCATCATATATTCTGGATTGCGAATATTTTTATATATAGCACCAGCAAACAGACAATTAATTTTGCTGTAGTCTATTTCTATGCCGGCATTTTGTTCCTGAGTACAATTTATTGGAGCAATATTTGCAAAATTGATAGGTATAGCTTTTTTTATAAATTTAGCAAATAAAGTTTCGTTATAAAATTTATATAACTCTGGGTAAAAAATATTACATCACATTTATCGAATATTCTACTTTCATCATAAAAAGCTTTATCTTTCTTATACTACTTATTTTAGCCTCGGCATTATAAAAAAATGGATCAAATTCAAAAATAATCCATCTAATATCTTCTTTTTTTACTTTAATTTTTTCTACAATTTTTTCTGCAATATAGTGAGATTTAAATGGATTGGAGACTGAAATTATTGCATCATATTTTTTTTGCAATTTAGGTCAATACATTTATCAACAACTTCTTGTGCAGACCACCCAGCTGTGATTTTTTCATTTGCTAAAACTACATATCTTAAGTAGTAGCATACTTTTAGAAGAAAAGAAAATATACGCGTCATAAATATCAAACTTCTAGCTGATTTATTTTTGTTTATTTCATTTATTAAAGCATTATTAATCATTCTATGATCATCAATACGATATACATTAACACCGTCAATTTTTTCATATGGGATAATATTTAAGTTTTTCCTATCTGTAACTATATCAATGTCAAAAAATTTAGCTGTTTCCATGATTAACGGTTGCATACAATTGGCCACAGATGAAGGTTCAGGAGAATAATTTCCTATTATCATTAAAATCTTTTTCATATTTTTCTCCATATCGTATTGATTTATAACTATATATTATATTTTAACAGCATTAATATATTTGTAAAAAATAACAAAATAATTTAGCTAAAATCTCATTATAATTATTAATTGAATATATTTTTAATAATTCTATAAATTTTTCTTAATAATATTAAGAATTTTCTTGCTTTAAAATACATAAAAAATTTAATTTGATTTATAAAGTTACTTTTATAATTATAATTATATTCATTTAACTCACGGCTTATCCTATCAATTTCATTTTGAGGTAATTTTGCTTCCGTAGCATCAATATACATATCGATTAATTGAGTGATATATGAATTTCTCATATTATCTATTATTTCTGGTTCCATATTTTTATACAAATTTAAACATTTTTTCATAGCGTCCAAAGCTTGAAGTCTTTTTTCGCTAAATCCATTACGTAAGGCACTGGAATGTCGTTCTACAATAGAATACAATGGGGTCGATATCAATATACATTTTTTTATTTTAAATAGCGATTCACATACAAATAAACAATCTTCTAGTATATTGATATTTGGATCACATCTAATTCTTTTAAAATCGAAGAACAAAAAAGTTTATCACACATTGAATATGATATGATTTTATTTGAAGGAAAAATAAATAACGCATCATACCTATTTAGAGTATATACTCCTATATTATTATTAGTAAGATAGGAAATAAATTTACCTGACTCTGAGAGTATCTCAGCAACACAAATTGCAATTTGAGCTCCGGCATTTTCAACATAGTTAATCATTGTCTCATACATATTAGGGGTAATATGGTCATCTGCGTCAACAAAACCAATATAATCGCCCTGAGCCATATCCAATCCCATATTTCTAGCTATGGATACTCCCTTGTTACTTTGATGCACAACCCTTATTCTCGAATCTTTTACTGCATATGCGTCACAAATGTTTCCGCTGTTATCACTGGACCCATCATCAACCAGAATCAATTCAAATTCCGTATATGTTTGTGCCAATATACTTTCTATACATTTGGCAGATATTTTTCAACATTATATACAGGTACAATAACAGAGATCTTTTTCATATTTTAAAACTGCCAAGATTACTATCTTTTTCCCCGATTATTATATTACACATTATCTCAGGCCACTTTATTCCTAAAGTTTCATCGTTCCAAATTATTCCATCCTCATCTTCCGGATGGTAGAATTCATCGCATTTGTAGAAGAACTCAGCTTCATCGCTGAGCACAAGGAACCCGTGGGCAAAACCCTTTGGGATAAAGATCTGTTTTTTGTTATCCGCAGAAAGAATGGTTCCTATCCATTTGCCAAATGTGGGGCTGTCCCTTCTTATATCAACGGCAACATCAAATACCTCTCCGCTTATGATACGGATAAGCTTTGCCTGCGGATATTTTTTCTGGAAGTGGAGCCCGCGGAGCACGCCTTTTTTCGACTTGGACTGATTATCCTGAACAAATATATTATCTATACCTGCTGTCTTAAATTCTGCATAATTATATGTCTCCATAAAATAGCCTCTGTTATCTTCAAAAATAACCGGTTCTATTATGACGACACCCTCTATTTCTGTTTTGTTGAAAATAAAATTAGGCACCTGCTACTCTCCTCCGTAATGTTCTGTAAAGTATTTCAATGCATCCTGCCATTTGCGCATTTCATCGCCGACTGTAAGGCGCAGCATCCTGTGATCGAGCGAAGAATATGAGGGCGTTTTACACGGCTCGGATATTCAGCTGATTTACAGGGACACACAGCGGCATCAATGCCTGCGTATTCTATGATTTTAACAGCAAAATCATACCACGAACATTCTCCGCTTCCGGTGCAGTGATACAGACCGTATTCATATGCGGCTGCGATTTTTAAGATGTGATGGGCCAGATCTGCCGCGTTTGTAGGGTTGCCTATCTGATCAGCCACTACTTTTATGCTGTTTTGTTCCTTTGCCAGGCTCATGATTTTCTTTACAAAGTTGCCGCCTTGATAGCCATATAGCCATGAAGTTCTGACTATAAACCATTTTGTAGAAAAATCTCTGACGAAGTTTTCACCTGCAAGTTTAGTAAGTCCGTAAACGCTTTTAGGGTCCGGCAAATCATACTCGCTGTATGGTTTTTCTGCATTGCCTGAAAATACATAATCGGTGGAGATATGGATCATCTTTGCTCCAACGCGTTCGGCGCATATTGCCATGTTTCTTACGCCTATTGCGTTGACTCTGTATGCTTCATCTACATGGGTCTCGCACATATCTACATTCGTAAATGCGGCGCAATTTATTATGATATCAGGAGTGAAAGCAAGGGTGTGATTTAAGGATGCCGAAAAATCAGTTATATCGAGCTCTCCGATATCAATACAGTCCAGCTCTGCTCCCATTAAAGTTTCAGGTATGTTTCCAAGTTCTGATACACCGTTTCGGAGTATTTTCTGCAGTTCGCTGCCTAGCTGTCCGTTACAGCCGGTTATGGTGATTTTCATGCTTTATACCCCCTTAGTACATGGTGAAGCGCGACATAAACATTGTTAAGCGGAGCGATCGTTAACTATTTTTAAATTCTGACTACTGCATCCAGCGTTTTTATTATAGATACGATATAACTGATCCTAACGCCGTTCTTTAACGGAATAAAGCAGCCTTAGAAAATCAATACTGTATCTTTCCCTCCGCTATCCTCATTAAATGTTCGCCATAAGATGATTTACCGTACTTCTTAGCCGACATCATCAATGTATCTATGTCTATCCATCCGTTTATATATGCAATCTCTTCCGGCGCCGATATCTTTATTCCCTGGCGCTTTTCCACCATCCTGATAAACTCTGAAGCATCGGCAAGGCTTTCGAAAGTTCCGGCATCAAGCCATGCGAACCCTCTGCCTAACAGCTCGACTTTTATTGTTTCATCTTCAAGATACATTCTGTTTAGGTCAGTGATCTCAAGTTCTCCCTTTGTGAAGGCCTTACTTTTTTAGCATACTGAGCTGCCCTGTTGTCATAAAAATAAAGCCCTGTCACGCAGTAGTTGGATTTGGGCTGTTTGGGTTTTTCTTCAATGGAGATCAGCTTGCCCTTGTTATCAAATTCCACAACGCCGAAACGCTCGGGGTCGTTTACGTAATAGCCGAAAATCGTGGCTATGCCGTTCTGCGCGTTTTTAACAGCCTTTTTCAGCAACGGGCGAAATCCGTTACCGTAAAAAATATTATCACCCAAGATCATCGCGCACGGTTCATCACATATAAAGTTCTCTCCTATTATAAAAGCCTGTGCGAGACCGTCAGGCGAAGGCTGCGCTTTGTATGAGAGCCTGATGCCGAACTGGCTGCCGCTGCCAAGCAGTTTCTGAAAATTAGGAATGTCAGCGGGGGTTGATATTATAAGGATATCTTTTATTCCGGCAAGCATCAGAGTCGACAGCGGGTAATAAATCATCGGCTTGTCATAGATAGGAAGAAGCTGTTTGCTGTTTATCAATGTCAGCGGGTAAAGACGCGTACCTGAGCCACCGGCCAATATTATGCCTTTCACATACATCACTTCCTATTTTTAAGGATGATCACAAAGATAAGCTAAGTATAATTTCTTAAAAAGCACCAAATAACACTGCTATATAAAAGTAAATGTCATATTCAATATTATTGTTTTTAATGTCAGGATCAAATATCAAGGCAATTTTATCTGAAAAAGAATCCTCGTATTTTTTAATTTTTTCCAATAATATTCTATTTTTTCGCGGCAAAATATCATAATACCCCTTTAATAATTCACATGCAGTTTTTTTACGATTTCTGTCTCTTCTAATCAGCATGTTAAGCTTATTATCATATATTTTATATACAGACATATTACCTCCTATAACATTAGATCCGTGCTGGCGGTATTTAATATACGAATTACTATCAAAAAAAACCTGACCATCCATTGCAAGGCAAATCAAATACACCCAGTAGTCGTGCATTGGCATGTATTCCGGTGTAAAACTATTGACCATATCCAAAAGCTTTCTGTTAAACACCATTGTGCATCCTGTAGCATTATTTCTTATCAAAGCCTGTCCAAAAGTATAAGCTTTTGTTGGATAATGTTTATGCTTGATGATATCTAAATTTTTGTCCACCAGCTGTGCTTTAGAAAAATACAGTGCCGGCTTCTCAGGATCAAAAGCATCCAGTCTTTCAGCAGCTTTTTCTAATTTTAAAGAATCCCAAACGTCGTCCTGATCACAAAACGCATAATAATCAGCATCACTTTCTATTGAATGACGCATGAGATCCATAAAACTCTTTGCTGGCTTTAGATTTTCTCCCTGATACCAAGACAGCAAGCCTTTATTATTCCATTTAGAAAGTATTTCTGTTGTTGAATCGGAAGATCCATCATCCCGTACAAGGACATCATGATCGACCCCTGCTGTTGTGCCAGACTTAGCAGCTGGTCTTCCAGGAAATGTTCTCCATTGTATGTTGAAAGCAATACCCGCACTTTTTTCATATTAGTTAGAGACCTGCAGGAAGTATATATTTAAAAATCCCATCCAGATTTCTATTGAATGCTTCCACAGAGAAAAGCGTGCAAAACATATTTTTTGTATTTCTACGCATTAATAAAAGCTCTTTTTCGTCCATAGAAACGATCTCTTTTACAACGTTGTCTAAACCTATCTCTGTCAGATTAAGACCAACTGCATATTCATCAACCAGTTTTTCTGTATCACCCTTTATATTGTTAATTATAGGAAGCCCGGCTTCAAAATAGTCAATTGATTTTGTTGTCAGGCCTATACGTACATTTTCTTTCATTATATTAAGCCCGAAAGTACATTTATTGAATATATCGTGTTTTCTGGCATCATCAAATATTTTACCGTAATAAAACACGGAAGCTCCGCTATTTTTTGCTTCGTGAATCAACAGATCCCTGTTCTCTCCATCACCTATTATGTGTATATCAACAGGTTTCAGGGCAGATGTTTTTTTTATCAGATCGGCAATGACCTTTATCCCTATTATATTATTTATTGACCCAAGGTAACAAAAAGATAACTTTTTACAGTCAAAATCATTGCTAATCTCAATTTTGCTGTCTTCACGCGCCAGATATAGAATATGTGATTTCTGTTTATTAAGAAATTTTTCAAGCACTTCCTGGTATAGACCACATTCCGTTATTACAATATCGGCAAATGACAGATTATTATCGCGAAATTTGCGCCAGAAGTTAAATGGGAAAAAATTTTTATTTCCTAAAATAGGGATAGATTCAGGCCATAGATCAATTATGTCAAAGATAAGCTTAACATCAATATGTTCCTTCTTATATTTTGCGGCAAAATAGGGCAGGGAGTTAGGCGGAAACACAATATAAAGGATATCAGGGTTTAGTCTTTCAACCATGTTTAAGGCGTTTTTAGCAAAAAATAATGAGAAAACAACCTTTTAAACGATATGTTTTGATAATATGGTTTCGTTTCTATATAATAATAGTTATTTTTTTGCTCTGTCCGTTTATTTTTGTAAAGATGATTAAAATCAGACGTCACGACATAAGTTTCACATTCTCTAGACGTGAAATAGTTATATAACATATTTACTCTTTCATCATTGCTGAAGAAGCAATTAACAATAACAGCTCTCACGTCGTTTAGCCACCTTCTTAATAAAACGGCATATTCTTTATCTTCCGCTTTTTCCTTAAATTTAGTTACTTTTTGTCCCGGTTCTGGTATTCAGCACTTTTTTACCCCAGCCGATCTTTCGTTTGAAAGCACTACTTTTATCGTCATCAAAAGTATTTTGAAATCCTGAAGCAGTGAATATGACTGTATATACATAAGGTCCAGCTTGAGCTTGTCTTCCGGAGTGGTATTGTATCGCCCGATAACCTGAGCGTAGCCAGTCAGTCCGCATTTAACGCTCAGCCGGCAGTCAAATTCCGGGATGTTTTCTTTGTACCGCTCGATTATCTCGGGACGTTCAGGTCTAGGGCCGACGAATGACATATCACCCATGAGGATATTAAAAAATTGGGGAAGTTCGTCTATCCTGTATTTCCTTATAAAACATCCGACCGGCGTTATTCTGGGGTCGTTTTCTTCCGCAAGCCTGGCTACTCCATCCTTTTCGGCATCCACCCTCATGCTGCGGAATTTCAGTATGTTAAATTTCCTTCCGTGCTGCGTGCAGCGTTGCTGCCTGTATATAACAGGACCGCCGTCATACAGTTTTATGCAGGCTGCCGTTAACAGCAGTACCGGTGAAAAAGCACTATAAGGACAAGCGAACATAATATGTCGAATATCCTCTTAAAAACCCTTTCTCCGAATGAAAGCCCGCCGTTTTTTGCCATAAAAAGCGGGACATCGGTCAAATATATTATTTCCGATGTCCTGAGCAGGATATCGCCCAAAGACGGCAGAAGGTAATAACGGATCCCGTTTTCAACGCAGTATTTCAAGGCTGCGGAGGCTTTTTCACCTGTGATGCCGTATATGACTACCCCATCGGCACCGCCTGCCATACAGGCAAAATCGACGCTTTCAGGAAGGACCCTGACAACTTTAGCTATCCTGAATTCATCGGTTCTTGCATTGAATTTTTCAATTACATCTTCCGGGTAATCATTTCCGTAAAGAAGCACCAGCCTTTTAGGCCGGAACATCCTGAAATATAACCTGCTCGCGCTATGGACCCATAGAAAGATAAGCAGGAACTGAAGCGCTGTGACAAGAACCAGCGGTATAAACGGCATGAACCTGCGGCCGATAAGGCTTATCTGAAGATAAGTTACCGCATTTACGATAACAAGGGAAAGCCAGTTGGAGTAAATTACATCCGATGTCCTATTGCTGCCGATCTTATATCCGCCGTAAAGCGATGTGAAAAGGTGATAAAGGACCACGTACAGCACCATAACAGCCCAGTTCCCTTTTCTGAAGAACGGTATTATGATGGCGGCGCTGTAATACTCCGTCCACAGTACTGCAAAACAGCAGCCGACAATTACCGTCACGCTGCGGCACAGCAGGAACATTATCGTTTCCTTGAATTCTTCAGATCTGTACAAAAACGGCATTGCCCCTTATGTATTTTTTATATTTAATTTTTACCATGCATCAATAACTGCCGTTTAAACACAAATATATAGTGTTTTCCACCTGCGGCAGCAGGCTTGAATATCCCTGATAATTACAGCACTATCATTATATCAGAAGAAATATTGCCGGGATATTACCTCCATGCATATGGCGAATATTTACATTCAATAATGAAATAATTACATAAATAAATACAAAAGCGCGGCTGCCCAAACTGAAAATATACAATGTGATGCTTTTATGATATCTGTCCGCGCATAATATTCCGCCTGTTCTGTTCATAATAACGGATATACCCATATCTTTAAATAAAGGCAAATGTAAAAAAAATTAGAATATACAAACCATGTCCTGAGTTTGCCGGTATCAGGCAACCCATGCAAATATACTGCAAATTTACATCCGGTGAAATACAGCAAGTACATTGCCCATCCCGGAAAAACGCAAATCAGCACTGAAAAATCCCGGCATATTGCCGGCATACATAAAAAACGCAGAAAATAACAGCATATATCAATATTATCAAAAATTAACTATTTTATTTTGTTCATTTAATATTATAACTTGATTAAAAAATAACGCTATGATAAATTAATGTTGGAAAATTACAAATTTTCCAATCAAATTAATATCAGGAGGGAAATGCCATGGAAATTGAACAGCGCAAAAAAACGAAATATATCCGTCATCTTTTTCTTGCGTCGGTTTTAATTTGCATTATCGCTTTGGCAGCGGGGGGCGGCAATTACAGCTGCACGCTTCAGCAATACCAGCGCGGTTTCAGGCGAGCCTGACGGGCTGGTGGCCGACGGTGACCGTCTGAACAGCTATGCATGGTCAATGGAAACCATGGAAAATACCTCGGGTGACGAATATCTGTATGTAGGCAGCAACCGCGATATCCTGTACATAATATTGAATGATGCAGGGATCAGCGATGATAAAATCGCAGAAGCATTCAGCGGTGACATTCCTATTCCAGGCTCGATGAATGATTTCAGGGCAAAAATTTTAAGGAAGAAAAGCAGCGGGGACGGTGACTGGGAAGTTGTCTATACTTCACCGATGTCGGGGATGCTCAGCCCGGATTATCCTTTGGACCTGGGCTACCGTGGCGTGGTGTCGTATGCGGCTCCCGGTGAAACAAAACCGTCTCTGTATTTCGGAACCATGGGAGCCATAAGAACGAGGCTCATAAAATTAGAACCGGATTTCCAGCCCGGGGATACTCCTGTACCGGTTTACAGCACACCGATAGGATCTCCGAGCAGTATCCGAGCCCTTGCAGTTTATGACTACGGAAGCGGGAACAAACTTTATATGGGCGTCTTAACACCGAACGTCAACCCTGCAAGCGGTGATCTCCAGATTTACGAAAGCACAAATCCTCTTTCCAATGACTGGACGGAAGTTGCTTCATACAAAAAAGGCGACTTTCCGGGAATCAGGGTAAATCCAAAGGCTGCACAATACGGCGGCGTGTGGGATATGGTAGCGTTCAACGGCTATTTGTATGCTTTCGTAGGCAGTAACTACAGCGGAGCTGATGATGACGGGTTCATGGTTTTCAAGGGTAAACCCGTATCATCAGGCGGAAATGATGCTGGCTGGGAATGGGAGCCGATAGTTTCCACGACAGGAGGAAGATATCCGAACGGTATGGGCAATAAAAGCCACGTCACAGCGTCACCGTTCGTATATACAGCCGGGAGCACGGAGTATGTGTACGTAGGGACTTTTGCCGACGTTATCTCGCCTATGTCAGGCGGTTCTTCAACGGCACTTCTCGATTCCATGTACCCATGCCAGATATACAGGTTCGACAGCAATGACAACTGGGAAATGATAATAGGCAACCCTGAGGACTCAGACGGCGTATTTACGGAACGCCTGGGTAATTTCGGCGCAGGGTTCTTCAACGCACCGGAGATCCCTTCGGAAGATCTGTACGGTATTTCACCGCAGCAGCTTTCCATGAACCAGTATGCCTGGCGCATGGGCGTTTATAACGATAAGCTTTACGTTACAACCTTCGACATGGGGGTCCTGCTGGATTATGCCGTCAATTTCACTGATGATCCGACCGAAAAAGCCGCTATAGAGGCAATGATCGATTTACTGCATACATACAACACCAACCCGTCAGGGTTCGACCTTTACTATACCAGCGACGGGCTTAATTTTACGGCCCTCACCACAAACGGATTCAACGATAAATATAACTACGGAGGAAGGACTGTAAAGGTTAAAGGCGCCGACGACGCTATATTTATCGGCACCGCCAACCCGTTCTACGGATGCCAGGTCTGGAAGATCACGGATACGGATGATCCCGTGCCGAGCGGCGGCGGTGGCGGCGGTGGCTGCAATACCGGTTCTGCAGCAATTGTTCTGCTTGGAATAGTGCCTCTGCTTATCCTGAGAAAAAAACGGTAATCCAGAAATAAAACAGCATATGTAAGGAGGCGCCGGTCATAACCGGCGCCTCTTATGTATTTTTACACGCCTGATTTTTTAATATGATTTAGAAAAATACATACGGCTATTGATTTATTTCACAAATCAATTAATATATACCAAGCTATAGATATATGTTCCGTGTGACGGTATTTTATATTTATACTGCATTTAATACGGGGGTGTGCTGTAAAAATGAAGGAAGATTCTGTCCGCTCTGTAGAGCGAGCTTTTTCAATTTTAAAAGCATTTAAACGGGAGGATTACAAACTCAGCCTGAGCGAGATAGCCGCAAGAATACAACTGCCGATAACAACAACGCTCCGCCTTGCAGGAACACTTGAAAACCTCAATATGCTTCGCAGACACAGCGACAGGACTTATTCCCTCGGCAACCAGCTTTATCTGCTCGGGAGCATTGCAAAGGTAAATTTCCGCCCGCAGCAGATCATATATCCTTATATGATACAGGTACGCGACAATACAAAAGAGGCGGTTTCACTGTATGGCGTTGTAGGTGAGGAACGTGCCTGCTTCGAGCATGTTGAAAGCCTGCTGAGTATGCGCTGTGTAATGAGGATCGGGGACAGGGTCCCGCTTTGGGCCGGCGCCGGCGGAAAAGCATTGCTCGCATTTCTCGGAGATGACATTATCGAACGTGAAATCGCAAAGGCGCATAAACTGACATCGTCAACTATTTATAAATCCGAGGAACTCCGCAAAGAGCTGGCAGGCATAAGGTCTTTGGGATATGCGATAAGCCACGGCGACAGGGAGGAAGGCATATTCTCAATTGCAGTGCCGATATTCAACAGGAAAGGGAATATAGAATATTCTTTCTCCATAGCGGGCCCGTCACAGAGGTTCACAGAGGAAAAAGCCATGTCTCTCATACCCGGCATCCAGGCTATGTGCCGCGAGATAGCAAGCCAGCTGTAAGGCAGGTTTTGATATTTCACGCTGTGCAAAGCTGAAAATATGATTTTTATGCCTGCTTCCCGCATGAGGTTTTATATCTGTTTTCGCACTTTTATGATATAACCACATTTTATAATGAATGCGGCTTTATCAGTAAAAACATCGGCCCCATGCCTTTTCCGAGGTATGGGGCATTCTTTTAAACAGGTTCTTTGCTTTACAAAACGGAAGCTAAAGAGGAAACATCAAAGCATCGCTCCAGTGCTGCCATACACAAAGCTGTATTACAGAAACTAAGTGATTTTTTTAAATTATTCCAAGCACAGCTATCCACAGCGGGATGGTCAAAGCTGAGGCAAGAGTTGTTATCACTGTAATTTCACCGGCCATCACACTGTCAAGCCCTATACCCTTTGACAGGACAAAAAGAGTGGCTGCCGTCGGCATTGCAGTAAGTATTACCGATACGTTCATAAGGTCCCTGTTCACAGGGAAATATACAAACCATATAAAGAGCATCGCCGGGTGTAAAAGAAGCCTTGTAATTACTTCACGCCAGCAGTTTTTAAATGCTTTGCCCATATCTGAAAAGTTTATTGTAGCTCCGAGGGCCAGCAGTGAAATCCCTGTCGCTGCGCTTGCCAGCATGTTAAGCGATTTATCAAGCGAGACCGGCAGACTTTTAACGCCGGCAGCAAGAAGTATCATTCCGCAGACAGGCGCGACGACCATGGGGTTGCGTATCAGTTTATGGAAGGCCGTCCTTATAAAACATAAAACTCCGCGGCTGGTGCCGCTTGCGAGAATTATTTCGCTTGTAACCGGAGAGAGCAGGTTATAAAGCGGAAGCGCAATTGCCACGTAAAGCGACAGCAGGCCTATTGCCTGATCGCCGAATATAATCTGGACCGTAGGAAGTCCCATAAAAATAGTGTTAGGACGCATCGATGCCGCAGCGGCAAGGGCAACGCGGCGTATGTCCCTTTGTCCGGCTATATATTTTTCCGTGACTGCAGCCAAAACAGGAAGAGAAACCGCACATATAAATATTCCTGCCGCAAATGACGGATTTATACCTATTCCGTCAGTGATATGGAAAAGATTCCGGAAAAGGACAGCCGGCGCTATTATCCAAAATAATATTTTCGAAAGTGTGTCGATATCATTCTGCCTGAGGAAGTGTCTGTTAAACAGAATATTGCCCGCCGCCATAACAAAAAACATCGGAAGAATAAGCAGAAAACCTCTTAATATTGAATTCATTGATGCAACCGCTCCAGTTATTTTAACATTGCAGCCCTTCCGCGCATGAATATATGAAAAAGAGGAGCTGCAATGTATTATATACTATCCGCAGGCGATTTTATCAGTCTCCGGCCTTTCCCTGCATGCTAAGATATTCAAGGCTGTGATTGTACATATAATCGACCGGAGGCTCTATGCCCAGCCACAGGCGCATCTGTTCCGCAGCCTGGTATGTGTTCATCCAAAGTCCGGTAAGGATCTTACATCCTCTTGATTCGGCCTCTTTCAGGAGTTTTGTCATTACAGGCACATATACCACATCACAGACTATGTGTCCCGGTCTGAGCAAATCCGGATCAAAAAGGATCTCACCGGAATTCGGGAACATACCGACCTTTGTGGCATGTATTACTACTTCGTAGTCGGCAAGTGAACGTGCTATGTTATTGTCCGTCATCTCACCGATCGTACAGACTGACGGGAAATGTTTGTTTACTCTCGAATAGAGTGTTTCGGCACAAAAATAGTCCTTCGCTATGCAGAGTGAGCGTATATTTTCAGCTCCCTCCATTGCGAGTGCGCATGCAATAGCCGTAGCCGCACCTCCTGAGCCAAGTATCAGGTAGCTGTGATCCGGGATATTAAGGCCAAGCTGCTTTTTCAGCGACAGTACAAATCCGGTTCCGTCAGTGTTATAACCGATTTTTTTGCCGTTTTCAAAAACTATTGTATTTACGACTTCCGTATATTTTGCCGAGTCGGCAAGGCCGTCAAGATATTTATGGACCTGCGTCTTAAACGGCATTGTCACGCCGGAACCTGCATAATGGAAATTTTCAAGATTGGCGACTACCGGGCCAAGCTGCTCCATTGCCAGTTCAAGCGGAACATACAGGCAATCGATATCCATTTTCCGGTAAACACTGTTATGCATAAAAGGAGCTGCACTCTGGCTCAGCGGATTTCCAAGCAACCCGAAAAATTTAGTGTCAACTGTAGGGTTGAACATAAAATAGCCTCTTTTCTGTTCTGTTGATAAACTGTTTTTCAGCTTTACCGAACAATGCCTCCTTATTTTGAAAAGACAGGAGGCATTGCCCGGTTTTAATCAATTTATAACCATTCATTGCCGGATCTTAATCATCCGATACACGGGCTGTACAGATCCTACTTTGACTGCTGAAGGGCCTTTGTAAGGGAATCCACAGTATCCTGACCGATTTTTTTGCTTATCTCGGCATAGACTGGCTTGGATGCCTTTATTACATCATCATAGAATTTGTCACTGTATGTAAGGTTTACCATTCCGCCTTTTACCAGCTTATTTCTGCAGTCGGCATCGATCTTCGCAAGCTTAGGGGCTATTTCCGCAGTCGCTTTTACGACAGCCAGCCTTATCGCCTTCTGATATGCAGGATTGAGGGATTCGAACTTTGTCCTGTTCATAAGGAACTGGTTCATGTAAAGCAACTGTCTGATATTCACGAGATATTTCTGAACTTCCTGGAAGTTGCAGCTGAGGTTGGTGTCGTTTGCATTTTCCTGAGCCTGTACAACTCCCTGCTGGAGACTCATATAAAGTTCAGTGAAGGCAAGCGGCGTGGGGTTCGCACCAAGGGCTTTCCAGAAGGCCAGATGGTTCGGCGAGTTCATGGTGCGTATTTTTATGCCTTTAAAATCTGATACTTTTTCTATCTTTTTATTTGAAGTCATTACACGGTATGTGGCTCCCTGCAAAACCCCGAGACAAACCATGTTGCTTTTCGCATAGTGTTTGGCCATAAGCTTTGTAAACTGGGAATTATTCAGCGCCCTGTCTATTGTTTTGGCGTCATATTTCGCGAAGACCAGAGGCAGATCGTAGACTGCAACGGCAGGTACTATCGTAGTGGTCTGTCCGGGCTGGCATGAAACTATATCGATGTCCCCCGCCAGCATCTGTGTCTGGAGTTCACTGTCGACACCAAGCTGGCTGTTGCCGAAATAATCGATCTTGATCTTGCCTCCGGTAATTTTTCAACCTGCCTGCAGAATGCTATCCCCCAGAGATCGCCGGCGGCGCCTAATGCAGCCCCGTTGCCGTAACGCAGCGATACAGGCTTAAGATTGTCATATTCTCCTGCAAATACTGAACCGGAGCAGGCAAATATCAGCATGACAGCGCATAAAACGACAGTAAGTTTCTTCATTTTAATTTTCCTCCAATTCGATTTTAGTTTCTGTATATACCACTCGCTTACGCCTGCAGGCGAAACCTACAGAAGTGCGAGGCTGAACCAAGGAACGTATGTGATCACAAAAAGCGCTATGCCGAAAGCGAGTATGAAAGGTATGGCTTTCCTGGCTACGGTCATAGGCGGCGTATCAGCAAGCGTACCCGCCACGAACAAGTCCAGGCCGAAGGGCGGTGTCGCCAGGCCTATTGACAGGCAGCAGACCATTATTACGCCGAAATGTACAGGGTGCATTCCAAGCGTTCTCACTATAGGCAGAAGTATCGGAGCCAGGATGACTATCGCGGGACCGGTGTCCATGACCATGCCCATGAGCAGAAAAACTACAACTATGATACCTACAACCGCCGATGAGGATGTAAAATTTCCAAGGACAAAGTCCGATACCAGAGCCGGAGCCTTCAGCAAAGTCAGCACTCGTCCGAAAGCTATGGCAAACGCAAGCACAAAGCACAGCGGAGCGTATGTTTTGACCGCGTTTTTGCAAAACGGTACCAGTGATTTATATGACACAGTGCGGTATATGAACAGGGATACAAAAAGGGAATAGAACACGGATATACAGGCTGCCTCGGTAGGCGTGACGATACCGCCGTAAATGCCTCCCAAAACTATAAGCGGGGACATGAGTGCCGGCAGGCTGTCCATAAGAAGTTTTGATATCCCCTGTTCGCGGAGGCCTTTCAGTTTTTCATTTATCTTATCCTTATTTTCGCCTTTTTTACGGCAGTAATAAACAGCGTATAACATAAGGGCAATACCTATAAGGAAACCGGGCAGGACTCCGCCAAGGAAGAGTGCGCTTGTTGAAACCCCGGTGGCCAGCGAATAAAGAACGAAAGGTATGGACGGCGGGATGATAACCCCAAGACCACCTGCCGTGGCGACCATGCCCGCAGCAAACGTCCTGTCATAGCCGAGTTCAACAAGGAAAGGTATCGCCATGGCGCCTACGGCTGCCGTTGTTGCCGGACCCGAGCCTGATATTGCGCCGTAGAACAGGCATGTGAGGATAACCGCGCAGGGCAGGCCGCCTGTGATGCCGCCTACAAAATATGCAAAAACATTGAACAGTTTACGTGATATCCCGCCCTCTGCCATTATGATCCCGGCAAGTATAAATAAAGGGACTGCAATTATCGGCGTCGTATCGGCCCCTGAAAAACTGTTCGTTATAAGCTGGTTGATCGAGCTTCCGGCGTGACTTCCGACAAGCAACGGCGTTACTGTGCTGAGCACCATGCTCATTGCTATAGGCATACCCAAAACAAGCGCTGCTGCAAAAACTAAAAATATTACGGCTGCCATTATTGTTCATCTCCCCCATGCTGAATCCCGAGGTCTTTCTTCCTGTCGGCGGCAAGGCCTATTTCAGCCTTTGCTTCCGACAGAGTAGCCTGGATCGTGCTCACTCCTGAATCACGGAAATGTAAAATACTGTAAATCACTGACTGGAGCGTGCGTACCGATGAAAGTCCGAATCCGATCACTGTGCTCATATACATGATCCACATCGGTATCTGCATCGCCGCTGATATTTCGCCCGTTCCGTTTTTGATGTTATTAACGACAAGCAGTGAGTGGCGGAAAAATACTGCAAAAAGCGCCAGCATGACCAAATCACAGAGAATTTTTACCGAATTGCGTATGACCGTGGGAAACATATCCATCACAACACCGACACGCAGCATATTTCCTTTTTTAACCGTATAGGAAAGAGATAAAAAGACCGTCCATACATAACAGTAACGGCATAATTCCTCAGGCCAGCTCATTGAGCTGTTGAAGATATAGCGTGCAAAAATCTGGGCAAGCATTACTGCCGAGATAATCACAAGCAGTATAACCAAAATAATTTCTTCAAAATTTTCATCCAGCCATTTTAAAACCTTCATGACGTGGCCTCCCCGTGTGAATAAAGCGATTCTTTTGCAACAGTATCCGTCACTATCATTTCCGCTGTTAGCCTCCGTGTCGGTATTATGGTTTCTGACAATTTATACAGATCTGCAATAACAGACTTGTCCGGCTTAATAACTTAAAATTTAAATTTTAACAGCCATATTATTTGCGTTTTGCTTATGTATATTAATTTTTCAGAAAAATTTTCAGCAGCTTTGATTTATTTGATAGTACAGCCTGATCCGGTTTTTACTGTTTTCTCAATCGGTTTATATGAACCGGGCACCGGTATCTATTTATAATTTATTCCACCAAGCGGAATGTAAGTCTAATTACCGGAAACAACTATACGATACAGTGTATTAGCATTGGTGTCAATATACCAAATTAATAAAAATATATTTTTATTTTAAAGCTAAAACAATGCCATTAAAAATATAATGTAATATATTAGGAAACATATTTATTTAAACTAAAAATGCAAAGACAGGAATGCAAATAAAAGAAATAAAACAGAATAATAAAAAGTTGCTGTATTTGTGCAGTTTATTGCAATTTCAATGCGGCAGCCGGAAATTTGCAATGCAGCATGTCAAAATACCCGACATCATTTTTATTTATAATAAAAAAACAAGCCCGTTATGAAATAACGGGCTTGTTTTCATTGGTTCAGACTTCGTTTAAGCCGGATACACCGGCGGATGCTACTCTCCACGCAGATATTTATTTCCCATTCCTTAAACTGATCTCCACCAACCAGCTTTACATAATCCTCAAAGGATATCATATCTGTTTCCGGATTTTCTTCCGTGCCGTATTTCCTAAGGGCACGGAGCGCGTCCATAGATGCCTTTACCCCTGCAAAAAGCGACGTCATCGGGTATGTCACTATTTTATAACCCATACCTATGATATCCATTGCAGTAAGGCCTCTTGTTGATTCCTGCCCGGGTATAACACCGAAATGCAGCGGAGCGCCGACCTTGCCGGGCAGCAATTCAAGCTCCCTGCGGTTTTTGGGGAATATCTTTATCATATCAGCTCCGGCTTCAATATATGCCGCAGCACGGTCGACAGCTTCGTCAAATTTCGCATCGGTGCGTGCAATTATCGCAAAATCCTTATCGCAGCGCGCCATTACAGCTGCTTTAATTTTACCTATCATTTCATCCACGGATATTACACGCGGCTCATGAATAAACGGGCAGTTCGGCGGCAGTACCTGATCCTCTATAAAAAGCCCGGCCATACCGGCTTTTTCAAAATCACGAACCGAACGGATGACATTTATTGCATTCCCGTAGCCGCCTTCCGCGTCGGCAAGAAGCGGTATATTTACAGCATCGGCCATCTTTCCGCATGCATCCACCATTTCATTGAAAGCAAGCATGCCGTTGTCGGGAACGCCAAGTATAGTACCATGCATGCCATAGCCTGTAGTTCCGGCAAGTCTGAAGCCTGCAGATTCGATCATTTTAGCCGATAGAGCATCATATGCGCACGGCGCAATAAGAGGCTCGTCCGAAGCAAGAAGCTCCCTGAATTTTTTCCTCATAAATTTCATCTTTTAGCACTCCCCAGAAGTATTTTCCATTTTACGGAAACTAAGACTGTTACATGGAATAAAGATACAATACTCTCAATCAACTCAGCTGTCAAGATATATGATGTATCTCTAAAACAAAAAGGAACTAAGCTATATGCTTTCATCCCTTAAAAGCTGAAGCCGGAGTTTTGCCTTATATCATTTATTGTCTTTGTTTTTGAAATAATCCATTATCACCGAGAAGTGTCCGCTTATGCAGCCAAGTGCATTTTCTTCATCTGAATTCCACAGCGCATCAATGATCTTTCTGTGCTCCTCAAGAATAACATCAGGATCCCGCCTCGGATATACTGCGTGCATAACAAGACGCATCATATCTTCGCATATTTTCTGCCACAGCGTATTCAGATTAGGCAGATCCATAAACTGGACTATTTTCGTATGGAACTCCATGTCGTACTTCATAAAATCTATCGGGGAATCCTTAGCTCCGGACATTTCATGATATACGCCTGCCAGCTGCCCTGCCAGGACCTGTGAAAGGCCCCCTTCTATTATCTTTTTTATGGCAAACGGCTCTATCATTTCACGCAATGTCAGAAGCTGCATTATTTTCGACGACGTTATTTCAGATACAACTGCGCGGCGGCGCTCCTCCCAGTCTACCCAGCCCTCCTGCGAAAGCCGTTTGAGCGCCTCGCGCACGGGTGTGCGGCTTACTCCGAATTCATCGCCGATCGATCTTTCCATAAGAATACTTCCCGGCATGAATTCACCGTTGATAATCTTTTCCTTTATTGCTTCGTATACTGTGCTGGACAGGTTTTGGTCCTTTTTCTGCCTGCTCTCGTTCTGAGTTTGGCTTATCATCTGAAACACCCTCGCGTATAAAATTTACAAACTGGTATTTTATATAACACTTAATATATTTAATGAATAACATAATATTTAGATGCCATCGGAATACAATATTCAAAAATATTATAACATCAGGTTCCAATACAGCAAAGATATCTATAGTAAAAATAATTCCGTGCCGAGGGGTATGAGGCAGTAATCATCCGCGGCATCGATGTATGAGGTTTATTTAATGTCCCGGTCGGCAGGCTGCAAACGTGCAGTCTGAATGAAAACGGGATTTTATGCTGCCAGGGTAATTTTCGCGGATCGTGCCGTTGGGCCATGCATGCAGAATATTTTAAAGGGAGGAGTTTTTTGACATTATGGACCGGGCTGTTATCTGCCCTGAAACAGTGCAGCGGCAAATCATCAGAATAGAATATGATTTGCACTCCGGAAAAGCAGACAGAAATACTCCTATCCGTTCAGTACCATCTTCTAAATATTTCCGTATTCGGGGCACAGTTGAATCCCTTTCTTAAGATGTTTTTAATATAGAAAAAACGTTGTAATACAACTTCAGAATTTTTACCTTATTACGCCCGCGCTTACAGAAGATGAAACATTGCAGATTAAAAAGAGGCCCTGATAAGCCACAGATTCACAATAGCTGGCAGACAGTTTTTCCCCTTGTTTATACCCGTTGAACCGCAAAACTGACAAAGCTGTTTTTCCACACGTTTCAAACATAATAAACCAACATTTTTAAGGCTAACTGCCTGAAGTATGCACGTGTATTATTAAGTACAGGTACGATAGTTTGATGCTTAGTCATCAGAATACTGTGTCCGTTCTTTGTCACTTTTACTATATGCGAAGGCCTCCTATGATTTGATTAATTTATCACAGAAGGCCCCTTAATTTGCTGTTTTATTATTCTTATTTCAGATTTTATTAAACTGCCACTTTGCATTCTGTCCATAAGAACCTTTTGCTGTATATAAACATAATATCTTATCGCTTCATGCTGTGACAATCATTTATCTATTCGATTATTATAGTATCCTTTTCTTGATGATACACAAACTTAGTTCCATATTTTCTACTATACTTTGTCAGGTTACCAGCAATTTCTATTGCAGCCTTTGGCGACGCAATTTCAGGAAGCCCCCGCTTAAGACAATTAGACCGAATCATATCAATATCTATTGGTACAATCTGAAATTTAGTATTATCCCCTTCAATGTCCATTATTACGAGAATATTCTCCGAAAAGCGCCGTTCCGCATAAAAACCGTTCCAACTTCCATCCTGGTTCTTTGCTCTTCCGCCATGAAGATCCGAAGGTCTCGCGTCAGCCGGCCAGCCATAAGTGTGATACATTTCAGGAGAAATCATTGATTCACCCGATTCAAACTCCATCAAAAGACTGCCTAGATTATAGAAAATTGGTACTCCGTTGTAAACTTCAATTCCCCTAGCATAATGAGCGCCATGACCAACGACCACATTAGCACCAGCCTCAACAGCCTTATGGCAGAACTCTTCGATAAACTCCGGCGGTTCAGGAGCATACCAGTTTTCATTGATGCCTTCATGTGTATGGATGCTTGCAATGACAGTATCTGAGCGTTTGCTGGCATCACAAATACTTTTCAAAATAGCATTCATATCGTCCTGATCTGCAAATGTCTTAACACAAGCTTTTTCTCCGCGCTCAATTGGCAAAAAGCCGCTCATTGCTGATCCAAATTTAAAATGGCTATTGTCCGCAGCAGGCCAGCATTCCACTCTGCTCACTTCAGCCATACTGTCTTTTGTTCCGAGAATTTCATCAATCTTACGTAGTTCTTCAAATTCTTTATCCGGAAGTACATACGCTCTACCCCATCTAAGCGGACAAAGCCCAGGCCGTGCAACAGTATCAGCATTTTCCATGCTGGCAACAGATTTTTCAGCCCAAGTGGATGATGCTGCAACTACAGCAACACGCCCATTTGCCGTATCAAGGAATCTTGCTTTTCTTGCATCCTCCAGGTTCATTCCTATTCCACAAGGGATCAATTTTCGCTTTTCAGCTGCTTCGATCGTTTCTTTACAACCCTGCCAACCATAATCCGAAGTATGGTTATTGGCAAATGCTATAAGCTTTATATTTAGGTCACAGAATTCATCAAGTGTGTCCTGCCGTACTGAAGTCAAATACATAGTAAATCCAGGCGGAGTATCCCGCTTTGGCGTACTGAACTCTGCATTAGTAAAAACAGCATCTGCACTTTTTAAAATTTCGACCACTTTGGGGTCAAGGCGACGAAGCAAATTTCGGCTTGAAAAAAGACAGTCTCCGGTTAGAACAATTCTCATCTTTTTTTCTCTCCCATTAATTTAAAATTTACCAAAATATTTTCTGAAACAATTTATTTAATTCATATCTATACTTGTCACGCATGTTTCACGAAAACCAAATACTGCTGAGACTGAAATCACAAGTTACTTAAACAGATTTGGAATAAAAAGTGAAATCTGCGGAACATATGATATCAGCATCAGATCACAAAAAATAACAAGCATATAGGGAACTATCCATTTGATCATTTCGATATATTTAATATTTGCTATCTGGGCCGCTACAAAAAGATTTACTCCAAACGGCGGAGTAATCATTCCTAATGCAAGATTGCAGACCATTATTATTCCGAAATGTATCGGATCAACACCCATGGACATTACCGCGGGAAGCAGAATAGGGGCCATTACTATCATTGCCGGAGCACCGTCAAAGAACATTCCGATAATCACAAGTACCAAATTGACCAGCAGAAGTAGTGTATATTTGTTCCCAGCAACTGAGACCATTGCAGAAGCTACCATCTGTGGTATGTGTTTAACTGTAAGCATATATGCAAATAGCCCTGCGGTGGATAGGATTATCATTACGACACCTACCATCACAGCTGTTTCATAGAAAGCTTTCAAAGCCCTTTCAATATTAAGCTCCCTGTAAATAACAAAACCAACTAACAGCGCATAAAAACATGAAACAGCCGCAGCTTCGGTCGGTGTGAAAATTCCTCCGTATATGCCGCCGAGAATAATAATAGGCATAAACAATGCCCACATTGCATGACTCAAAGAGTGCATTTTTTCCTTAAAAGTATAGGTTCTGCTGTCACCAACAAACCCAAACCTGCCGCACTGGATACGTGCCACAAGAATAAGGGAACAACCTATTAATATTCCAGGTACAAAACCTGCAAGAAACATATCGGCTATTGACTGATTCACGGCAACACAGTAGAGCAGCATGGATACGCTCGGGGGAATGATAACTCCTAATTCTGCAGCAGTTGCGGTTGTACCGGCTGCAAATCTCTTATCATATCCGTGCAAAGCCATTGCAGGAATCATGACTCCACCTATGGCACCTGTTGTAGCAGCGCCTGAACCAGACAACGCAGCAAAAAACATGCATGCAATAATGGTGACAATGGCAAACCCACCAGTTTTGTTTCCTACAAAACTGTTTATACAGTCTATTATTCTTTTTGATATCCCGCCATAGTTCATTAAGTTACCGGCAAGAATAAAGAACGGAATCGCTAGCAAGGTTGACATGTCCAGTGCAACATACATCCTTTGTCCAAGCATACCTAAATTCATGTTCAACAAGTTCATAAAAGCATACGAGGATAGCCCTAACGATACAGCTATTGGTACAGTAAGAATAAAACATATAAGAAGTATACCTACAAAAATTGTCATCTGTCAGTCCGTCCTCCTTCAGCATTTTCCGCAGCAGATACAGAAGTAAACTCTCCATTTTTTTGCATTTTGTCTACTTCTTCAGCCATTGCCATAGCATCTGAAAGATCGCTCTCATTAATAGGAGAGAGCATGGAGGCTATTGTATTTAAAATCAGTAAAAGACAGCCTACGATTATGGAGGAATACATGAATGCCATTGGAATTCTGAAAGCTGCAGAATACTGTATGCCGGAAATTCTCTGAATAACAATCCAAACGCAGTAACTAGCGACAACATAAAAGAATATCGCTATTATTCCGGAAATACAGTCGAATAAAGCATGGACTTTTTTCGACATGTGCCTGAAAATAACATATATTATCTCAAGGCGAACCATACGTCCTCTTCTTGCCGCATGTCCAGCAGCAATAAACGCCATCCATATCATTGTAAACCTACAAAATTCATCAGTCCAACCTACAGAAACATGTATGACGTATCTGCAAATTACCTCTAAAAACGAGACAGAAACACATGAAAATAACAGGGCTATAAGTATCCATTTTGTTATGGAATTTATAAAATCTATCGTAGAAACAAAACCATTGGCTAATGTTTTCATTGTATCGCACCCTTCTCTTAGTAGTAACTGTGGGGCATATAAATATTTATTCAAATACCCCACAGCTATTTACCTGTTTAACCTATTTGCTTCAGGGAACGACTCTTATTTTTTCTTATAAGTCTTCAGTGTTCTCTTTACTCCGGCCATGAACTGGTCGTACATCTTCGGGTTGATCTTTCTCGTTTCATCATATGCAGGCTTGCATAGTTTGGACCATTTTGCAATTTCTGCAGGAGTGAAATAGGTAACCTTGACATTATGCTTTGTCTGTAGCTCTTTTATCTGTCTGGCAACATCCTTGGTCAGATATGCATAATGAGCTTCAGAAGCATCCAAGGCGCACTTCTGCATGATCTTCTGATCTGCAGGCGGCAGTGATTTCCAAAATACTTCGCTTACGATTATCGTCATTACGTGCATAAACCTGTTAGAAATAGTAAGATATGGCTGGGTTTCATAAAACTTCATAGCCATAAATGTACCAATGCTGTTCTCCTGTGCGTCAATTACTTTCTGCTGAAGTGAAAGATAAACTTCTGAGAACGGAATTATTGAAGGCAGAGCACCAACATTTTTCCATGCTGTAAGCTGAATCGGGTTTTCCATAGAACGAATCTTCAAACCTTTGATATCAGCAATGGTTTTTACTTCATGTTTGTTGTTGCTGATTTCATAGAATCCATTTTCAATAAAACTAAGCGGCCTGATTCCAGCTTTAAGGAGCAGCATACTTACGGCTTTAGCCTCAGGTGTTTTCCAGAAGGCATAAGCTGCTTCCCTATCAGGGAATAGGCCTGGCTGGTCAAAAAATGCATATTCCGGAACGGTATAAGTAAAATTTGCAGGCCCAGAAATACTCATCTGAAGCTCACCCAGCAACATTGACTCCTGCATTTCTCTATCGTTGCCAAGCGCAGAGTCATAGAAGAACGAAACTTTGTAACGTCCATTTGTCTGTTTTTCAAATGCCTTGGCAAAATTCTGGCACGCTATAGCGTACGGCGATGTTTTGGAAACAGTCAATCCAAATTTGATTTCCTGAGGCGCTGCCTCAGCGAAACCGGCGAAGACGACTAGCATACACAATACAAGTACTAACGTAAATCCCTTCGTAAATCCCTTTTTCATAACAATTCCACCTTTCATTTTTATTAAAACAAAAGTACTCCAAAAGTGGAATACAAATGTTTCTAAATTTATTTGAAACCTAACTACAAAAACTAATAAAATATGGATATTAAAACTTTTTATGTAGTTCTTCTTACCCCTTGCATAAAAGGTTCTTTTAATATGTATTAAGTATGGGTTATAAGTTGGTTATACCTGCGCCCGCAGTTACAATAATGGAAGCCCGTTATGTATTTCTTTAAACACTTAGTCCTGGTACATTGCCACTAAACACCCGATGTGTTCTACAACAATATCTGTACATGGAGCAAGGCATTCAAAATGACAGTTAAACAGTTAATATGAATGAGATAACAATGTCTTCACCTATTACTTGATGGATTTTCCCAATAATGGCTACGGGTTTTTCCACATTCTCAACTAAATCCCTCGATCAGCAGGAAGCTCGATTATCATATCTGTTGTTTTGTTCGGTGTATTTTTCGCCTCGGTTATGATCAAGGTTCAGTTACTGCCTTCCAACCACATGCACACAAGTTGTACTTAACCTTCACTGACCTTATTTTTTATTTCTATCGTTTCTTTGTCTCTTATCTCATGAATAACACTTCCTATCTCGTTTATAGATTTCACAACATGATTTTTTCTTGTTGAGTCAGACAGCTTTCCGCTGCCTTGGCCATCACATCCACGGGGGCATCTTTCCCGGTCCATATCCTGATAGATTCAACTCCCTGGTAGATGAGCATCCAGAATCCGCTCAGCGTTTTGCAGCCTTTTCCCTTTGCCTCACTAAGAAGTCTGGTCTCCCTCGGAGTGTAGATCACATCAAACACTGCGTGGCGCCGTTCGAGCAGTTCCGTATCGAACGGCACTCCATCGATATTCGGAGCCATTCCAACACATGTAGCGTTAAGCACAAAATCTGAATCTTTAAGCGCATCTGCCACCATGTCTCTGGCAAGTACATTCGCGCATGAAATGCAGGGATGTTTTTCATTAATATCCGAGGATAGCTGCTCTGCCATATAAAATTCTTCTTCTCTGTTGAGGATATTGAAAAAAGACGTTCCTGACATTGCGAGCGCCGCGGTAACTCCGCGTGCGGCTCCGCCTGCACCGATTACTAGGCACCTTTTACCCTTCGGATCAAACCCAGCTTTTTCCTTCATAGCACGAACAAAGCCCAACCCGTCCGTGTTAAAACCCTTCATTTTTCCATTATTAAATAGAATCGTGTTCACAGCTCCGCATATGGCCGCTGATTCATCCAGCTCGTCCATCATGTGAAGCACAGCCTGCTTGTGCGGAATGGTTACATTGCACCCCATAAATCCCATTGTCTTCATCGCTTCTATGACAGCCTCCAGTTTTTGCGGAGGGGTCTCAAAGGGCATATAGATTGCGTCAAACCCCATAGCCTTGTAGGCTGCTTTCTGCATTGCTGGGGAAACTGAGTGTCCGACTGGAAAACCTATAAGACCAGCCCTTTTAGTTGTAATAGAAATATAATCATTCTGCTTTTCCATTTATATCCACTTCCATCAGGCATAATAAAATAACCGCCTTTGTGATATATTCAAAAACGCATTGGCAGTTTAAAGAATTGGCTAAAATACTGTTTTTAACTTTCTCTATCCATATTTCACTAACAGTTTAACTGTTATTTTTTTTTACGTCTAATGAATATTTTAAGTCAAATCTATAGATTTTATGAATAAGTTTTACTATAATCTCTTTATGCTTTTTTTCGCTTCAGGACTGATTGAAGGGTTGTGACAGAATGAATCTTAACCACCTAAGATATTTTGTAGCTCTTGCTAAGCTTGAGCACTATACCCTTGCAGCCGAAAAACTTATGATAACCCAGCCAAGCCTTACTCATGCCATCACACAGATGGAGAGCGAGCTTGGTATAAAGCTTTTCGAACGCAACGGACGTAACTCCGTACTAACAAAATGCGGCAAAGATTTTCTGCGGGACGTGGAACTATCACTCTCATGCCTGGATAAGGGGATAGACAGGATGAAGTACACTGCAAGCGGAGAAGGCAAGGTCGATTTTGCCTTCCTGCGGTCCCTTGGTTCTGACCTGGCACCAGTCTTCATAGGCGGCTACATGAAAAACAACCCTGAAAAACACATAAAGTTCAATTGTTTTCCAGGAATGACAACAGATCTGCTTAAAGGACTGAAGGAGAGGAAATATGATATGGTACTCTGTTCAAAACCACCCTCTGTAAAGTTCAGGGATATATCCTTCACTAACATATCGAGGCAAGAGCTAGTGATAATAACCCCGCCGAATAACCCGCTTGCAGAAATGACGGAGGTGGGACTAAGAGAAGCTGCATCCTATCCTTTTGTAGCCTACTCGGAAAAAACAGCGCTACGCACAATCATAGACGGACTTTTCTACAGACAAGCCAAGGAACCGAACATAGCATATGAAGTGGAGGATGACATATCTGTTGCAGGCTTTGTGTCCCATGGACTCGGCATCGCCATCGTTCCCAACCTGCCGATACTCAGGGAATTCGACGTTCGAGTAAAAAAATAAAGAATACGTTCCCAGTATGGGGCCGTTCGTTTGATATCGCTGTACTCAAGGACGTCCAACTCACTCCTGCTGCCCAAAGCTTCATGAACTACATAATAGAACAGTCCGGCATATCAGGTCAGTGCTAGAAAATCGAACATTTTGGCATGTAAATAAGTAGCTCTAAATTGGCAAATAGCATGCCGGACAGCATACAGAAATTTGATAAAAAATTTAAAAAAAATCTAGTAGGGACTAGGCTGTGCCAGCAATAATACAGCAAAAATGTAGCAAGAGATACGCGCCGCTGGGAGATAAAACCCAATATGTAACACTTTAATATATAAACCGGTCATTGTATCTCAAAAAAAAACGGGACAAAAAAATCAGCGGACTAATTCGCAGCAAGCAAAATAATAAATCCTGCAAAATATATATATTTATAAAAAACAAATTCTCAATATTAAGCAGCTGAGTTGGCCTGAATAATGTCAATTTCATTATCAGCCTATAACAGATTGCAAAGGCACTTATATGAAAATTAAATACGGAGATTTATTTATCTTGCATCCATGAAGAACAGATGCCTGCATCCTGCAGCTCTTGCCTTTAAATCATATATCATCAATAAATATGTTCTGCGGGAAAATGAAGGCTTATAGCCGAACCGTACCAGGCAGTGCCTTTTACTTTGCGGCAAAGCCGGATCCTGTTTTTAAAGAAAACAAAAAGATGACGGCCTCTGAAACATATGCGGCCGTCATTCTTTTTATAACTGAAACAGGCGCCAGGGCTAGAACTTGATTACTTCTCCCTGTTCCTTTTTGATGTCCTTATTGTAAAACTCACCGAACAGTACATCCTCATCCGGCTGATCCTTGATTATCGGAAGAGCTACCCATGTGCTGTTCATGTAATGCTTCAGCGCTATATTCTCGGAGACCTGGTTGCCGCCCCATGTCCCGCAGCCCATGCTGGAGGTCATCGGCATGCCGTTCTCCGCAGAGCCGGCATTTGCCTTCGACTGCGGCTGGCGGACCATTACGCGCGTCACAGGGGCACGGAGGGCAAGGGCCCTGATATGTTCCTCGTTATAGCTGAAGATACCGCAGGAGTGGCCGCGTCCGCCGACTTTATATATTTCATCCATTGTTTTGAGGGCATTCTCAAATCCGCCCTCGTACCTGTAAAGGGTAAGGAGGGTAGTAAGCTTTTCACCCGAGAACTTAAATTCCTTGCCTATGCCTTCGCTGTTGACCATTACAAACTTACGGTCCGCCGGTATTTCAAATCCGGCCTTATGGCAGAGTTCCTGCGGTGATACGGCGACTGTTGCGACGATCCTGTGACCCTCTTCGTCCCACATGGCCTTCTTGAGAAGCGCGCGCTCCTCGTCGGTTGCATGATAGCCGCCTTCCGCTTCAAGTGCCTTGAGCATATCATCGTATATTTCGCTGCAGATTATAAGGTTGCCGTCAGCCGAGCAGCCTGAACCGAAGTCCGACGTCTTGCTTATGCGGGTGTTTTTGGCAGCCTGCCTCACGTCAGCAGTATCGTCAAATATCATCGTTGCGTTTCCGGCGCCCGAGCAGTAGGCAGGCTTGCCGGAGCTATGCGCCGCTTTTGTCATTGCAGGACCGCCTGTAGCCATGATAAGATCGCAGCGCTTCATGGTCTCCGCTACCAGTTCCATGTTCACTTCCTCAACACACTGGAGAAAATCAGGATTCTCGCCTATCGATACAAGTGCGTCCCTCATGATCTGTACAACTTTGTTGGTCGTTTTGACTGTGCGCGGATGCGGGGAAAAAACAACAACATCACGAGCCTTCAGTGCATATATCGCAGTTACGATCGGAGTAAGCTCCGGGTTTGTCATCGGGATAAGCGAAGTAATAACTCCGGCCGGTTTTGCATAGCGGGTAATGCCCTTTTCAGGGATAGTCTCTATTGCGCCGACGCTTTTCTGACGAAGCGCATCTCTCAAAACTCCAAGGATCTTATGACGCTTGCCATAACGTCCGTTCCTGTCTCCGGCACCGGCTTCATCGACACCCATCCAGCAGATTTCCTGAAATGTCTTAGGATTGCCTGCCGCCCAGGCCACGCAGCGTACCATATGATCGACCTGTTCCTGTGTATAATTTTCGATCTGTTTTTCCGCAGCTCTTGCTTTCACAAATATCTCATCAAGTTTTGCAAGCTGTTCCGGTGTTACTTCGTGCTTTGCCATAATGAAATACATCTCCTTAAAAAATTTAGTGATTTTTTTAATATATTTCCACTAAGCGAAACTAACAACTGCTTATCGGAAAACTATTTATAAGATAGCAACTTAATTTTTATTGTCAAGTGCTATTTACAGAATTTATTTCCACTATACGAAAAATAAAACTCCGCCACTGTTAAAAATGGCGGAGTAAATATGTATTTTACTTTTTCTTTGTTTTCTGAGCGCGCAGCTCCTCCATGTACCATGGCGTGGTATCTTCCCACTGCCACTGTCTCCATGGTTTTTCCTCGCCGCGTTTGCGGTAGATGTCGTTTATGTTCCAGCATCCCCACGTGACAACAGGTGCATTTTCCATCCTTACGTCGATAACACAGGGTTTCTCGGAGGCAAGAGCTTCTTCAAGAGCCGGTTTGAAATCCTCAGCCTTCGTTATCTTATAGCCTTTTATGCCGTAGGCTTCGCCTATTGCAGCAAAATCAGGGCTGTACTGCTCTCCGTCACACATGAACGTTGTCCCGAACTGATGGTCGTAGTGCTGTCTCTCAAGTCCTGCTATCGTTCCAAAAGCGCAGTTGTTCATTACAACCCATACGACCGCCACATGATCCATAGCTCCGGTAGCGAACGGGGAAACGTTGGTCCCCATACCCCCGTCACCTATAAGGGCAACTACTTTCTTGTCGGGATTTGCTATTTTTACGCCAAGGGCTGCGGAAGGGCCGTACCCCATGGTGCACAGGCCTCCGGGTGCAACAAATGTCCCGGCTTCATAAATATCGAACTGCTGTCCAACTCCGTTTTTGTTCCAGCCTACGTCCGCTACGACATAGCCGTCCTTGGGAAGCACATCACGCAGATCCTTGAGTATCCTTTCCGGGCGCATCGGATATTGGGCCGATTCCTGTGCCTTTACAAGAGTTGCCTTATATTCCGCTTTTGCCTCGGCGATGGCTTTGATTTTTTCAGGGCGTTTCACGCCTGAAGGATATTTCCTCTTTGCAGCTGCAAGTATCGCTTCAAGCGCCATTTTTGCATCGCATATCGCTCCTATGGCTGTGTTGAAGTTACGGCCGACTTCTTCCTGGTTGATATCTATATGGATAAGCTTTGTAGGCGGCACATCGAATGTTTCGCCGATATACCACGAGCTGCAGTCCGCTTCAGAGAGCCTTGTGCCTATTGCAAGCATAACATCTGCCTTCATGGCCATCGTGTTGTTGAATTCTGTTCCCCAGAATCCGGTCATACCCACTGCAAGCGGATTGTCATCCGGGATGGAGCCCTTGCCCATGAGCGTATAGAGGACCGGTATCTCCAAATGTTCAGCAAGTGCGGTAAGAGCTTCCGCACCGCCGGAGGAAATAACGCCGCCGCCGGGATAAAGGATAGGATCCTTCGCCTCTGCAAGCATTGTCGCGATTTCTTCCGCCGTGGCTTCGTCTATCGACGGCTTGGGAAGCTCAGGCGAGTTATGCATCCTGAACTCAAAGAAACGCGTGTCTATTTCCATAGAGAAAATATCCATCGGGATATCGACAAGGACCGGACCGGGACGCCCGGTAACTGCAAGGCGGAAGGCCTTGTCCATTATCTCCGGCAGGAGTTCGGGACGATCCACACGCCAGGCGCGCTTTACAAAGGGGCGGTATATTTCATACTGGCTGGCGTCCGCATGCATGTTTACTTCCTGATGCGGATGACGTCCGAAATAACAGCTGGGCACGTCGCCTGCTATTACAACCATTGGTATGGAATTGAGCCCTGCCTCCGCAACACCTGTTGTAGCATTTGTAATTCCGGGGCCAAGGTGTGTCATTACAACTCCAGGTACCTTGCAGCCCTTTCCGCGGGCATATCCGTCTGCAGCGTGTGCTGCTATCTGTTCGTGCCGTACGGAAATATATTTGATTTTACTGTCCTTGAGTGCATCAAGAAATCCTATAACAGTATGCCCGCACAGGCCGAATATCTTTTCCACTCCGCGAGATTCAAGAAACTTAACAAGCTGGTATGCTACCAAGTCTTTCTGCATTTTTGATCCCCCAAATATATAGAGTTTTATGTGTTTTGTATAATCAGCAAATTAAGAATGGATGACTTCCAGACATTTCCGCAGTTCCGCGACAGGGATCTGTCCCGGCGCTGAAGCTTTTGAACCTACGGCAAATGTCAGGTCGGATCCGTACAGCCCACCTATTATCCTGCTCACTGCTCCTATGGAACCCATTGACATCGTTATAAGAGGAATGTCAGGGAATTTCCTGCGCACGTCCAATGTAGCGGACAGGATATCCAGAACATCCTCTTCCTTCTCCGGCATAGCTGCAAGTTTTGCAACATGCGCCCCTGCTTCGATCTGTGCGGACATTATTGATATAATTTCTTCCCTGCCCGGCGTTTTTTTAAAATCATGGAATGATACAATAAGAGAAACCTTGCTGCCTTTTATGGATTCCAGAACTTCGCTGATTTTCTGCGGGCCGTATTTAAGCTCCATATCAATAAAATCAACAAGGTCCTCTTTTACGGCTTCGCTGTAAATACTGAACTTGGCGTCGTCGCTGACTTTTTTAAAGCCGCCTTCCCAATCACCGCGGCAGGTAAGTATTATCGGCATGGAACCGACTATACTGCGTACGCTTCTTATCATTGCGGCCGATTCCGAAACATTTTCAATAAAATCCCATGCATCTATTCTCAGTTCAATAATGTCAGGCTTTACGACAAGAACGTTACGTGCCTCGGAAAAAATCTCCTCTTCCGTCTTTCCTACAAGCGGAATACATACTAACGGTTTAGTACCGCCAAGGACTGCATCTCTTATACTTATCGGTTTTCTGGGCTCTAATCTCATAAATTACACCCCGCAATATAATATTATTTTCGCTGTGTGGAAATACTATTCATCTACAAGAAACACATAAACAATAATATCTAAGTTAAAATCTGTCAAGATACCATTTAACAGATAAATTTTTCATCTGCCGGAAAATATTGCACTTGCTTTGCAGCATTGATGACATTTTAACTTGCCGTGTTATTGCTTATATTCATAACGATATGTGCCTGCTGAATGATTTTAGTTTATCCCGTTTTTTCCCAGATATTCTTTCGTTGTCTGGAGGCACCTGCGCGCCATGCTCCATATAACCGTATCTTTCAACTCTTTCAAGGTTTGGCAGCTCGATCGACAATACCGTGTCATCCCTCAAACGCCTGACCATGCCTGCGATGTCGATGCCGCCTTCTCCCGGATAATATCTGGCATCACGCCCGGTGAATATAAGGCTTTCCTTGTCGGACGGGTCCGGAATTTCCGCCGGTCCGTCGCATATATGCGCCATGTTGAGCATCTCTTTGGGGATGGCTTCAATTTCTTCCATTGTAGTATAGGCACGTGATGCGTGCAGTGTATCAAGCATTATTCCAGCATTCGGTCTTTTGACTGTATCAATTACTCCCGTACCTGCGCCAGCGTTCCGACTGCCGCCCACGACGGCCATTCAAGATTAACCGTCAGGCCGTACTGCGCTGCAAGGTCGCACAGTCGGGCAAACTGGTCCATATAAAAATCTTTATCGGATGTCCATATGCTGCTTATCATTCCCTTTGCACCAAGT
>Ga0268359_13267_pt1 | contig 33748 bp, 27 predicted proteins | sample BioMet11_FD_194416 | JGI IMG/M metagenome (GOLD analysis project Ga0268359, IMG submission 194416) | Sewage microbial communities from Oakland, California, United States - Biofuel 11 (PacBio Assembly) | ecosystem: Engineered > Wastewater > Sewage > Unclassified | place: USA: California | collected...
ATATCTAAGATTTTCATAAAGGAATATATCAATTGACCCACTGTGATCCAGTGGGTCTTTTACTGAGAAAAAGAAAACCGCTGTTTCCAGCGGTCATGCTGATATGGTCGGGATGACGGGATTCGAACCCACGACCTCTTCGTCCCGAACGAAGCGCTCTACCAAGCTGAGCCACATCCCGATGATTTATCAGCCCGATTATTATAACAAACTCCTCTCTAAAAACCATCTCTTTGTATGTTATGATAGGGACAAAAGCAGGGGGAAATCATCATGGCAGAGCGGAGAAAAAGAAAACTGCGCAAGAGTACGCTGGCGTTCATGGTCATTCTGGCGATGGTCGTGGGTGCATTTGGCGCGTCAATGTTATGCAGATATTATGCAAAGGAAGATATTCCTGGATCCAACCATGATGCCATTGTTGAAACAGAACCGACTGCCTCACCAACACCGGAGACCGTCATGACCAAAGCGTCCTTATTCATGGTTGGAGATGCCCTGCTCCATGATGTCATTCCAACTGCCGCAAGAACGGGTGCTGGAACATATGATTTCACTCCTCTGTTAGGCCGGGTTGGTAATATTGCCAAGGCTTATGATCTTGAATACTACAATCAGGAAACAATTCTGGGCGGAGATGAATTAGGCATCCATGGCTATCCGCAGTTCAACGGGCCGCAGGCCTATGGAGATGCCATGGTGGACTATGGCTTCAACCTGGTCTCTTTGGCAACAATCATTCTCTTGATATGGGCCAGACAGGCATCGATAATTCATTAGCTTACTGGAAGACCAAGACCGGAGTTGTGACCAGCGGTGTCTATTCCTCACAGGCTGACCGCGAGGCAGTCACCATCCACGAAGTCAATGGCATTAAATATGCCTTCTTCTCCTGGACGTATGGGATGAACGGCCTGCAGTGTCCGGATGGAAAAGAATATGAAGTTGCCTGCTTTGACGGGCATGAACAGGAAATGGTCGATCAGATCAAGGCTGCCAAGAAACAGGCAGATGTGGTCATTGTTGCCATGCACTGGGGCACCGAATATGTCTTTGACGCAACAGCTGAACAGCAGAGACTGGCACAGGAAGTGGCAGATGCCGGGGCAGATATTATTATCGGCAATCACCCGCATGTCATCGGGCCGGTGCAGTGGCTGAATAATCATAAGACCATCTGCTTCTATGCATTGGGCAATCTGGTTGCCGCTCAGTTTGATGATTCCCGGATTGAAATGATGGCTGCGCTGAATATCGAAAGACGACTACTGACGGGCAGTCTACAATTACCATCAAGGATGTAAAAACGGATCTGATGTACTGCTACGGCACTTCAGACCTGAAATACTATGAGACTGTTCCGTTCAGTCAAATGACGGATGATACATATGTCGCTGATCACGCTGCGGTATATGAAAAATATAAGCCGAATATTACTGCACTGGATCCAACCATCCAGATTGGCGGCTTCTAAAGGAGATATGCATGACATTCTTAGAATTAGCAGAAGAAAGATATTCCTGCCGCTTTTTTTCACAGCAGGCGGTAGAACAGGAAAGATTGATGCCATATTGAAGGCGGCACAGGCGGCACCGACAGCAGTTGATAAACAGCCGTTTAAAATCTTTTTAGCAGCTGATGAGAAAGCGGCAGCAGTCAGAGATGCAGGCAGGATCCGTTTTGTTACACCGCTGATCATGATTGTAGGTGCAGATCCTGATCAGGCATGGATCAGAAAAGAAGACGGCCGCAACTTTGCGGATGTTGATGCAGCGATTGCAGCGACACATATCATGATGGAAGTGCAGGACTTAGGCCTTGGCACGGTATGGGTCGGACACTTTGACGCCCAGGGACTGAAGATAGCGTATCCGCAGATGAAGGATCTTGATCTGCTCGCTGTTTTTCCCAATCGGCTATCCAAGTGCAGATGCCGAGCCTTCTGATATGCATGTACAGAGAAAGCCAGTTTCTGAAATGGTTGAAGAGCTGTGATGAAGATCAGTATATTGACCATGTTTCCGGAGATGCTCGACAGCTTGAAGCAGGCACCAATCATCCAGCATGCTCAGGCAAAAGGAATTGCAGAGATCGAAGTCATAGATATCAGGCAGTATGCCGATGGCAGCTTCCGGGATATTGATGATTCTCCATACGGCGGCGGTGCAGGTATGATCATGCGTGTTGGTCCGCTCAAAAGGGCACTGGCTGCTGTCAAAGACGCGGATTGCTTTACGATATTATCGGCAGCTGCAGGTGTCCCGTATACCCAGAAAAAGGCACATGAATACGCAGCAAAAACACATCTGATCATCCTCTGCGGACATTATGAAGGCATGGATGCACGCATCAATGATGAGGTTGATGAAGCAGTCTGCATTGGCGACTATATTGTTTCAGGCGGTGAATATCCGGCAATGATCATTACGGATTCCATCGTGCGTCTGCTGGACGGTGTCATTAAGAAGGAAAGTACAGAAGAGGAATCCTTTGAGAACGGACTGCTGGAATATCCGCAGTATACGAAGCCGGCGGTCTATGATGGCATGGAAGTTCCTTCTGTGCTGCTCAGCGGTGACCATGAAAAGATCCGTCTGTGGCGGCGGAAGGAATCTCTGGCAGTGACCTTGAAATATCGGCCGGAGCTGCTTGATGAAAGCAGCTTGAGCAAAGAAGATCAAAGAATGTTGAATGAAATCAAAGAAAACATGCACGAATGACGTACATGTTTTTGTTATGCGATGAACAGTTCAGTCAGAAAGACAGTAATGCAGCAGACAGCCGCAACTGTCGGCAGCTTGTGGCCGCGCCATGCAAGAATGATGCCAATAATCAAGGCGGCCAGTCCTGAGTATGGGGACAGTGTTGTTTCGGTGATGGCAGGAAATGTCATGACAGCCAATGTTGCGTAAGGTACGTAGTAAAGGAAGCTGCGCAGGAAGGGATTGGTGATTGGCCTTCTGATCAACGTCAATGGGAGCACCCGGATCAGATAGGATACACCAAAGGCAATCAGAATATAGATCCAGACATTATTGTTCATTGTCCATCCTCCCCAATCGGTTTAACAAAGGCTGCTGTGCCGGCAATCAGCAAGGTCAGCAGGATCGTCCTGGTCCCGGAAGAAAGGGAAGAAACATAAGGGAGCACGCCGCCAAGATAGCTGCTGACAAAGCCGGTCGCAACAATCACAAGAATTGATGTGCGCTTTCTAGCCGGCGGAATGATGATGGCTAGAAACATGCCGTACAGCGCAACGGACAGTGCTGAGACTATCCGTGCCGGCAGGACATTGCCCATGATGATGCCAAGCATGGTGCCAACAGCCCATCCAGGTACCGATAACGACATGGCACCGTACATATAGAAAGGATCCAGATACTTTCCTCTTGAGATGGCAATGGCGAAGTGTTCATCCGTAATGCCGTAGCCTGTCAGGAAGCGGTGGTAGACCGGCGTATCTGGCGAGAACTTCTGGGAGAATGCACAGGACATTAATAGATATCTGGCATTGGCAATCAGTGTGATGACCGCCATCTGCAGATAGGATCCGCCGGCCGCAATGACCTGCGTTCCGGCATATTCACCGGCACTTGCCAGATTGAGAAAGCTCATGACAAAGCCCTGGAGAGCACTGATGCCCGCATTGGCCATGGCAATGCCCAAGGCAAAGGATACCGCAAAGTAGCCCAGCGCAATGGTGATGCCGTCTTTTTGTCCAGCTTTGAATTCTTCTTTAGAAAATTTCATCTGTTCCCTCCTTATCTTCTCTTTTATACGCAAAAACTATACATAAGTAAAACAAATAATTATAATGATGAAATAAGGAAAACTTATGACGAAATACGATATCTTTATGAAAGTGATTGAGAAGGGCTCATTTACGGAAGCTGCTGCTGAATTAGGCTATTCACAGTCTGCGGTTTCCCAGACAGTCCATTCTCTGGAAGAAGAATTCAAGACGAAGCTGATCCACCGCGGACATGACGGACTGGGCTTAACGGAAGATGGAAAAGCATATCTGCCGTATATCCAGGCAGTTGTCAAAGCGGAGGAAAACCTGGAAGATAAAAAGAAAGAGATGTCAGGGCTTGTGGATGAGACCATCCGTATCGGCACCATCACTTCTGTTTCCAGGAATCTGCTGCCGCTGCTGATCCAGAGCTTTCATGAACTTTATCCGCAGGTCCACTTTGCCCTGCGGCAGGGCGACTATGATAATATTCACGCATGGATCAAGGAAGGGTCTGTTGATTTTGGCTTTCTCAATCCTGAATATTTCAATGATCTTAGCGCTGAAGTCATATATCGTGATACCATGGTAGCCGTACTTTCCAAGGACCATCCTTTGGCAGGAAAGAAATCTGTTTCCTTAAAGGATATGGCAAAAGAGGAATTCATTCTTCTGGATGAAGGAAAGAACAGTGTACCTTTAAAGGCTTTTGCGGCATATGGACTGAAACCGCACCTGGAATACACCATCTATGATGATTACTCCATCATGGCCATGGTCAGACAGAATATGGGAGTATCCATCCTGTACCGGCTGGTCGTGACAGGTTTTTCCCAGGGAATTGTACTGAAGCCGATCAAAGAACCGATAGAACGTGAGATTGCGGTCGCGTATGTAAACAAGAACGATATGCCGTTATCCGCAAGGACATTCCTGAAGTATGTCATTCAGGAAACACCGCATGTATTAAAGAAGATGGGAATCGATAAAGGCATTCTATGAGAAGAAGAAAGTTAGAAATGTTCATGGCATGGATGTGTGTCATTGATATAGTCGTGGGACTGGTGCTGGCATCAGGTGTTTTCGAAGGATCCTTCCAATGGGATCCCTTTAAGATGTTCACTGTGCTGAATGCCTTGTGGGCACTGCTGTACTACCTGCTGGAGATCAGATATCTGCAGGTTGGTGGCAGAGGTGTCATTTCCACTGCTATGCGCTTTACAATATTTATCAATGCGACCGGGATGGCATTCATCGACATGATCTATCTTGGACCAATGCATTCCTCTCTGGTCGGGCCTGATTTTCTGGCTCTGGTGCTGATCCAGTATGTCCTGCCGGGATTGATGTTCCTGGACTATCTGATTGGACTGAAGAACACTTTCCGCAAGAAACACATCCTCTATGCAATGATCTTTCCGATGGCCTACAATGCTGCGGCTCTGATCATGGGAGCTGCCGGATACGGCTTCGGCATGGCTGGAGCGAAATATCCGTATCCATTCTTGAATGTAGAGCAGCTGGGCTGGGGAATCGTCAGTGCCAATGTGGGCATGCTGATCGTTGTGATGTATCTTTACTGCCGTTTATGGATCTTTATTGATAGGCTGGGGAAGCGCAATGATTAGAACAATCGTAAAAGACCCGATGTTCCTGTCAATCAAGGCACAGAAGGCAGTCAAGGAAGATCTGCCGGCTGTACAGGATCTAGTGGATACGCTGCGGGCGCATCATGATGGCTGTGTAGGGATGGCAATGAATATGATCGGCATTGCCAAGGCAGCGATAGCGGTGGATACCGGAAAGATGATCTTAGTTATGATCAATCCGGTCATTACAAAAAAAACTGGAGCCTATCAGACTTCGGAAGGATGCCTCTCATTGACTGGTGTCCGTCAGACAACACGGCATCAGAAGATCACCGTCACTTACGAAGATCTGTCCTTCAGAAAGCGCACTGGTGAGTTTGAAGGCTTCACTGCTGAGATCATCGAACATGAATGTGACCATTTAGCTGGGATTTTGATATAAAAATTTATAAAAAAAGGGAAGAATCGCTTCTTCCTCATATTAGAAATATTATAGCAGAAGTCAGAGGCTGGAAAAAGACTGTTTCCAGCTTTTTAAAGACCTAAAATATAAGTAGAAATATGGATTCAAGCCGTTATTCCATAGAGAAAAGCGATCCAGCAAATAATTGATTCATTGACGAGGGACGCAAAGGATCGATTGGAAAACGGACTCGAACAGGGGCTCTGCATTGATTGCGGGGTCCTTTTGTTTGTGTCCGTAGTTCTATGGTATAATCGTACCAAGCAGAAAACGCGTTTTTTAGTCGTGGAATGCGAAAAAATAAGATGAAGAATGATGTAAGAAAATTAACAGATGGCGCTATGATGGCAGCCATCATGGGTGTTGTCCTGCTGATTGACCGGCAGACAGCTGGACTGCTGCAGGGAACTGTGATATTTCTGTTTCCTCTGCCGATGGTGTTCTATGGCGTAAAATACGGCTGGAAGAACAGCTGGAGCGTCTTTGCGGCCATTGTAATCCTGGCGGCTATTTTAGGGACACCGGCAACTTTGGTCCTTGTGGCATGTGAGGAATTGGTGGGCATGCTGTATGGATGTCAGATGCATGATCATGTTGAGATGCGGAAGATCATCCTGCGGACAGTCGTTGCCTCGGTGCTGGTCAATGTCATGACCTCGCTCGTCTTTGCGGCATTCTTCGGCTATGACATCATGGCTGAAGTAAGTGAGATGAATGATCTGTATATACAGATGTCCGCAAACATGAATGTTGCGACGCCGGCAGGTATGAATGTGGAACAGCTGATTTTGACAATCTTGATCACTTCAGTTGTATTGACGGGTGTGCTGCAGGGACTTGTCCTGCATCTGTTCTCCCGCCTGATGTTCAAGCGCATGCATATGACCGTACCGGCAAGTACACCGATTGACGGCTACTTCCCGCCGAAATGGAGCGGCTATGTCGCAATTGCCATGGCAGCCTGCTTCTTCTATGCATTTTACGGGCAGGTCAGCAGTGACACTCTTAAAATGGCAATGGAAGGAATTGGGATGTGCGGTACCTTCTACTTAATGTTCTATGGAATGCTGGCTGTAATGATCTTCCTCACGTCACGTTCCAGAATGGGAAAAGTATTCCCGGCAGTGATTGCTGTATTCCTGGTCTTTATCATGGAATATTTTATGGCCCTGCTTGGTTTCTTATATATCACAACGGATATGCATCACAGGATGATGCAGGGAGGCTTCAAAAATGAATGAGAAGATCAGACATCTGAAAAGATTCATGATCATCGTGCTGATTGTCGAAGCGGCTGCCTTGGCGGTACTTGGCTTCAGCTTCCATTTTGATGTGATTGCGGCATCGTGTGTTGTTATCAGTGAAGCGGCGTTCCTGTTCTATCTGTTCGAAAAGTTTCATGAATACTATCAGGAACAGACGGAGGGCGTAAAAAGCGTTCTTGGCAATGCAAGCGGCGAAGCATTTTTGACCGGCGGTGTCGGCATGATTATCTATGATGATGACTATGTCATTACTTGGATGAGTGAATTGTTCAAGGAAAGAAACATTAACCGCATTGGTTCAAAAGTACTGACCTGGATTCCAGAAGCAGATGATCTGATTTCAGGAAAAGAAGATACAGCTTTTGTTCAGCTGGACAATCATGTCTATGAAATGCACCGTAAGGAAGATGAACCGATGATCTTCTTCAAGGATGTCACGGAGCTGACAGAGTATAAAGAAAAATATCATGATGAACATGTCGTGATTGGCATGGCATCGCTGGACAACTACGATGAAAGTGCAGCGTATGGCGATGAGACAGAAGAAGCTTCTGTCAATACAGCTGTGCGTACACCGTTATTGGAATACTGTTCTGCCCACGGCATCTTTACAAAGCGCCTGAGCAGCTCGAAGTATCTGCTGGTCCTGGACGAAAAGATCTTCTCGGATCTGGCAGCGGATCATTTCTCAATTCTGGGAAAGGTCAGAAAAGGTGCACAGAAGATGGACATGGTCATTACCCTGTCCATGGCGTTTGCCAGAGGCACCAGTGAATTTGAAAAGCTGGATCAGATGGTGACCAACCTGATGGATCTTGCACAGACAAGAGGCGGCGACCAGGTCGCCATGCAGACATACGGCGAAGACGTCAAGTATTTCGGCGGATCAACGGAAGCTGCGGAGAAGCGTTCCCGTGTGCGTGTGCGTGTCATGTCGCATGCCCTGCGTGATCTGATGATGCGTTCATCCAATGTGATCATCTGCGGTCATAAGACAGCAGACTTTGACTGTATCGGCAGTGCAATCTGTCTGGCCAGAATGGCAGAGTCCCTGCATAAACCGGCAATCATTATTGCAAAGACCGGCGGCATTGAGGAAAAGCTGGGTGCAGCATTGAAGGAAAATGCAGAAGCAGTCAATCAGGAAGTGAACTTCGTGACTGAAGGCGAGGCACTGAACCACCTCAGTGAAAATACATTGGTGATCATGACTGACCACCACAATATCAAGCAGTCCAATGGCTCCAAGGTGCTGGAGCTGGCGGACCGCGTTGTCATTATTGACCATCACCGCAGAAGTACTGAAATGGGTGTTAAACCAATATTAGTATATATAGAAGCTGGCGCAAGCTCAACCTGTGAGCTGCTGACGGAAATGATTCCTTATGTTTCTACAACACTGGAGATTTCACCGCTCAGTGCAACCATCATGCTGACAGGCATGATCGTTGATACTCAGACATGGCGTGTGAGAACGGGTGCACGTACGTATGATGCTGCAAGTGCTCTGAAGGACCTGGGTGCTGATTCGAACAAGGCATATGGCTGGCTGAAGGATTCCTTTGAAGATTTCGCATTGAAGGCACAGGTCGCTGTCAACAGTGAACGGTATCCAAACGGCATCGTCATTGCCATCGTCAAGGATCATATCCTGTCCCGCTCTATGATGAGCCAGGTTGCTGACAGTCTGCTCAGTGTACAAGGTGTACAGGGTGCGTTCGTGATTGCCAATGATGCGGATAATGAATCTGCCATCAGCGCAAGAAGTGACGGCCATATCAATGTGCAGGTCATTATGGAAAATATGAACGGCGGCGGACATATGACCGCAGCAGCAGTGCAGAGACCAAAGTGCAGTCTGGAAGATCTCAAGAAAGAGCTGCTCGGTGCAATAGATGATTACAACAAGGAGGATGAGAACGATGAAAGTGATTCTTAAAGAAGATGTAAAGAAAGTTGGCAAGCGCGGAGCTATTGTTGAAGTCTCTGACGGATACGGCAGGAACTTTCTGATTGCCAGGGGATTAGCAGTACCGGAATCAAAGAGAAGCCTGGAGATCTTAGGAGAACAGAAAGCAGAAGAAGCAGCCAATGAAGCTGCCGAAGTAGAAAAAGCAAAGGAAGTTGCCAGAACATTAGAAAAGACAGTATTGGAATTCAGAGTCAAGAGCGGTGACGGCGGCAAGGTATTCGGCTCCGTTTCAACCAAGCAGATTGTGGAGGAACTTCGTAAAAAAGAGATCCGTGTTGATAAGCGCAAGATCATTGATACATATCCAATCTCTTCTCTTGGCACAACAAAAGTAAAGGTAGAACTGCATAAAGGTGTTATCGGTACAATCAATGTACATCTGACAGGAAGTGAAAACTAATATGCCAAAGACACTGCCCTCTGCTCCGGAAGCAGAAGCGAGCCTGCTTGGAACAATGATGGTCTATCCTTCCGCAGCGAGAACTGCCATCGAAGAAGGAATGACCGAAGATGATTTCTTTCTGGATGCCAACCGCAGGATCTTTCAGGCATGCGAGTCGTTATACCAGGAAGGCAGTCCCATTGATCTGACAACGGTTCCGACACGCTTAAAGGATATGAACCTGCTTGATAAAACAGGCGGCATTTCCTATTTGACGGAACTGACCAATGCGGCAGTTACTTCAGCGAATACAAAGACATATGTCAATGTCATAAAGGATAAAGCCCTGATGAGACAGATGATCGATGCGGCTGAAAAGATTGCGGCAGATGGTCTGGAAGGACAGACAGATATTGATGATTATCTGGATGCCGCGGAAAAGAATATTTTAAATGTATCCAGAAACAGAAAAGCAGGGAACTTCAAGACAGCTCCGGAACTGATGACTAGTGTCCTGGATCAGATCAGCAAGATGTCGGAGAACAAGTCAGACATCACCGGCATGAAGACAGGCCTGAATGACCTGGATCATGTCACACATGGTCTGCAGAGAGGCGACATGCTTGTATTGGCAGCGCGTCCTTCCATGGGAAAGACTGCCGTTGCCTTGAACTTGGCAATGAATGTTGCCGCCTATCAGCCAAAAGGTGCAGTTGCCATCTTCTCACTTGAAATGGCAGCCGAACAGCTGGCAATGCGTTTATTGAGTGCCAAGAGCCATGTCCAGGGCGATAAGCTCAAGACAGGGCGTCTGAGCAATGAAGAATGGAATCAGATCAATGAAGCAGCCGGGGAACTGAAGACCGAGCAGATTTATATTGATGACACTCCGGGTGTCAAAGTGCCGGAGATCTTCTCCAAATGCAGAAAGCTGCAGGCAGAACATGGTCTGAACTTAGTCATGATCGACTATATCCAGCTGATCACTGGTTCTTCCCGCGGCAGTGAAGTCAACCGTCAGCAGGAAGTCTCTGATATTTCACGTTCCTTAAAAGCACTGGCACGTGAACTGAATGTGCCGGTCCTGGCTCTGTCACAGCTCAGCCGTACTGTTGAACAGAGAGAGAATAAAAAACCGATGCTGAGCGACCTGCGTGAATCAGGTGCGATTGAGCAGGATGCAGATATTGTCATGATGCTGTATCGTGAATCCTATTACGATGAAGCAGCGAAAGAAAAGGCGAATGAGAACGGCAGTGAAAGACTTGAAATCAACATTGCCAAGCACAGAAACGGTTCCACCGGAAAGATCAATGTCGCTTTTGAAGCAGCGACAAATGCCTTATACAACATTGAAAATTCACAGGGATTGACATCAGCAGAATAAAGAAATGGAGCAGACATGGGAAAGAAACTACTGATCATCATAGCTTGTTTTGCGGCGGCAGTACTGATCGTCGTTTTTGTCCCATCCTTTATCACGTCCATCAATCCTTTGAAGGCAACTGTACAGGACACTTCTGAAGGCATGTTCCAGCAGGCAATCGTCAGTGTCAGAGAAACCCCGCAGATCATTCACCGCATCTATGCCAATGGTGAATATGTTGGAACGGTCAGCGATGCCGCAAGGCTGGATGCCCATTTAAAGACAGTCTATGCTGAGAAGTATGCCGAAAAATATCCGAACTCAGCCGTCCATTTAGGCCGTAATGTCTATATGACGGATGAAGAGAGCTACTTCAATTTTACAAATGTCGATGATGAGATCCTGAACTATCTGGACATGAACTCCTTATATACACTGGAGAGCACAGCCATTACATTCTCAGATTCTGACGGTGCCTATGCAGAAATCTATGTCTCTGATGACAAGATGTATGATGCGGCGATGAATCAGTATATCTCTTTCTTTATTGATCCAAGCTCCATTGCGGCACTGCAGAATGGAAGTACGGTCAGCGACCTGACTTCTTATGGTACCAAGGATGTCAGCCTGACGATTGTTCAGAACATTACCAAGTCAAAGAAGAACGCATCACCGGAAGAGATCAAGACAAGTGAAGCAGAGATTCTGCAGTATCTGGAATATGGAAACCACAAGGATCGGGAATATTACACGGTCCAGGAATACGATACGGTAGCAGGTGTCGGTGCAAAGAACTACGGTCTTTCCGCAACGCAGCTGATCAACATCAACCGCGGCCAGCTGACCAGCAAGGATCAGATACTGTCGGCTGGCATGAAGCTGTGCATTACATACTTCGAATCACCGATTGACATCATTGTGAACCGGCAGAAGCTGCAGCAGGAAGATATTTATTTTTCCACCGTCACCAAAGAAGACAGCGCCTTGTTGAAAGATACAACGCAGATTGTACAGACCGGCATGAATGGTTCTCGAAATGCACTGTATGTTGAGAAATGGATCAATGGAGTATTGACCGGCGGCACTTTGAAGTCCAGCGTGGATGTCAAGCAGCCTGTCAATGAGATCGTCGCGGTCGGCATCAAGCAGCCAAGCAATGACGGTACCGGTTCCTACCGCTTTCCGACAAACAACACCAAGCTGACCTGCGGATGGGGATGCTACTATGGCCATGACGGCAATGACTTTGCGGATGCCTATGATCCATGGGGCGATGTCTATGCAGCAGATAATGGAACTGTATTGGAAGTATCCTACGATTCCATCAGCGGCAACTACGTCAAGATCGATCACAACAACGGATATATTTCTTATTACGGACATATGAGAGTGCCGTCAGAATTGAAAGTCGGCGAAACAGTACAGAAAGGGCAGGTAATCGGCCATATCGGTATGACCGGTCTGGCAACGGGACCGCATGTACACTTCTACATCAAGCATGGAAATGAAATATTGAATGCATGTAAAGTGTCAGGCTTCCCATCCTGTGAGGCAGTTGGAGGATGATGAATTTCGCATTGCTGGCATCTGGATCAAAGGGAAACTGCTTTCTTTTGAAGGATGAAGGAACGGTGCTGCAGATTGACTGCGGTACAACAAAAAGATATTTGAATGAGTGCTTTCAGGCACTGCATCATACAAATGAAGAAACAGACGCATTGTTAATTACACATGATCACAGCGATCATGTCTCACAGATCAAGATGTTCAATGATCTGAATATCTATTCACCGGTGGAGATCCCTGATGTGGATACCTTCATGGTGAGACCACTGCAGGAGTTCACCGTCGGCAGTCTGCAGATCACACCGCTGGCACTGTCACATGATGCATTGAATACAACTGGCTATGTCATTGAAGACGGCATTGAAAAGCTGACCTATATTACAGATACCGGTTATCTTAATGAACGGTATTATGAAATGATCGCCGGTTCTGATTATATTGTGATGGAAAGCAACCACGATGTGGAAATGCTGATGCAGACAAGAAGACCGCAGTATGTCAAAGCCCGCATCTACAGTGATCAGGGACATCTGAACAATGATGCATGCGCAGAGATTCTCGATCATGTTGTAACAGAGAATACCAAGGAGATCATCCTTGCACATATTTCGCAGGAAGGAAATACCCGTGAAAAAGCACTGGAGACTTCCTGCCGCGCACTGCGTCATCATCAAGGCGCATTGAATCCAAAGTTGATTGTTTCAGCTGCCGGACAGTTTGAAATGATCCGAAAGGGGAAGAACGATGAAGAAAGTGATCCTGGCAGTGTTAGCTGCGCTGTTGGCATGGAATGTCTGGCTGACTGTCCGCATCTATAAATATACAACAGTTGGAACAGACAACCGCACTGTGATCCAGAATACAGTGGACGGCTATACGACGGATATTACCAAAGTTGTGGAAAATGCACGTACATCTTTTGTCAGCATCACTCAGGGCATCCGTTCAAACAGCGGTGTTGTGATTGCCTATGAAAAAGATACAGCATACATCATGACCAGTTCGCAGGGACTGCAGGCAAATGCATCTGTCTCAGTCCTGTTTGAAAATACGCTCAGTGCCGAAGGTACAGTAGTCGGAAGTGATGCAGGAACTGGATTGACATTGATCAAGACAGTGCCTGGCTTTGAAGTAAAGGCGATCAAGCAGGGTGACAGTTCTTTGGTGAATGCGGGTGAAATTGTCGTTGCCATGGGCGGACGCGCAGAGATGGTGACAGTGCAATGGTAAGCTCAGGGACACTGAGTTCACCAGTACAGATGGAAGCTGCCTCAGACAGCATCTGGATCAGCAACCTTCTGGAAGCAGATGTCACAGTCGGTGAAAATAACATCGGCGGCGGCATGTTGAATCTCTCTGGAGAACTGATTGGCGTCATCATTCCAAAACCTGTCAATGGGCAGATGGATATGGGATATGCAGTCAGTGTCAATGAAATGAAAAATGTATACAATGATCTTAAGAATACAGGCTCTGTCACGCGTGCAAATTTAGGCATCATCGGACGTTCTGTTTCCAAGATGAATGCATATGAAAAGAGTGCCAACAATATTTCTCTTGATCAGACAAGCGGTGTCTGTGTCAGCGGCGTGCAGAAGGAGTCCTGTGTTGATGGATTTATCCTGCACGGTGATCTGCTCAGTGCAGTGGACGGCAAGAGCCTGCTGAATGAAGATGAACTGCATACGATCCTGTATGGACATGCTGCTGGAGATACGATGATATTGACGATTGTGCGCAGCGGTACAGAACAGCAGGTCAGTGTGATATTGAAATGATCCGCTTGATTGCCTGCGGGCGTATGAAGGAAAAATGGATGCAGGAAGGTGCTGGCGAATATCTCAAGCGCATCCAGGCGTACGATAAGATCGAGATGGTCGAAGTTGCTGATGAGAAAGCACCTGAGAACAACAGTGAAGCAGACAATATCAAAGTAAAGAAGAAAGAAGGAGAACATCTTCTTTCACGCATCAAAGATGATGAATATGTCATTCTTCTTGATCTTGCTGGACACACGATTGATTCTGTCCAGCTTTCAGACAAGATCCAGAATCTCTATACGTCCGGCCGGAGCAGAATTGATTTCGTCATCGGCGGATCATTAGGTGTATCAGAAGAATTGATTGCCCGTGCAGACGACCGCTGGTGCATTTCTAAGAATACTTTCCCGCATCAACTGTGCCGAATCATCGTTCTGGAACAGATCTACAGAGCATTTCGAATTCTGCATCATGAACCTTATCATAAGTAGCTCTTAGTGAAATCTGAGAGCTTTTTTTAACATATAAAGGCTGATTTGTGCATAAAGCCATTGTAAATAAAGGGTTTTTCAAACAATTTGGGTGTAAGCGCTTGTAACAAAACCGGGTGTGTATTAAAATAACACTAGTTATTGAAATAGGAGGAATATTCTAACTATGAAGCAGATTTCAGTCACAGTCATTGACCCTGTTGGATTACATGCACGCCCAGCTACAGTAGCTGTTAATGCAGCTAGCAAGTTCAAGAGCGAAGTAAAGGTAGCTTATAAGGGACGTTCAGTTAACATGAAGTCTATTATGGGTGTTATGTCTCTTGGTATTCCGACACAGTCCGAAATCACTGTATCCTGCGAAGGTGATGACGAAGATGTCGCAATCAAGACAATTGAAGATGTACTTCGCGCTCAGAAAGTAATTGCCTAAGTATTATCAAACAGGAAACAAAAGGGAGAATGCAGATGAGCTTCTCCCTTTTTTTCACTCAAAAAAAAAGGAGAATAATTATGTCCTACCAGGAAGAGTATCAGAGATGGATGAACGCAGACCTGATCGATGTTGATCTGAAAACAGAGCTGCGCAGCATCAAAGATGATGACAATGCCATCAAGGAAAGATTTGCAGTTGCACTGCAGTTCGGTACAGCAGGTCTGAGAGGGACTCTTGGTGCCGGAACCAACAGAATGAACATCTGGGTCGTCCGTCAGGCAACACAGGGTGTTGCAGACTGGGTCAAGACACAGGGCGGCACACAGACTGTCGCACTTTCTTATGACTCCCGTCTGAAAGGATGGAATTTTGCCAGAGAAGCAGCCGGCGTATTAGCAGCCAACGGTGTTAATGTCCGGATCTATGACGAACTGATGCCTGTGCCGGCATTATCCTTTGCAACAAGATACTATCACTGCAACGCAGGTATCATGGTCACTGCTTCCCATAATCCAGCCAAGTACAATGGCTATAAAGCATATGGACCGGATGGATGCCAGATGACAGATGATGCAGTTGCGGTTGTCTATGATTCAATTCAGAAGACAGACGTTCTCACCGGTGCAAAGTATATGAGCTTTTCGGAAGGTGTTGAAAAGGGACTGATCAAGTTCGTGCAGGATGACTGCAAGAATGCTCTCTATACAGAGATTGAAAAGAGACAGGTCAGACCGGGCTTATGCAGAACAGCAGGCCTGAAGCTTGTCTATTCACCATTGAATGGCACCGGCCTTGTCCCAGTGACACATGTCCTCAATGATATGGGCATTACAGATATTACCATCGTACCGGAACAGGAATATCCAAACGGATACTTCACAACATGTTCTTATCCAAACCCTGAGATTCGTGAAGCACTGGCAAAGGGACTGGAGCTTGCCGAGAAGACAGGCGCTGATCTGATGCTGGCAACCGATCCAGATGCCGATCGAGTTGGCATTGCTATGAAGTGCCCGGATGGTTCCTATGAACTGGTCACCGGCAATGAAATGGGTGTCCTGCTGCTGGATTACATCTGTGCCGGACGCATCGAAAAAGGCACAATGCCGAAGAATCCGGTTGCGGTCGAATCCATCGTATCCACACCATTGGCTGCCAAGATTGCAGAACACTATGGTGTTGAACTGCGTCATACACTGACTGGCTTCAAGTGGATCGGCGACCAGATTGCCAAACTTGAAGAGAAGGGCGAAGTTGACCGCTTCATCTTCGGCTTTGAGGAATCCTATGGCTATCTTGCTGGACCGTATGTCCGTGATAAGGATGCCATCATCGGATCTATGCTGATCTGTGAAATGGCAGCTTACTACAGAAGCATTGGTTCTTCAATCAAGCAGAGACTGGAAGAGATCTACCATGAATACGGACGTTATCTGAATGCTGTCGACAGCTTCGAATTCCCAGGCCTTTCCGGCATGGACAAGATGGCAGGCATCATGAGCAGCCTGCGTCTGGATGCACCAAAGGAATTTGCCGGCAAGAAGGTCGTCAAAGTCACCGACTATGAAGACACTGCTTCTACTGGTCTGCCAAAGGCAAATGTCCTGCGCTATGATCTGGATGACGGTGCTGTTGTCATTGTCAGACCTTCCGGAACAGAACCTAAGATCAAGACATATTTCACGACTTTAGGCAAAGATCTGGAAGCTGCACAGGAAGAAAAAGCAGCATTGGCCAAGGCAGTCGTGCCGATTCTTGCGTAATAATAATACAAAAGACAGTGTTCATTTGTGTGAATACTGCCTTTTTTTGGCACTTTTTGCCCTGTTTCTTTGTCTATAACGTGGATTGATAGTATAATTAAAACGTTAAAATATTTATATCTGCAGGAGGAATACGATGGATTCAGGTAAGATAACAGAAAGCTTCCATCAAGGCCACTGCATTGACGCATATAAATTATTCGGAGCACATTTTACATATGAAGGTGCAGAGGGTGTACGCTTCACGGTATATGCGCCTCATGCGCGCAATGCGTTTGTCATGGGAAGTTTTACAGACTGGGCGAAACGTCCGATCCGAATGGCACGTACAGACTTTGAAGGTATTTGGAGCGTATTCGTAAAAGATGTAAAAGAATGGGATTCATATAAATACCGGCTTGAAGACCGCAATGGACATGTGGTCGATAAGGCTGATCCCTATGCGTTTTATGCAGAAACAAGGCCGGAAACGGCTTCAAAAACATATAATCTTGAAGATATCCACTGGCATGATTCTGCCTGGATGAAGCAGCGTACAGTCAATTATAACAAGGCAATGAATATCTATGAAGTCTATGCCGGCGGCTGGAAGAAGAACGGGGAATATCCTTACACCTATCAGATGATGAAGGAGAATCTGCTCCCATACGTCAAGAAGAACGGCTACACGCATATCGAAATGATGCCGCTGACGGAATATCCATTTGACGGTTCCTGGGGATACCAGGCAAGCGGCTATTATGCCGTGACCAGCCGATATGGCAATCCGACCGAATTTGCGGCATTTGTGGATGCCTGCCACCATGAGGGAATCGGCATCATCATGGACATGGTCCCAGTGCATTTTGTCAAGGATGCCTTCGGCTTATGCAGCTTTGACGGTGAAGTTTTATATGAATACGCAAGGAGAGAAGATGCAGAATCCCAATGGGGTACGCTGAACTTCAATCTCTGGAAGGAAGAAGTACGTTCTTTTTTAATGAGCTCAATGGCATTCTGGTGTGCTGTCTATCATATTGACGGCATCCGTATTGATGCGGTATCCAATTTGATCTACTGGGCAGGCAACCGGGACCGCGGCACCAACGAAGGATCCCTGGATTTTGTAAAGAGAATGAATTACTACATCCACCAGAACTTCCCCGGTGTCATGACCATTGCTGAGGATTCCTCAGACTATCCAAAGGTCACTGGCAGTCTGCTGGAAGGCGGACTGGGATTCGACTATAAGTGGGATCTCGGCTGGATGAATGATACATTAAAATACTATGCAACAGATCCGATTTACCGGAACTTTGACCATCATAAGCTGACCTTCTCGATGGCTTACTTCTACAGTGAGCGCTTCCTGATGCCGCTCAGCCATGATGAGAATGTCCATGGCAAAAAGACAATCGTTGACCGGATGTGGGGCGACTATGATGCCAAGTTCTCGCAGGTCAGGAACTTATATGCATACATGTATGCCCATCCAGGCAAGAAGCTGAACTTTATGGGCAATGAGATTGCTTCCTTCCGTGAGTTTGATGAAAAGAAAGAACTAGATTGGTTCTTACTGGATTATCCAAGACATCAGAAATTTGCAAAATACTTCCATGATCTCAATGAGATTTATATATCGCATCCATGTATGTATCAGGATGACTATGATCCTAAGGGTTTCCATTGGATTGATGCGGACAACGCAAAGCAGAGCATCTATTCGTTCTATCGGGAAGGAAAAAGATGAGTTCATCGTATGCAGTCATGAACTGTCTGCCAATTCGGTTATGAAAGCTATGATCTGTGTGTACCGCAGGCAGGTGCATACCAGGAAATACTGAATTCAGAAAGCGATGCCTATGACGGCTGCGGTATGGTCAATGCAGAAGAAGTCAAGGCATGGAAGAACCCGGAAGCAAACGCGTTCTTCAAATATAAGATCACAATGAGGATTGCACCATATGCGGCGATATGGTTCAGTGTCCGGAAAGAGAGTGAAAAAGGGGAATAAGCATGTTCAAGAACAAAACAGAATTCAAGAAGGAATTTACCAGACGATTAGTTGAATCATACGGATGTACAATCGAAGAGACACATCCAACAGAAAAGTATGTTGCTTTGGCAAAGATGGTCAGAGACTATGCCAACGTCAATTGGCGTGACACAAAGGTCGCAGCCAAGCAGGCAGATGCCCGTGAGATCTACTACTTCTCCATCGAATTTCTGATTGGCAGAATGCTGACAAGCAACTTAAAGAACTTAGGCATTTATGATATGGTCGTCGAAGGCCTGGATGACCTGGGCATCGACTATCAGGAACTGGCTGAATATGAGCTGGATCCAGGACTGGGAAATGGCGGTCTGGGCAGACTGGCAGCCTGCTTTATGGACAGCGGTGCTTCTTTGAACTACCCATTGAATGGCAACTGCATCCGCTATAAGTCCGGTCTGTTCAAACAGTATATCAATCATAACGGTGAGCAGGTCGAAGTTCCTGACTACTGGATGAAATATGGAAATCCATGGGAGATCCGCAAGCCAAAGCATGCGGTCGAAGTCAACTTCTATGGTCAGATCGAGACATCGTATGATGCCAACGGTGATATGCATTTCCAGCACGTCAATCCAATCAGAGTTGTCGCTGTTCCATATGATATGGCAATCATCGGTGCTGATACCAAGACGACGAATACCCTCCGTTTATGGAGTGCAGAACCAAGTGAAGAGAGCGGTACTGCCAATACAAGAGACTATCTGTCATTGGTCGATGATATTACAGAGAAGCTGTATCCGGATGATTCTACAGATGAAGGAAAGTACCTGCGTCTGATGCAGGAATACTTCTTTGTCTCTGCCGGCATCAACAGCATCGTACGTTCGCATTTGAAGCAGTATCCTTCTTTGAAGAACTTAGGCAAGAAGGTCGCCATTCAGATGAATGATACACATCCAGTTCTGGTCATTCCAGAATTGTTAAGAGTATTGATGGATGACTATGGCTTCAGCTGGAATGATGCATGGGAGATCGTCAAGGAGACTGTTTCCTATACAAATCATACCGTCATGAGCGAAGCTCTGGAGAAGTGGCCTGTCAGCATTATTTCGAATCTGCTGCCGCGCATCTATATGATCATCCAGGAAACAGACAGACGCTTTGTTCAGTTTCTAAGTGAAAAGAGCGGCAATGATCATGAACTGATCCAGCGCCTGAGAGTCATTAAGGAGAACCAGGTCCACATGGCAAATCTCGCCGTGATTGGATCCAATCATATCAACGGTGTTGCGGAGATCCACACGGAGATCTTGAAGAATGATCTGTTCCGCGACTTCTACCGTCTGTTCCCGGAACGCTTCACAAACAAGACCAACGGCATCACACCGAGAAGATGGATGATGTACAGCAATCCTGAACTGAAGGAACTGCTGGATAAGAAAATCGGCAGATCCTATACAAGCAACTACAAGGACTTTGAAAAGCTGATGGATCATGTCGATTCCAAGAGCACACAGGAAGAGTTCCTGAAGGTAAAGAGAGAAAGAAAAGAGATACTGGCCAACTACATCTTCAAGTCTACAGGTGTCAGAGTTGATCCAGATTCTATCTTTGATGCACAGGCAAAGCGCCTGCATGCATACAAGAGACAGCTGCTGAACATCATGCAGATCATCTACCGGTATGAACGAATCAAGGAAGATCCAAACTACTGGATGCCGAAGCATACCTATATCTTTGCGGCAAAGGCAGCCAGCTCATATACTTTTGCCAAGAAAGTCATCAAGCTGATCAACAATGTTGCGAATGTTGTCAACAATGACCCGGATGTCAAGGATATGATCAAGGTCGTCTTCTTACCGAACTACAATGTTTCCATGGCAGAAGTGCTTGTGCCGGGAACAGATGTCAGTGAACAGATCAGTACAGCCGGCAAGGAAGCCAGCGGTACTGGCTGCATGAAGTTCATGATGAACGGTGCGGTGACCATCGGTACGATGGACGGCGCCAATGTTGAAATCGACCGCAGAGTCGGTTCTGATAATGATGTCATCTTCGGCCTGCATGTAGAAGATATCAACCGCATTAATATTCCTACAGTGCGAAGGAATATTATGATAATGACGTACGGATCCGCAAGGTCATGGATACCTTTACGGATGCTGTATGGTCAGAGAATCCTGATGATTTCCGCCTGATCTTCAATGAGATCATGACGAAGAATGATGAGTTCTTTGTCCTGGCTGACTTTGATGCATACATCAAGGCACAGGAGAAAATTGAAGAACTGTATCAGGATAAGGACAGATGGGCAAAAATGTGCCTGGTGAATATTGCCAAGAGCGGCTACTTCTCAAGTGACCGTACAATTGAGCAGTATGTAAAAGATATTGGAAAGTTAAGAAACTGAACGTATAACAAGAATTGAAAGGGACAGAGATTATGGCATCAATTTACGCATATCTGGATGATTTCGGCAAGATCACCGTCTGGATGAACCGCAACTTCTACAACGGAAAGAGTGACAGCTTCACTCTTTTAGGTGCACATGGAGATACGAACAATCTAGTATTAACGGGGGTTGAGGAACATGAGAACAACTTCCGTTATGATCTGACCGCTCCGGCAGATATGGAATTCGGTGTGGATTACTGTGTCCGTGAACAGCATGGCATGATTGTTCCTCTGGTCTACCGCCTGATTACGCATACGGAGCAGTTCAACCGGATGTTCATGTATTCAGGAAATGACCTGGGTCCTTCCTATCATGTCCTGCACACAGATTTTGCGGTATGGGCGCCGACAGCAGTAGAAGTTGTCCTGCGTGTCAATATTGATGACGATCTCAAGACCTATTCCATGAATCGAACAGAACAGGGCGTATGGCGTGTCAAGGTCATGGGTGACCTGAAACATGCAACATATGTTTATCTGATCAAGCGAAATGGACAGTATGTTGCATCGCTGGATCCATATGCACTGTCCTGCAACGGCAATTCCAGAGAATCCGCCGTCATTGATCTGTCAGATCTGGAACGTCTGCCGAAAGTCCCGGTAGAAGGCGAAATCTCCGGTACAGATGCCATCATCTATGAAGCATCTGTACGTGACATCACTTCTTCCCCATTAACAGGTACATTGGGGCACGGCACATTCAATGCGCTGTGTGAAGAAAATACAAAGTATCACGGCATTCCTACCGGACTGAATTATCTGTCTTCGCTGGGAGTGACTCATGTGCAGCTGATGCCGGTGCTGGATTTCAGCACTCTGGATGAATTCCATCCGCAGGACAGCTACAACTGGGGCTATGACCCTGCACAGTATCTGAGCTTAGAAGGCAGCTATGCCAGCAGTCCGGACGATCCATATGTACGCATGAAGGAAATGCGGAGAATGGTAGCCAAGCTCCATTCGCATAAGCTGCGGGTGAACCTGGATGTCGTCTTCAACCATCTCTATGATGTTGAGACATCCTGCTTCAACGAAACAGTTCCATTCTACTTCTTTCGATATAACTCTTCCGGCTTTCTTTCCAATGGATCCTTCTGCGGCAATGACTTTGCGACAAATCAGCCGATGGCGCGGAAGTATCTGATCCATGTCATTGAAACACTGATGAATCTCTATGATGTTGACGGGTTCCGTTTTGACTTGATGGGCATCCTGGATACAACAACAATGAACTGCATCCGTGAAGCAGCCAGAGATATCAAACCGGATGCGATGATCTATGGTGAAGGATGGGATATGCCGACACAGCTGGAATGGTCCCGCAAGGCATGTCTGACCAATCAAGATAAGATGCCGGGCATCGGACATTTCAATGATTACTTCCGTGATGTCATCAAAGGCAAGACTTCAGATGACCAGAAATATGATCAGGGATATGCGACCGGAGATCTGAACAAAGCCTATGATGTGCTGAGTGCTCTGAGTGCCAATGTCTTAACAGATCCATACTTCATGCGTTTTGATTCGCCGGATAAGAGCATCAATGGTCTGGAAACACATGACAACGGTACGGTCTGGGACAAGATGCATTTCTGCTGCGGCAATGAGAACCGTGAGGTCCGCAAAGCCAGACAGAGAATGATGATTGCCATGACATTAGTGGCACAGGGTGTTCCTTTCCTGCATGCAGGCATTGAATACTGCGCTACAAAGAATGACAATTCCAACTCTTATAATGCTGGAGACTCCATCAATCAGATGGACTGGCAGAGAGTTGAATACTATAAAGATGTGCTGGAATATTCAAGAAAAGCGATTGCCCTGCGAAGAAAATTACAAGGCATTCCGCTTTCATAAGGCAGAACAGATTGCCCGCTGCTTACGACTTTCAGTTGCGGAAGGCGGAGCAGTATTCTATGATATAGACTATTCTGACAAAGATACACAAACTTCTGTGATCCGCGTATTGATCAATCCATCCTTTGAAGAAAAGCAGTTCTACTATGAACCGGGATGGCAGGTCGTATTTGATGAGAATGGAAACTGCCACGAAGAAAAGACAGACCATGTCATCGTGCCGGGGCTGAGTGTTGTTGTCTGTGCCAGATAATGGAGGTCATATGGGGTTATTAGGAAATCTGTTCAATGTAGATCAAAAAAGAATTTCGCGAAGCTGAAAAGATTACACAGAAAATCTTAGCGAAAGAAAAAGAATATGCGGATAAGAGCGATGATGAGCTGAAGGCAGTCACCGCTTCTTTACGTAAGGAATTAGAGAAGGGGAAAAAGATGGATGCCATCCTGCCGGATGCCTTTGCGGCAGCCAGGGAAGCATCCAAGCGTGTCATCGGCCTCTTTCCATATCCCGTCCAGGTTTTAGGCGGCGTCCTGCTGAATGACGGCGATATCGCTGAGATGAAGACTGGTGAAGGTAAGACATTGACAGCTGTCATGCCGATCTATCTCAATGCATTGGAAGGCAAGGGTGCACATGTCATTACTGTCAATGAATATCTGGCCGACCGTGATGCGAAGTGGATGGGTGATATCTACCGCTTCTTAGGAATGAGCGTTGGCTGCAACCTGCATTCTTTAATGCCGGTGCAGAAGAGAGAAGCCTATGCATGTGATATCACCTATACAACAAACAGTGAATTAGGCTTTGACTATCTGCGTGACAACATGGTCATGGATCCAAGCCAGAGAGTGCTTCGCGGTCTGCATTATGCCGTGCTGGATGAAGTTGACTCCATCCTGATCGATGAGGCAAGAACTCCATTGATCATATCTGGTCCAGGTGAAGTGCTGGATGAGAATTATATTGCGGCAGATCGTTTCGTCAAGGGATTGAAGAAGGATACAGACTTCACCATTGATAATGAAGACCGTTCTGCATCCTTGACTGAAAAGGGAATCCAGAAGGCGGAGAAGGCATTCAAGATCGAAAATATCTACAATGGCAGAAATGCAGATCTGGTGCACTATATTCAGAATGCACTGCGTGCCAACTACATCATGAGCCGTGATGTGGAATATGTTGTCGGTGACAATGAGATTATTCTCGTTGATCAGTTCACCGGCCGTAAGATGGAAGGCCGTGAGTTCTCAGATGGTCTGCATCAGGCTATCCAGGCAAAGGAAGGTGTCGGCATCAAGCAGGAGACACAGACGCTGGCGACCATTACCTATCAGAACTTCTTCCGCTTATACACAAAACTGTCAGGTATGACAGGTACAGCCAAGACAGAAGAAAACGAATTTTTAGATACATACAATATGCGCGTTTTTGAAGTGCCTACCAATCAGCCAGTCATCCGTGATGATCAGGCAGATGAAGTCTTCCGCACAAAGCGTGAGAAGTATGAGGCAATTGTCAATGAGACCATCCGTCTCCACGAAAAGGGACAGCCGGTATTGATCGGTACAATTTCTGTTTCCGTCAACGAACTGATCTCACAGATGTTAACAAAGAAAAGAATCCCGCATACTGTACTGAATGCCCGCAACGATGAGAATGAAGCAGAGATCATTGCCATGGCAGGTCAGATTGGTGCGGTCACAGTCGCTACCAACATGGCAGGACGTGGTACTGATATCAAGCTGGGCGAAGGTGCGGCTTCCCTGGGCGGTCTAGTCGTATTAGGCTCAGAACGTCATGAGGCAAAGCGTATCGACAACCAGCTGAGAGGACGTTCCGGACGTCAGGGTGATCCAGGTATTTCCCGCTTCTATGTATCCATGGAAGATGATCTGATGACTCAGTATATCAGTGAAGAGAGCAAAGGTGCTGTAGAGAACTTTATCAACGGCAAAGAGAACGAAGACCGTATCCGTTCCATCATCGATAAAACGCAGGACCGTGCTGTCGGTCTGCACTATGATTCCAGAAAGCGCACCTTGGAATTTGATAATGTCCTGATGCAGCAGAGAACAACTATTTATGCGCAGCGTGATCAGGCTTTGGAGATGGAAGACATCAAGCCGCTGTATGCAGAACTTGTCAAACAGGACATTGCCCAGGCAATTGAATGGGATGAAGAATCTTTCCGCAATCATCTGCATGCCCTGCAGATCGACCCGTTCTCATGGAATGGCAGCCGCTCTCACAGTACAGTGGAAGCTTTGAGTGAAGATGTCCTCAATGCATATGAAGCTAGAATGAAGGATACTGATCAAAACATCCGTCACCGCATGGAAAAGACCATCTTCCTGCAGATTCTGGATCATGAATGGATCCAGCATGTAGATGCAATGGAGCATCTGAAAGTCAGCATTCACCTCAGAGGCTATGCTCAGATCAAACCGGAAGATGCATATAAAGAAGAAGGCTATGAACGGTTCGGCAATATGATGTCAAACATCAGGGAACAGACAGTCTTAGCATTGATGAATCTGAGAAAGATGCAGGAAACTGAAAATGCAGACGTACAAAATTGAACTTCCTGTCAGTGATAAGGAAACCAGCGATCATTTAGTGTCAGCTCTGGTCAGTGAAGAAGAAGCGGATCTGCTGACTGACCGCAGATACGTCAAGTTCGTGGTAGGACCGACAGAAGACTTGATTCACTGCGAGATTGGGGAAGAGACAAATGAAATTGATCTGCTGGCATCTGTTGCCAGGATCATCGGATGTACATACCTGAATCTCAAGGATGATGACCCAACCGGAGACAAAGCAGAAATGTTCCGGGAAACACTGGAAAGTGCGATGGGAGATCCGGCCTTCTGGACCGCAGATACCGAAGAAGAGAAGAAGTAGCAAAGACGGAAATAAAAATCCGTCTTTTTCTGTGGCAGAAAATACACTGAAGCATTTCAAAATTCAGGCTATACTAAAAATAGAAGCAGGATTCTCCTTACACTCAGCAGGCGGGGAAAGAGATGAAGAAGAAAATACCACTGACAGCTATCAGGGTCTTATTGGTAACGGCAGTTTTTGCCGGTCTTTTATATGTCTGGTTCTCTCGGTTCATAAATCGGATGCCGGTCATCAATGCAGTACCGGAGAACGGCACTGTAGATCTGCAGGGATATGATCTGCAGGATCATTTAGTGCAGGTGACGTATCAATGGGATTATTATCCATATCACTTATATACATCGGCTGATTTCAAAACAGACGGTCCGGTCAAGAAGAGGCTGGAGGACAATACGGAGAATGTTACTTACGGAACATATCATCTGATCATGAAGGGAAGTCCAAATACTTCCTATCTCATGTACGGATATTCCATGGACTATGGCACTAAGATTTATGTCAATGGAAATGAAACGATTGAAGTTGGGAAAGTGGCAGATAGCGCCGATAAAGCTGTTGGCTGTGCCAATACCATTCAGTTCCCTGTCTATTTTGATCAGAATGGGAATTGTGAGCTTATCGCCCAGTTCTCCAACTTTGTCCATAATGAAGGCGGTGTCCAGAGAGATTATCTGCTGGGAACAGCAGAAAATATCATCAATCAGCAGAATGAGGATACCTTGAGCGTTGATATCATTTCCTGCGGCCTTCTTCTCCTAGGCGCCTATTATGCCCTTTATGCATGTGTTCGGCTGAGCAGGGTGTCACTCTGCCTGGCGGCATGCTGTTTTGTACTGTCGATCCGCAACTCACGTTTCTTCCTCGGTCAGCTGCTGCCTTTGAACTATGACTGGAATATCTTCTACCGCGTCATTGTCATTGACTTGATCTGGATTGCAGTCGCAATGCTGGAACTGCTTGCTAGCCTTTACCCAAAGATGATGAACCGGTGGATCCACCGTGCTTTTCTCTGCGCCGCTGCTTTCAGTACTGCTGCTATGTTTCTGGTCTCGTCAAAAGACTGTGTTTCCGTAAATTACAAGTCAGCGATTTACGTAGCTGTTTATCTTTTATATATGATATTCTGCTTGATCCGCTATTATGTCCGGCAGAAGCATATTACGCTGTCAGAAGTAATTACACTTGCAGGTTTTACTGTCTTTTTCGGGGCAGAACTAGTTGAGACATACTGGGTCAGAAGAAGCATTGCCATCACGCATGGCGGGTTCAGCGGTCTGGCGATGGTGGTCTTCATTATGCTCATGATGTCAGCTGCTTCAATGAAGGAAAGAGAAACAGAAGCTGCCTTGATTGCAGCTCAGGAACAGATGGCTTCCCTGCAGCAGGTTGACAGTCTGAAGACAGAATTCTTCAAGAATATGGCACATGAGATCAAGACACCTTTGACTGTAACAAGCGGCTATGCCCAGCGTACAAAGCACCGTCTGCAGAGAGGCATCAATGATGAGACAAATATTGAGAACCTTGATCTGATCCAGGAAGAATCAGAAAGACTTGCAGACATGGTCAATCAGATGCTGAAGATGTCGCTGGGTATGGAGAATCAAGAGTCATACAGAAAGGTCAATGCCTGTCAGCTGATCATGGATGTGGCTGCTGTATGCCGTCCGCTGCTGGCTAAGAACAATAATGCCCTGCAGATGTTCTGTGAAGAAGATATCGAAGTAAAGTCGAATCATGACATCTTGATGCAGGTGCTGATCAATCTGGCAACCAATGCAAATCGCTATACCAAAGACGGCATCATCTGCTTTGAAGTCAAGAAAACAGAAAATGCTGCGGTCTTCCGGGTCATTGACAATGGAACTGGCATCAAATCAGAAATCTTAGAACATATCTTTGAAACAGGTGTGCAGTTCAATGGTGAAACAGGAAGAGGACTGGCAATTGCCAAAGGGATCATTGAAAAGAACGGCGGCATAATATCTGTTGAGCATACGGATGAGGATGGAACGTCAATGATGTTTACTATTCCACTCTGGAAAGATACGGAAGATGAAAAGGAGAAAAAATAATGGCACTTATTCTGTTGGTTGAAGATAATTATCACATCATGAAAATGAATGCAGATGAGCTCATTGATTGTGGATATGAAGTCCAGTGTGCAGAAACAATTGAGGAGGCAAGGAAACTGATGTTTCTTCGTGTTCCGGATCTGATGATTCTTGATGTTCTTCTGCCGGATGGTAACGGCATTGACTTCTGTCGGGAAATCAGAAGAACAACGGACTTTCCAATTATCTTTCTCTCAGCGCTCAACGAAAGCAAGGATATTGTGAATGGACTCCACTCAGGTGCAGAAGATTATCTCGCCAAGCCATACAGCTTGGACGTGCTTGTGGCTAGAGTTGAAGTACAGCTGCGGATGCATGCGCAGCTGCATTCATGGATTGAACTGGGACCGTTGAAAGTTGATCCGGCTTCAATGATATGCTGGCTGAATGATGAGGACCTGCTGCTGACAAAAAAGGAGTTTGCCGTTTTAATGGTGCTGATAAAGGGAAGAAACAGAGTTATTTCGATGAGCGAAATCTATGCTTCTGCCTGGGGACAGGAGATGGCAGACAACAATCAGGCACTGCGGACTGTCATTTCACGTTTAAAGAAAAAAATACCAGCAGATCAATCCGGAATCCATATATCTTTTGTCAGGAATGCAGGATATATGCTGGAGAGAATAGAACTGTAAAACATGCTTGCGAAGCAGATTCCCATGAACTTCTGAAGCATGTTTTTTTAGTGTCAAAATTGCAACTGCCAATTCATTGACCCAGTTCAAACCGAAAGGTATTGTTAAATTACCAAGTATTTATATTCCATCAATTTCTTTACACAAGTATATATAAGGTTTTGGAAGCGATAGACATCAGAAATCATCCAGACTACAGAATTACTGCCAAACACCGAATGGCCCATCGCAAGAATAACTGTTGATCCAAATTGTGCGGATACGAAATGAATGCAAAAGTTCATTCCTTTTTATCTCACAGTTGGATTTTCATATTTTTATTATGCCCAAAATTCAATTGATGCAGAAAGTTCCGGAATGCATCTATAGACAATAGATCAACATGCTTCATCCATGCTTCTTGAATTGTTTATTACATGAGTTGCTCATGTGAATAAAAGGGGGAAACAAAAAATGAAACGGGTTATGAATTTTCTGCTCAGCATCATGCTGACTATGACACTGCTGCCAATGTCATATGCACAAACTGAAGTACAGGCAGAAGGAGAATCAGAGATCTTGTATGGCGATGCCAATCATGATCAGACTGTCAATCTGGAAGATATCAATCTGATGACACGCTATACTGCTGGTGAATCAGATGCCATCAGCAGCATCAACCTTGTCAATGCAGATGTCAATGCAGATGGGGCTGTCGATGCAACTGATATTAATTTGGTCAAAGAATTCCTGGTAGGGAACATCATTCTGAAGCCTGAGTTCAGGATAATCAGTTTTGACACTGATGGCGGCGATCCAATTGCTGCTGTGAAGACAGGCCTTGGATATACATATAAAGGAACAATACCGAATCCTGCCAAAAAGGGAAACGTCTTTTTACAATGGGTAAAGGAAGACGGAAGTACTTACTATCAGTCTGAAGATGTCATCAATTCTGATCTGAAGCTGACGGCAGTCTATGAACCATTAGAACTCAGTCAGACGCTTCAAATTACTTCTTTCTCTCTGACTGACCAGCCAACTGATGTCTCTTTCAATGTCACAGGCAATTACAGCAGTGCTGCTGAAGTGGAAGCAAATATCAAGCTGCTGCCAAAAGACGGTTCAGATCCAGTCAGCGTCAAAGCAGAAGCCAACAGTACCGGCGGTTTTAGGATTTATGCGCCGTCAGGATTCAAGCCTGGTGCTACCTATGAGCTGACATTGAACAGCGGTCTGAACTTTAAAGATAAAGATGAGATGTTCCGCACCTGCAGCTTTATCATCAAAAAAGACGAAAATGATAATTTAAAATTCAACAGTAATGTGATTTTCATCCAGGATACAGCAGCGATGAAGTATACCATTGCCGGTGGCTCTGGGAACCCTGTAGATATTCTGCAGGCAGATCTGCTCAGCAGCAATACTTCGAATGATCCGATCTCCGGTACCTTTACGATGCCGGGCGGCACATTGAATGTCGGTGATATCGTATGTATCTATCAGACAACCAGTCCGAAAGACCGTGACTATACTTCGAATAATTACGATAATGATGCGTCCGCATATCTGCGCATTACTTCTGCCGATCAGGTCAATGGGGTCTTTGGCTTTGAAAGCCTGAACGAGAGCAGTGCCGAAGAAGTGCTGGAAATGCCGGAATCCATTCTTTACCAAGTTGCTGTTCTGCCAGCGCAGAATGGCACTGTCAATAAGAATGACTATGATGCCAATGCACGTACACAACTTGGCATTACAACTGCACCGAAATTCAATATCAATGATTTCCTGGTCTTCTATACAGGAACATTTGATGAAGCAAAAAAAGCGAGTACAGCAGTGTATGGACAGATTACAGCAGTCAATGGCGATCAGGTTTCCTATAAGCTTGTCAATAAAGAAGATATTGAGAACTTCATGGGCATGTTCGTCAAGCAGGGTGTCAGTGCTTCTCAGGTCGTCAATAATTTGAAAGCAAGCAGTGAAGCTCTTGCAAGTGTCCAGACACAGGTCCAGGAAAGCGGATTTGCGGGCTTGGCAGCGCAGAACATGACCAGATCAGCGCTGAATACACCGGAAGTACAGACGAGGATGCGTGACAATGGTGTCAGTGAAGAAGATATTCAGGCACTGGCTTCTGCCTCTGATCCAATTCAGTTTGAAGACGGCGGTGCTTCTGACGAAAAACGGACGACCGTAAAAGTTGAAAAAGTAACAGTCGTACCGACATTTGAAATTGGGACACATTTTAAAGACGGTATTGGTCTGAATCTTGAAGTGGAAGTCGTAATCTCAATCGAAACCAAGATCAATGCGACCACACAGAGTGATCTCAAGATCGTATTATCAGCTGGTTTTGAAGAAGAAGTGAAATTCAGCATCGATGTGGATGTGGATGATCAATGGAACTGGTATGGTCCAATTCCGGTTTTGGAAGATCTGAATGTCAATGCATCGCTGGATATTGAAAATTATTCGTCCGTTTCTGTATGTGCAAAGATCTATACCATCAGTGAAGATATCAAGCAGGAATGGAGTGATATTGAAGAAAATGCAATGGGCATCAATGCTTCTCCAGAAGTGAAGAAAGCAATCCGCAAAGCCAATGAATTAGGGGCAAAGGCGAAGAAGAAAAAGGCAGACGGAGAAGATGACACTGCAATCAAAGAAGAAATAAAAGCACTGTTGGCAACAAAAGTTGTCATCAATGAACAGGAATACTCATTAGAACAGATTGAAGCTAAGCTGAAAGGTGAAGACGTCAGTGAATCCTTTAATGATGTCTTGAATGCAAAGACAAGGGATGCTTCAAAGACTGGTCTGGAACAGCTGATGGACCGTTATAAGAAGATGCTCGATCAGGAGAGCGACTGGGTCCAGCTGCTGAATAAAGAGATCTTCTCAAAGGAATTCCATATCAAAGTCGTTGCCATTAAAGTCAGCCTGAACTTCCTGATCAAAGCCAATGTCAATATTGCCATTGGGGCAGATGTGGAATACGAAGTAGGAAAGCGGTATTCGTTCTGGATCCATATTATGGACCAGACTTCCGGGTCGAGTGAAACGGATCTGATTGATGAACGCTTTGGGTTCCAGTTCTATGTCATGGGAACGCTTGGCTTAAAGTTCGGCATCAAGGCAGAAGTTGCGGTTGGACTGATCACAACAAGAATCGGCAGTATTGGCGTCAATGTAGAATTTGGACCATATCTGCGGCTGTGGGGATATTTCATCTATTATTATGAAAAGCTGCGGCCGGCAAATAAGGATGAATGGAAAGAAACAGAAGAGATGCTGGGGGCACTGTATCTTGAATTCGGTCTCTATGTAACTGTCAAATTCAAGGCACAGGCACTGGAGAATGCGTATACCTATCAGCCAACGCTGTACAATAAGGAATTCCCGTTATTGACAGCAGGGGTAAAACAGAATGTCTATGACTTCGCACTGCATCCAGACAGCGATGATATTCTGTATATTCAGGATGCAGATAATTATGGGGCAAATGGCATCTCAATGTCACTGCCGCAGATCTATCAGGAGATGAAGACAATCTCCTTAACAAGCGGTGAAAAGAAACAGGTTGTTTATCCGCGGGATAAGTTCATTGTTACTTTTGATGATTCCAGGTTCACGATAGGTAAAGCCGGCAATATTGTTGTCACGCCGGGCGATGCACGGTATCTCAAATGCAACATGCATATTGTATGGAAATGCGATAAGGTCGCTTTCAGTAAATATGATACAGATATTACAGTCCCAGTCGTCTGGACTAACATGACTGATGCTGAAAAGAGTGAGAAGTTCACAGCAAGCGTCATGGCAGGTGATCCGGAGAATGGATATCATAAAGTCTGGAGTCAGCGGTATGGAAGACTGGATACGTTCAGTCTGCCTGAAAAAGATGAGATCTTAAAGCTTCTGAATTATGACAGTTTCAATACTGATAAAGGAAATGTCAAGTATTCAAAGGTCAGTGGATATCAGACAGCATCCACGGATCTGCAGATCACGGCGGATACAGTTTATTACTTTGATATTACACCGCGCATCTATGCTGTCACCGTCAACGGTGTACAGAATACAGACGGATCAATCACGAGACGTACTTACCAGACAGTCTATGGAGAGACATTCCCATGGAGCGATCTCCATCAGACCGGTGCGGATAAAGAATCATCTTCAGAACTTCTGTATTCAACATTTGACCATCTTTATGCAGGTACAGACAAGAATAACATTGTCGATGAAAATACAGTTGTAGATCTGAAGTATGTCAGCAAGTATGGCTATGAAGCGTCTGTTAACGCAGAATATGTAGATGATGTTTTAAATGCGACGTATTCCTTCGTCGGCATTGGCGACGTTGCCCCGGTCACAGTGAAGTTCAAGAGACGTACAATCCCTTACTATGCAGGGCTGAGTGACTATGTGCGGAGCCATGGCGGCAGTATCACTGACATTTCGCCAGTATCAGCCTCGGTGGAAAGCTCAATCACATATACAGTCAACTGTGTCAGCACAACATCAAAGGCAACACATACGATCACCTTTAATACAAACGGAGGTTCGGCAATCAAGGCCCAGGAGTATTTTGAAGATTCAAAGATCCTGCAGCCATCTGATCCGACCCGTTCCGGCTATACCTTTGACGGATGGTTCAGCGATGACACGCTTTCTTCAGGCTTTGACTTTACATCAGCCAAGATGGGAACCAGCAGTTTGACTGTCTATGCAAAATGGAAGGCAAAGGATTATTACGTCAGCTTCAGCTCAAGCTTTTCACCTGTGCAGGATAAGAAGACGATTCACCTGGGTGATGCATATGGAGATCTGCCTGTCCTGAGCGACGGTGCAAATAAGTTCCTCGGCTGGTTCGACAGTGCTTCAGGTGTAACACAGATAACAGCATCTTCAATATTTAACCAGACATCTGACCAGATCCTGTATGCACATTGGACAGGGAAAGCAACCATCTCGACAGCCTGGATCGCACCGGCAAACAATCAGACATATACCTATGACAGTGCATCACATGCTTTCTCA
>Ga0268359_10526_pt1 | contig 33402 bp, 34 predicted proteins | sample BioMet11_FD_194416 | JGI IMG/M metagenome (GOLD analysis project Ga0268359, IMG submission 194416) | Sewage microbial communities from Oakland, California, United States - Biofuel 11 (PacBio Assembly) | ecosystem: Engineered > Wastewater > Sewage > Unclassified | place: USA: California | collected...
AAACGCGCCATCTGCCTAGGTTCCAGGGGCTCGTCATCGGTTGATTCGGTGGCCTCCAGAGCGTCCATGAGTTCGAGGCTCAAGCGGATGAAATCCGAGGAGGTCAGGATACCGACCAGCTTGCCGCCTTCCACGACGGGCAGGCAGCCGTACTTTTGGGTGAGGAGCACTTCGGCGGCCTGGCGCAGCGGCAGATCGGGGGTGGCCATGGCCACGTCGGCCCGCATGACTTCGCGCAGGGGAATGCCGGAATAGATTTCTTCCTGGGTATCGTCGTCGATTTCGGCCAGCCGGGAGACCGAGGCGGCCAGCATGTCCCGGTGGGTGAGCAGGCCGACGAAGGCGCCGTTGGCGTCGATGATCGGCAGGTGCCGGATATGGGCGTCTTCCATGGCCTTCTTGGCGGCAAGCAGGCTGTCGCTATCGCGTAGGGAGATCAGATCTTCGGTCATGAGGTCGCGGGTGGTCAGCATGGGAGCCTCCTTTACTACACGCAAATTCGCATTGCCGCAGGGGCCATGTCAAGGCGGGGCGAGTTGACTTACGGCTTGAATTTTGGTTTCAAAACAAAGATCAAGCAAAAATACGGTCTGTCACGGAGGGCGTCCCGACGGCGGACAGGAACGGAGCTGGTTTGAAAATCGATTTCAGACGCAACCGGGAGCGCATGGTCAAGGAAATCGAGGCCCGGGGCGTGAGCGATCCCGCCGTGTTGCGGGTCATGCGCAAGATCCCGCGACACCTCTTCATGGATGAGGCGCTCATTCCGCAGGCCTATGGCGACCATGCCCTGCCCATCGGTCAGGGGCAGACCATTTCCCAGCCGTATATCGTGGCCTGGATGACCGAGCTGTTGCAGGTCGAACCGGGGATGCGGGTCTTGGAAATCGGCACGGGCTCGGGCTATCAGACGGCGGTCCTGGCCGCCCTGGGCGCGTACGTTTTTTCCGTGGAGCGGGTGAAGGAACTGGCCGCCCGGGCTCGGGCCCGGTTGGCCGCCATGCGTTTTTGCGGGTGCGCATCAGGCTCGACGACGGCACCCTGGGCTGGCCCGACGAGGCCCCGTTTGACCGCATACTGGTCACTGCCGCCGGCCCGAAGATTCCGGAGCCGCTTTTGGGGCAGCTGGCCGATCCGGGCCGGATGGTGCTGCCCGTGGGCGCCTCCAGAAGCAACCAGTCCTTGGTCCTCATCCAAAAGGAAAACGGCCGGATCACCTCCCGGAACATGGGCGGCGTCACGTTCGTGGATCTGGTGGGCGCACACGGCTGGTAGCCGGGAGTCATGTCATGACGGAAACCGTCTCGCGGGAAGGCTGCGGCGGGATTGCTCGGGATGCGGACGGGATTCGCGGATGCATTCCGCGCTGGCTCGCATCAAATACAAATTGGTGGTCATGAGCGGCAAGGGCGGCGTGGGCAAGAGTTCCGTGGCCGTCAATGTCGCCTGCGCCCTGGCGGACCGGGGCGCCAGGGTGGGACTGCTGGACGTCGATTTGCACAATCCGAGCGTGGCCGGGATGCTGGGCCTGACCGGAACCCTGGACACGGCGCCGGGCCGGTCCGTCACGCCGAACCGCGGTTGCGACGGCGTGCTGGTGGTGTCCATGCAGCCGCTGCTGGCCGATCCGGATCAGGCCGTGCTGTGGCGCGGCCCCATGAAGACCACTGCCATCCACCAGTTCATCGCCGACGTGGAGTGGGGCGACCTCGACTATTTGGTCATCGATTCGCCGCCCGGTACCGGGGATGAGCATTTGACGGTGCTGCACACCATCCCCGACGCCCTCTGCCTGCTGGTGACCACGCCTCAGGAGATTTCCCTGGCCGATGTGCGGCGGACCATCAATTTCCTGCAATACGCCAACGCCAATATCCTGGGCGTGGTGGAAAATATGAGCGGGCTGCTCTGTCCGTTTTGCGGTCGCGAGATCGCGCTCTTCAAGAAAGGCGGAGGGAAGGCCCTGGCCGACGACTACGCCCTGGATTTCCTGGGAGCGGTGCCTCTGGATCCGGCGGCGGTGGTGGCCGGCGACCTGGGCCGGCCGGTCGTCCGTCTGGAAGGCGAGAGTCCGGCCAAGCAGGCCTTCGGGGCCTTGGCCGAGGCCGTGGCCGCCGCCTGCCGGACGAGTCTGGAAGCGGTGGCGACCCTGCGCCTGTAGCCGAGGCGTACGGCGGCCTCCGGGAGAGGATGGTGCACGCGCCCTTTGACGCGGGACGGGGTTTGCTTTAAGTGGCTGGCAGCTCCCCATCGAACAAGGCAAGGTCCAAATCCGTATCATGTTGAATCTCGCCAACAACCTGACGCTCGCCCGCATTGCGGTGGTGCCCGTGGTGGTGGTCTTGCTCTGTTTCCCGGGACGGGGCACCTGCCTGGCCGCCATGCTGTTTTTTATTGCCGCCTCGCTGACCGATATCGTGGACGGTATCGTGGCCCGGCGTCGCAATCTGGTGACCACCCTGGGCAAATTTCTGGACCCGCTGGCCGACAAGCTCCTTATTGCCTCGATTTTGATTATGCTGACCGGCCTCGGTTGGGTGGAAGCCTGGATCGCCGTGGTCATCATCGGCCGGGAACTGGCCGTCACCGGACTGCGGGCCGTGGCCGCGGACATGGGCGTGGTCATCGCGGCGGACAAGTTCGGCAAGCTCAAGACCATCGTACAGATGGTGGCCCTGTGCCCCTTGGTCCTCCATTTCTCCTGGTTCGGCCTCGATCCCAATCCGCTGGGCAGCATCCTTTTGTATGTGGCCCTGGTTTTGACCCTTGTATCCGGTTGCAATTACTTTTATGGATTCGGTGAAAGGGTGATCTGGTCCCGCGGGCCGGCCGCCTCGGGGCGGTCCGCCGAAACCGGACCTGTTGCGAAAAGGACAGTATGAAAGCCAAGAACATTTCCAGACTGGTCAGACGCCGTATTCGGCCCGCCCGCCCGGGGCATGCCCGGAGCGGAGGCCGGCGCGGCGGTCGCTTGGATGAAAATTTGGCTGCCCGTATCGCCAATTGTTTGCACACCATTCTGGAATTGGAGCCGGATTTGGAGCAATTGCAGTTCGGCGATTATCTGCTGCGGGACTTCAATATCCTCAAGATGTTTTTGTCGCATGTCGAGGAGATAGAGGTTCAGGAGCAGGATGTCGCCCGAATTGAGGCGGCTACGGAAAATTTTCTCAAGGAACTTAAGGAACCGTTGGAGCAAAACGAAACCGGACTTTCCAAAAAATACGTCGTACAATAAATTATGATCTGGCGACGCTTCCTGCTTGCGGGCCTCATCCTCTTTAATATCTTTCTGCTCTATAATCTTATTTGGAGCGATAACGGTATTTTTGCCTATCTGGAACTGAAAAACCGGCAGGAGCAGTTTCAGCAGCGCCTTGATGCGATCAACGAAAAATCCCTCGACCTCAGTCAGGAAATTCGCTGGCTGAAGAGTGACCGTGCATTTACGGAAAAAATGGTCCGTTCGCAGATGAACTACCTGAAGGACAACGAAATCCTGTACCAGTTTCCCCCGGAGCGCAACGCGGAAAAGGACGGGGAAGGAAGTGGGGCCGATGGCAAGCAAAATTGAGTTGTATCAGGAGCTCCTCAATATCGAACCCAATTCCAAGGTCTTTTTCCCACTGGCCCGTCAACTTGCCGACCAGGGTCGGATGGATGAGGCCGTGGTTGTCCTGACCCGCGGCATCGGCCAGCATCCCGATTACCTGGAAGCCAAGTTTCTGTTGCTCGACATCCTGACCCGCCAGGGCCGGGATCGGGAGGCGCAGGCCGTTTTTGCCGAAGTGGGCGAGCTGCTCGCCCATTATCCCTCGATTTGGCTGCTCTGGTCCCGCACCGTTGCCGTCAAGGACCGCGATCCGTCCTTGGCCATGCTCTTTTTGGGTCCGGTATTTCCAAAACACCTCGCTGACCTGGGCCGAAGTCATGGAACGCGGCCTCAACAGCCTGGGCCAATCCGAGGCGCCGGCCGCTTCGGATGCCGGGACGCGGACGACGTCGCCTGTATCCGCAGCGCGGGAGGCGACGACTCCTCCCTTGCGCGGCGCCAAGGAAGTCATGGAGCTTTCCGACCTTCTGGAAGCGCCCGAGAGCGCATCCGCTGCGGCCCGGACGGCCAAGCCCCGCGAGACGCCGGTGCGCACCAAGACCATGGCTTCGCTGTTGGCCAGTCAGGGCGACGTGGCCGGAGCGTTGGAAATTTATGACGATCTGATCAAATCGGCCGCACCGGGCCCCGAGCGCGATGCGCTTGTGGCCCTGGCCGCCGCGCTGGCGCCTGCCCAGGAGGGCGGCAAGGCCATCGCCGCTTCCGACGGGACGTCCGCCCAGGCCGAAGCACCGTCCAAGGATGTGACCAAATGTTTGACCATCCTGGATGCCCTGGCCGGTCGGCTGGAAGCCCTGGCCGGGGATTGAGGCCTTTTTCTCGCCGGCAAATTCGAGCCGCTTGTCTCTACAATCAGGAAAATGAAGAGGTTAGCTCCTTGAAACGTACCATATGTGCGGCCCTGGTGGCCATTTTTTGCTGTGCGGTCCTGACTGGCTGCAGCACCATGAAAACGACGTGGCGCAGCACGCGCAAGCTCTATCGGCACTACGTCAATGTCGATCCCACCATCGATTTGTCGGCGGCGAGTGGGGCGGACAAGGGCGTACAGCAACTGGGCGCCTTGTTCATGCCGGTGGACGAACCGCTGATGAAGCTGACGCGCTTTTTGAGCTGCCAGGACACGCCGCCGGAAAACGATTGGGTCCAGCAGCAACTGTCTGCATTCCCCTGGTTGTCCGGCTTAGCGGTGTTGGACAACACCGGCGTGGTCAAGTTCCAGGTGCCGTCGACGTTTATGCACCCGTTGGATTTTGCGCCGCTGCTGGAGCTGGCCGATCGCTTTAAGGACCGGAAATTGGGGACCGTGGTCAAAACGGACGAGCTCGGCACGGTGGTCATGGTCGGCGCGCCGTATTTCGAGAACAACGAGTGGGTCGGTTTGATCGTGGCCTTTTTCGATCCTCGCAGCCTGCTGCGCTTTTCGCCCGATCCGAGCGCTTTGGTGGTGCTGTCGTCGGACGGGACGATCTGGCCGGGCGGTTCCGAGCAGGGTTCGGCCGCACTCACGGCGGTCAAATGGAACGATATCCTCAAGAGCAACGTCCAGGGCGAGATTACCGTGGGCGGGACCTCCTGGATTTGGGTCTCCCGCTATCTCGGCCAGTTGCATGTCGTGTATCTGACCAATGCCACGGCGGCCCGGGCCAAGAAGCCTGCGCCGGCCAAGGACGCCAAGCCGGCCAAGGACGCGCCGGCCGCTCCGGAACCGTCGGCGGCAGGGACCGCTCCGGCGTCCGGCGCCGCTCCGGCGGGATCGGACACTCCGGTTGCGCCATAGTGTGGCGTCTTCCGGGAAAGGCGCGTATGGACTTCCGTTAAGGCGACGCACCACGGCGCCCTGGCCGCCCGATCCCGTCCCGCGAAGGGGCGGCGGATGGCGAGGCGCTGCGATGCGGGCGTGAGCCAGGCCTTGCTCCCGCTATCTCTGACGAAGGGAAGGATTCCTCTATGCCGCAAATTACTGTGACCGAACATCTGCTTCTGCACCAGAAGGAGTCGCCCATGGCCTCGGGGCGGTTCACCCGCCTTCTCAACGAGCTCATTTTGGCGGCCAAGATCATTTCCCGTGAGGTCAACAAGGCCGGTTTGGTCGACGCCTTGGGCTTTACCGGCGAAATCAACGTCCAGGGCGAGCAGGTGCAAAAGCTCGACGAGTACGCCAACAAGGTGCTCATTCATCGGATGGAACGGGCCGGCGTCCTGTGCGCCATCGCCTCCGAGGAAAACGCCGATCTGATTCGTATCCCGGACCAGTTCCCCAAGGGCGACTATTTCCTCATTTTCGATCCCTTGGACGGGTCGTCCAATATCGACGCCAACGTCAACGTCGGCACCATTTTCTCCATCTATCGCAGCAAGGGGGAGTGCAACGCCGATGCCCTGAGCGATCTGCTCCAGCGGGGCAGTGAGCAGGTGGCCGCCGGGTATTTCTTGTACGGTCCCTCCACCATGATGGTCTATACGACGGGCCGGGGGGTGCATGGTTTTACCCTGGACCCCGGCGTCGGCGAATTCTTGCTCTCCCATCCGGATATCCGGATTCCGGAAACCGGCCGGGTGTATTCCGTCAATGAGGCCTATTGGACCTACTGGGACGAGCCGACGAAAGAGATCGTCAAGTACTTTAAGGGAGTGAACAACCAGCGCGGCAAGCCCTACACCGGGCGCTACGTGGGTTCCCTGGTGGCGGATTTCCATCGCAACCTGCTTTACGGGGGCATTTTCATGTATCCCGTGGACTGCCGCGATCCGAAAAAGCCTCGGGGCAAGCTGCGGCTGCTCTGCGAAGCCTCACCCCTGTCCTTTGTCTGCACCCAGGCTGGCGGCGCGGCCATCGACGGCGAACGGGACATCCTCGACATCGAGCCTGAGGAATTGCACCAGCGGGTGCCGCTTTTCATCGGCAGCAAAAACGACGTGGCCATGGTGGCGGAAATCTACCGTCGCGTCCGCCAGGAATGATCTGTCTCGGTATTGAAACCTCTTGCGACGAGACGGGGGTGGCCTTGTGCGCCGACGGTCGTCCGCTGCTCGAGCGGCTGGGTTCGCAGGCGGACCTGCACGCCCTGTTCGGCGGTGTGGTGCCGGAGCTGGCTTCCCGGGAGCACTTACGCCGGGCCGGGCCGCTTCTGACCTCGCTTTTCGCCGATGCGGGACTGACGCTCGCCGATGTGGACGCCGTGGCCGTAGCCCGGCGGGCCGGGGCTTCTCGGCAGCCTGCTGGTCGGCCTGTCCCTGGCCAAGGGACTGTGCCTGGCCTCGGGCAAGCCACTCATCGGGGTGGATCATTTGCACGCCCATCTCATGGCCGCCACCATCGGCCGGGACGTTCCCTATCCGGCCCTGGGCCTGCTCGTCTCCGGCGGACATACCCAGATCATGCTCCTGCGTTCGCCCCTCGACGTGACGGTGCTCGGCCGCACCCTGGACGACGCCGCCGGCGAGGCCTTCGACAAGGCGGCCAAGTCGCTCATCTCCCGTATCCGGTGGGGGTCTATATCGGATGTCCTGGGGCGGACGTTCGCACCGGGACCGGACGCTTTTCCCTCGGCCCGTATCTCGACAAATCAGAACCTGGAATTTCAGCTTCAGCGGTCTCCAGCACGGCCGTGGCACGTTCCGTGGCGGCCAGGCCGCATTTGAAGGCCGCCATCTGCCCGCGCCCGGGGCCGGCCATCGGGGCGGCGATTGGCCGGAGGAAGCTGCGGCTGGCCTGCGCGTCGCTCAATTGGGCATCGCCGATACGCTCCGGGTGATGAAGCTGGAGGCGGGCGCTGGAACACCTGCACACGAACGTCCGGTCGCCTTGGATGTACGCCGGCGCGGTGGCGGCCCAACTGCCCGCATTCGGGAGACCCTTGCCGAGGTGGCCGTCCGGCCGGACTGCCCTCTCTTTTGCCCGAACCGTCTCTGTGCGCCGACAACCCACCATGAGTCGCGGTCACGGGCTGCCGGCTGGCCGAAGCCGGTTTTTTCCACGACCTGTCGTTGGATGCCATCCCGCGAGGGCGGAAGGTTGGCCCTGGGATTACCGCAGCGGGCCGCGTTCCGCAGCGCCCTCAGTTGACAGAAGGCCTGAAGCGCAATAGGGTTTACACGATTGCGGATTACGTCGGAGCAGAGGAGGAAATCGTTTTCGCTGACGTACATAAAGCACAAAATCGGCCGCGCCACGGCGGCCGGCAATCTCCAAAAGGAGTGCAGCATGGCATCCAGCTTTCCGATGCAAACTTCGAGGCCGAGTCCTGCAAAGCGACCAGCCTGTTTTGGTGGATTTTGGGCTCCCTGGTTGCGGACCGTGTCGGGCCATGGGACGGTCATTGACGAGTTGGCGGGCGAATACACCGGCCAGATCAAGGTGGCCAAGATGAACGTGGACGAGAATCCGGCCACTCCCGGTCGGTATGGATGTCGGGCCATCCCCACCCTGATCCTGTTCAAGGGCGGCGAAGTGATCGAACAGATCACCGGCGCCGTCCCAAGAGCAGCATCAAGGAAATGCTTACCCAAAAGGCGCTGTAGTTCATGCGACACTATGACGCCGTCGTGATCGGAGGAGGCCCGGCCGGTATGACGGCCGCCTTGTATCTGGCCCGGTCGGAAGTGTCCGTGGCCATGGTGGAGAAGCTGTCGCCCGGCGGACAGATGCTGATGACGCATCTGATTGAGAATTATCCGGGCTTCCCCGAGGGCATTGAGGGCTGGAAACTGGCCGATGCGATGGCCGCCCATCTGGACCACTACGCGGTGGACCGGATCGGGGACGAGGTTTCCGCCCTGGAAAGCGTCGACGGCGTCCATCGGCTGACCATCGGCGAGGACGTCGTCGAGGCCAAGGCCGTGGTCTTGTGCTCCGGCGCCCGCTATAAACGGGGTGGGCATCCCCGGTGAAAAGGAATTCCTCGGCCGCGGCGTCTCTTACTGCGCGTTGTGCGACGGCAACTTTTTCAAGGGGCAAACCGTGGCCGTCATCGGCGGCGGCAATTCCGCCCTGGAAGAATCGCTGTACCTGTCACGACTTGTCAAAAAGCTCTACCTAATCCATCGGCGTGACGCTTTTCGCGGGCAACAGTGTTACCTCGATCAGTGCGAGAGCGACCCTGTCATCGAGATTCTGCGGTCGTCGGTGGTGCGCGCCATTACGGGCGGGCAAGCCGGCGTCTCCGGGATCGAGGTGGAAAACGTCGCTACCGGCGGGGTGACCCACCTGGATGTGGACGGCGTGTTCGTTTTTGTCGGCTTCGAGCCCCAGGGCGCGTTTTATCCGGCTTCCCTGACGCGTGACGCCCAGGGATTCATCTGTACGGATCAGGACATGCGGACGAATATCGACGGCATCTTCGCCGCCGGGGACATTCGCTCCAAAAATTGCCGCCAGGTGGCCACGGCGGTGGGGGATGGCGCCGTCGCCGCCCAATCGGCGTACGCCTATTTGGCATCGCGGGTTTCATGACGGGAGGGACCGGCCGTGTCGGAACCTCCGCTCCGACAGGAGGAACGGGCACACTTTTTTCCGTTGTGCCTCCCTGGTCCATCTGGTAAGAGGACGCGCATCAAAACGCCGGGAGAGCGCTTCCCTTTGGAACCGTCGCTTTCCGTCGTATGACGCCCGGCCGTCGGTCGGGCTTTATCCAGGATTACCAACATGAATGTGCTGTTGCGCCGTTTCCTGCCGCTTTGCTGCCTGCTGCTGCTCCTGAGTGGCTGTGCCAACCTGATAGACTACTATTTTTTGCCGCCGCCTGAAGACACGGCCCAGGAACTCTATGAGGCCGGCCGCGAGGCGATGTCGCAAAAGCAGTATTACGATGCCATCGATTACTTCACCAAGTTGAAGGATCGGTATCCGTTTAGTCCTTATACGCCTATGGGCACCATCGCCTTGGGCGATGCCTACTTCCTGACCGAGGACTACGGGCTGGCTGCGGAAACCTACAAGGAATTCGAGTCCGTCCATCCGAGGAACAAAGAAATTCCCTATGTCCTCTATCAGATCGGCGTCTCCAACTTCAAGCGCTCCGAGTCCATCGACATGCCGCAGGGCAACCTGCAGGAGGCGCTCCAGTACTTTTATCTGCTGCATCAGACCTTCCCGGATACCGATTACGGCAAAGAGGCCGTGGAATACATTCGCCGTTGCCGCAAGCGCTTGGCCGAGCATGAGCTTTTCATAGCCGATTTCTATTGGCGAACCGATCAGTACGGGGCGGCTTGGAAACGCTATATGTATGTCGTTGAGAATTTTAAGGATCTCGAGGAGGTCCTGGAATACGCCAAGTTGCGCTCGCAAGTTTCCTATCTGGAATACCAGAAGACCGTGTCCGAAGAGGAACGGCGGAAGATTCAGGGCAGTTGGCGCAATTGGGCCAAACGCTGGCTCTAACCGAAACAGCGAGACGGGGCGGCTGACCGCCCCGTCTTTTTTTCCCTATGCCGAAAGAAAACACGAACACGGGCAGCAGCCGTCCCTGGCCGGAGGCCATGGAGCGCGGCCGGGTGGGCGATGCGGCGTTTGCCGCCGCCTATGCCCGGGTCGCCGATCGTGAGCGGGCCTGGATCAAGACCGGGGCGGCCGCGTTGTTCGCCGCCTGCGGTGGGCCGGCGCCGCGCGGCCGGCGGCAGGAAACCGTGTGCGGCCATGATTTGTGCCTGGCCTGGGATGAGCGTCCCGTGGACTTCGCCCTGGTGGTGTGCGGTCCGACCTTTGCCTCGCCGGCCCGGCTGGCCGGTGCAGTGATGCCCGCCCTGTGCGCCCGGGTGCCCGAGGTGGCGGCCGTCCGCGTAGGTGGGGCCTGGCCGAAGCCGCTGCTCACCACCTTGGAACTGTGCGGCGTGGAAGCGGTTTTTCGTCTCGGCGTCCGCGCCTTTGCCGGCCTGGGCTCGGCCCTGGCGGAGCGGGGGAGCGGGGTGGTCGTGTTGCTCGACGGCGTTGCCGCGCCTGCTTGGTCGGCTCCGGCCCCGGCGGTCGTTTCCGCCCGTACGTCCGGCCGACTTGGCGTTTTCCCCGGATCGGGCGCGGCGTTCGACTGGGACGCCTTGGCCTTTGCCCATCCTGACCGCACGATCTGCGTCCATGACGCGCCATGCCCCGAGGCTGCGCCGTTTCTGGCCGCTTCCGGAGGACTGGCCGCGGCGGCGGGCTTGGACTATGCTGCCATTTTTACGGGAGAGGACATGCTGGAGGCGGCCCTTGGCGTCGCACCGCTGGCCCTCGGTCCGGGGCGGGAGATGTTCTGGCTTTGGCCCGGGATCACGCCGGAGACGTTTCGCCGAAAGCGTCTTCGAGCTTCCGTCCTTCACGCCCCGGCGGTCTGGTAGGTCCCAGACCGGGGCCAACCGTCGCCACGGAGCAGACCGTTATGAGCGCCAGAAAGGGAAGCGGGAAAAATGCGTTGGCTCGTTTGCGCAATATTGGCATCATTGCCCATATCGACGCCGGCAAGACCACGCTGACCGAACGCATTCTGTACTATACGGGAAAGATCCATCGGATGGGCGAAGTGCACGACGGCACGGCCACCATGGATTTCATGCCCGAGGAGCAGGAGCGCGGCATTACCATCACGTCGGCCTGCACCACGTGCTCCTGGCGCGATCATCGCATCAATATCATCGATACCCCGGGCCACGTCGATTTTACCATCGAGGTGGAGCGTTCGCTTCGGGTGCTGGACGGCGCTGTGGGCGTCTTCTGCGCCGTGGCCGGGGTGGAGCCCCAGTCCGAGACGGTCTGGCGCCAATCCGTGGCCTACGGGGTCCCCAAGCTGGCCTGCGTCAACAAGCTCGACCGGCTGGGCGCGGATTTCGAGGGCGTGCTGACCGCCATGCGGGAAAAATTGGCCGCCAATCCGGTGGCCGTGACCATTCCCGTGGGCCAGGGCGCGGATTTTGCCGGCTTGATCGACCTGCTGGCTATGGAGCGGTTGGATTTCGATCAGGCCAGCCAGGGCGAGGTCGTCGAACGCCGTCCCCTCAGTCCGTCCGAGGCGGACATGGCCGCGCCGTGGCGGGAAAAATTGGTGGAAGCGGCCTGTGAGCACGACGAGGTGCTCATGGAGGCGTATCTTTCCGGGGAGCCCGCGGATCGGGACCGGTTGCTCGCCGGCCTGCGGGCCGCCACGCTGGCCCATGAGGTCGTGCCGGTCTATGCCGCTTCGGCGCTGAAAAATATCGGCGTCCAGCCGCTGCTCGACGGTGTGTTGGCGTTTTTGCCCTCTCCCCTGGATCGGGGCGCGGTCGCCGGCATCGATCCGGAGAGCAAGGAACCCAGGCACTTCGAGCCCGATCCGGCCGCGCCGCTGGCCGCCCTGGTTTTCAAGGTCAGCATGGAGACCGGCCGCCGTCAGGTCTTTGCCCGGGTCTATTCCGGCACGCTGGCAATCGGCGCGGATGTCTATAACGCCACCCGGCAGCAGGTGGAGCGGCCGGCTAGGTTGTTTACGCTCCACGCCAGCCATCGGGAGAAGATCGAATCCGCCGGCCCCGGTGAAATCGTGGCCGTGGCCGGGCTGCGTTTCGCGTCGACCGGGGACACGCTATGCCGCCGGGACAATCCCATTTTGCTCGAATCCATCGCCGGGTATAAACCCGTTATCAGCCTGGCCCTGGAGCCGCGCAACGCCGAGGAGTCCGATCGCCTCAAAGAGGTCCTCGACAAGCTTTTGCAGGAGGATCCCACCTTGTCCCTGGAGACGGATCCGGAGACGGATCAGCTGATCCTGTCGGGCATGGGGGAGCTGCATCTGGATGTGGTGCTGGAGCGGATCCGCCGGGAATTCGGCGTGTCGCCACGGGTGGGCAAGCCGCAGGTCGTCTATCAGGAAACGGTGACGGCCGAGGGCTCCGGCGACGGCGAATTCGATCGGGAACTGGGCGAGCGGGAACATTACGGCAAGGTGGCCGTGACGGTGTCGCCGCTTCCCCGGGCGACCGGCCTGGACGTCGGTTTCGCCATCGACAGCACGACCTGTGCGGCCGACTGGCGGCAGGCCATGGCCGAAGGCTTGGAGGACGGCCTGCAAAGTGGGCCCCTGAAGGGCTATCCGGTGCAGGACGTGCGGGTGCGGGTGACGGGACTTTTCCCCATGGAGGGCAAGACGACCACGGCCGTGGGGTGCCGCATGGCCGCCAGTCTGGCCCTGAAGGCCGCTTTGGCCAAGGCCCGGCCGGCCTTGCTCGAACCCATCATGGAGCTGGAGATCGGCGTGCCTGACGCCTTTGTGGGCGACGTGGTGGGGCTGCTCGGGTCCAAGGGCGCCAAGGTCGAAAACATGGTGGACCGGGGCGGGCACAAGACGATTACCGCCAAGGCCGCCTTGCGCCGGATGTTCGGCTTTTCGACGGAATTGCGTTCGGCTACCCAGGGGCGGGCCGGCCTGTCCATGCGGTTTAGCACCTTTGATCTGTTGGCCTGACCGGACGATTTCAGGCGGTCGGTGCGCCGGCCTGCTTCTTGCCGCTTCCGTTGGTTTGGCGCTATGGGAAGCGGAAAAGGACACTTACTGTGCTGTCGCGAGTCCAAATCGAGAAATACGCCGATGTGCTGCTGTGGGGACTGGCCACGTCGCGGGTGCGGCCCTATGCTCCCGGCGATGTGATCCTTGTGCAGTTCGAGCTGCCGGCCTTGCGGTTGGCCGAGGCCGTTTACGCCAAGCTTTTGGCCCGGGGCCTCAATCCCGTGCCGCGGCTGACCTTGACCACGCCTATGGAGACCGCCTTTTTCCGGCAGGCCGATGCGGCCCAGTTGATTTTCCAGGCCCCGGGCCAGGACGTGCTGCATGAGCATCTGCATGGCGCCATGCACGTGCTGGCCCCGGACAGTCTCACCCATTTGAGCGGCATCGACGCCAAGCGCATTGCCACGGCCGCCGTGGCCAGAAAGCCCCTGCGCGACATCCTGGTGCGCCGGGAGGAGGCCGGGGATTTCGGCTGGACGCTGTGCCTGTTCCCCACGGCCGAGCTGGCCAAACAGGCCGGCATGACCAGCCGGGAGTATGCCTCCCAGGTGGCCGACGCCTGCTTTTTGCGCGAGCCCGATCCGGTGTCCGTGTGGCGCAAACTGTACGATGAGGTCAACGCCATCCGGGCCTGGCTCAATGCCCTGCCGATCGTTTCCCTGCACATCGAATCCGCGCACGTGGACCTGCATGTGACCCCGGGCGCCAACCGTCGTTGGCTCGGCCTGTCCGGCCACAATATTCCGAGCTTCGAGATTTTTACCTCCCCGGACTGGCGCGGCACGCGCGGGCGGTATTTCGCCGATCAGCCGTCCTATCGCAGCGGCAATCGCATCCAGGGCGTGCGGCTGACCTTCGAGGACGGCCGGGTGACGGAGATTACGGCCGAGCAGGGCGAGGATTTCGCCCGCAAGCAACTGGCCATGGATGCGGGCGCTGCGCGCCTGGGCGAATTCTCCTTGACCGACCGGCGGTTCTCCCGGATTCGTCGGTTTATGGCCAACACCTTGTTTGATGAGAATTTTGGTGGGGAAAACGGCAATTGCCACGTGGCCGTGGGCAGTTCCTACTCCGATACCTATAACGGCGACCCGCGCGAGCTGTCCCCCGCCCGCAAGGACGAATTGGGTTTTAACGATTCCGCGCTCCACTGGGACCTGGTCAATACCGAACCCAAGCGCGTCCAGGCCCACTTGGCCGACGGTAGGGACATAACGCTCTACGATGACGGGCAGTTTGCGTATTGACGGCGGCTGTCTCTGGCCGTATCGCGGCTCGAGAGAATCGCCGGATGTTGCCGCTCCGGAAGTGGGGGGAGGACGAAAGATGACGCAGCGTTTCCTGGGGTGTGTGTCGCTGTCGGTTGTCATGCTGGTGGCGTTGGTCGCACAGGCGGGGGCCGGTTCCAAGGATGCCCCGAATATCCAGGGGTGGGAGCATGGAAGCGCCTATGACAAGCTCTACGACCCCAAGGAATCCGATTCCTTCAAGGGACGGGTGACCAAAATTTTGCATATAACGCCGTTGCCGGGTATGGCTCCCGGGATCGGCATCCAGGTCGAGGACAAGAAGGACAAGGGCTTGGAGACCGTGCACCTCGGCCCGGCGGATGCCGTGGACCTCGCGTCCATCGGTCTGAAGGTCGGGGACCAGGTCAAGGTCGTCGGGGCCTGGGTCGACATGGACGATCAGGATATCATGCTGGCCGTCAAGGTCAAAAAGGACGACGGCAGTCAGCTCAAGGTCCGTCGGAGCAAGGACGGGTTCCCGGTCTGGAGCATGACGCCGGAAGAGCAAACCAAGACCCTTTCGAATGATTAGTGTGTTTTTTCTCCATCTCGCACTTGCCCTCGGCGGGTGGAAATGGATAGAACTACAGAGGGACGCGTTTACCGCCTGCGCGGTCCACACCTCAAACGGGAGCTAGCCGCATGGAGGAAACCCTCAAGAAGCAGGACGCCGAACTGCTCCAACTCGTCACCTTCAGTATCGGCGAAGAAGAATTCGGTGTCGATATCTTAAGCGTGCAGGAAATCATCCGCATGATGGATATCACCAAGGTCCCACGCGCCCCGGATTTCGTCGAGGGCGTGATCAATCTGCGGGGCAAGGTCATTCCTATCATCGATTTGCGTAAGCGCTTTGGCCTGTCCACACGGGATCACGACAAGCACACCAGGATCATCGTCATTGAAATCAACAACATGATTGTGGGGTTTGTGGTCGATTCGGTCTCCGAGGTCCTTCGCATACCGGCCAGTACGGTGGAACCGCCACCACCGGTCGTGTCCGGCCTCGAATCCGAATACATCAGCGGCGTGGGCAAGCTCGAGGATCGGTTGCTTATCCTCCTCGATCTCAACAAGCTGCTGTCCGGCGAAGAACAAGACATGCTCGGTTCCTTCTGACGGTCTTCCTGAGGCGCGGCGCGACCGGCGCCGCGCTTCGGGGCCGGGGTCCCGTCGAGAGGACGGAAAGACGACCTGTTGCCGCTTTCGGGTGGGACAGGTGTTCTCTGTTTTCGGAGGGAACGCGGGGGACGCCGTGGTAGGCGTCCTCTCCCCGGCCACAAGTGCACGATTCTGGCCGGTCCGTACCGGGGCGTGTCACGCTGGCGCTGGGCGCTGGGAGTGGCGAGCCAATCCGGATTTCCCCCATGAGGCAAAGCCTTGTCCCGCACTTCTCCCCTTGCTGCACTCCTCGACAGCCCCGAGTCTATCAGTGTCTATAAAAGCGGTCCGGCCACGCTGGCCTTTTTGGCCGTCGAAGCGCTGGCCCGCGGTCAGTCCGCCGTGGTGGTGGCGCCGGGCATCAATGAACTGAACCGGATCGCCGCCCTGCTGGAACTGCTGACGCCGGCCGCGCCCAATTCGCTCTGGGGGGCCCCGTTCATGGCCCTGCCGTCCTATGGGCCAGGCAAGGCCAGCCACACCTTCTGGGCCAGGCGGTTGGCGTTCCTGGCCTTTGCGGCCATGGGCGTGCGGCCGCGCATCTTATTGGTCTCCGCCGACAACCTGCTGCCCAAGTGGCCGCCCCGGGCGGCCTTGGAAGGCAACGTCCTCAACGTGACCGTGGGCGAGGAACTGCCCCGGGACCTCATCGCCGAACAGGCCGTGCTCTGGGGCTACAAGCGGACCCCCATGGTGACGAATCCCGGGGAGTTCACGGCACGCGGCGATATCCTCGACATCTATCCTTCCGGTTACGACAGCCCGTTGCGCCTGGAATTCTTCGGCGACGTGGTGGAGGCGGCCCGGCGCTTCGATCCGGCCTCCCAGCGCTCGCTGGCCGAGCTGTCCGAGGTCACCATCCTGCCGGCGGCGCCGGCCGTCCTGTCGGAACAGTTCATGGCCGAGGCCAAGGCCATGTGGACGGCTATCGCCGGCACGGGCGAACTGCATCGGGGGGCCAAGCAGATCCTGGAGGAGACGCTTTTGGCCCGGGACGGCGCCATTTGGCCGGGCCTTTACTATGAACGGCCGGTGGAACTGTCGGACTGGTTCCCGGAAAACGCGGCCTGGATCGTGGCCGATCCCACCCGGGTGCGGGAACGCCTGGACGAGGTGGAATACGGTTGGCGGCAGTTTTTCGAGGCCGAGGCCAAGGAGCGCGGCTTCCCCTGGCCGACCGCCCGGGTGCTGTGGCCGGGGAACATGGCCCGCAAGGCCTTGGTGTCCGGGCGCCGCGTCCTGTTCGAGGACCTGGTCATGGGCCGGGGCCGGCATGGCCCGGACCTGCCGGAAAAAGCCATCGAGCGGTTTGGCGATCTGTTCTGGAAGCCCGGTTCCGACAAGCGTCCCTGGACCACGCTCACCGCTTCCCTGGCCGAATGGAGCCGCCAGCCCGGGCAAACTATCCTGTCCTTTCACGGCGAGTCGTTCCCGGCGCAAATTCTTGCAGATGATCACCCCCGAGGGCTTGGCCATCCGCACCGACTACGCACCGGGCGTCGCCGGGGTGTTCGCCCTGGTTTCGCCGCTTCGCCACGGCATGGAGCTTGGTTGGCGCGAGACCCGCATCCTGGCCGAGGACGTCCTGCACCCGGAGGGGGGGCGGACCGAACGGGAGCGGGCCACCAAGGACTTCAAGGGGCTCACCAACTTCGACGATATCCGGCCGGGCGATCTGGTCGTGCACCGGGACTACGGTGTCTGTTCCTTTTCGGGGCTGGCCCGGATGACCGTGGACGCCGTGGGCGGGGACTATCTGCTGCTGGTCTTCGCGGACGAGGACAAACTCTATCTGCCGGCCGACCGGCTGGGCCTGCTCCAGCGCTACAAGGGCCCGGAGGGCATCGCACCGCCTCTCGACAGACTCGGCGGCACTCGCTGGAAGTCGGTGCGCGAGCGGGCGAAAAGGGCCATCGAGCGTATCGCCGCCGACCTGGTGGAGATGTACGCCTATCGCCAGGTGGCCAAGGGCTACGCCTACGGCCCCATCAACGAACTCTATTTGGAATTTGAGGCCACCTTCGGGTTCGAGGAGACGCCGGATCAGGAGCGGGCCATCGCGGAGGTGCTGGCCGACATGGAGCGTCCCGAGCCCATGGACCGGCTGGTCTGCGGCGATGTCGGTTTCGGCAAGACCGAAGTGGCCCTGCGGGCGGCCTTTCGGGCCGTGCTCGACGGCAAGCAGGTCGCCATGCTCTGTCCGACCACCGTCTTGGCCGAGCAACACTACCAGAATTTTTCGTCGCGGTTGGAAGGCTTTCCGGTACGGGTGGAAATGCTTTCGCGGTTCGTTTCGCCCAAACGGCGCAAGCTGGTGCTGGAGTCCGTTGCCCGGGGCGAGGTGGACATCCTGATCGGTACGCACCGCATCCTCTCGAAGGATGTGACCATCCCCAATCTCGGGTTGCTCATCCTGGACGAGGAGCAGCGCTTCGGCGTCAAGCACAAGGAACGCCTCAAGGCCTTCAAGAAGAATATCGACGCCTTGACGCTGACGGCCACGCCCATTCCGCGTACGCTGCAATTGTCGCTGTCCGGGGTGCGGGGCCTTTCGGTCATCGAGACGCCGCCGCCCGATCGCAAGGCCGTGGAGACGGCGCTGGTCGAGCGCGACCCGAACTTCTTGCGCGAGGTGCTGCGCCGGGAGTTGGAGCGTCAGGGACAGGTCTTTTGGGTGAGCAACCGGGTGCAGGGCCTGGAGGAGGTGACAGCCTTCGTCAAGACGCTGGCCCCCGGCGCCAAGGTCGGCATGGCCCACGGCCAGATGTCCGAGTCCCGCCCTGGAGGAGGCCATGCGCGCCTTCTGGCACGGCGAGACCGACATCCTGGTATGCACGTCCATTATCGAGTCCGGCCTGGATTTCCCGCGCGCCAACACCCTGGTCGTGGACAACGCCCACATGTTCGGCCTGGGCCAGCTCTATCAGCTGCGCGGCCGGGTGGGGCGGTCGTCCCGCCAGGCTTATGCCTACTTCGTGGTGCCGAATCTGGAAAAGACGCCGGATCTGGCCCGCAAACGGCTGCGGGTCATCCTCGACATGGATTACCTGGGCGCGGGCTTCCAGGTGGCCATGGAGGATTTGCGCCTGCGCGGTGCGGGCAATATCCTGGGCGAGGCCCAATCCGGACACATCGCCCGCATTGGTCTGGATATGTTCTTGGAGATGCTGGCCGACGAGGTGCGCCGTCTCAAGGGCGAGCCGGTCCGGGAGCACATGGAGCCGGAGCTGGTGCTCGGCGTGGATGCCCGCATTCCCGAACGCTACGTGCCCGAGGCCTCCGACCGGCTGCGGCTGTACAAGGCCTTGTCCACGGCCCGCACCGAGGACGGCCTAGCCGAACGCATGGCCGAGATGCGCGACCGTTTCGGTCCGCCGCCTCCGGAAGTGGAGAATTTTCGGGCCGCCTTGGTCATCAAGCAGATTTTGGCCAGACTCGGGGCCAACAAGGCCGAAATCGCTCCCAACCGGCTGGTGGTTTCCTTCGAGGCCGAGGGCGCAGCGGTTTCGCCCGAGCGGTTGGTGGCCTTTGTGACCAACCATGGCGACGGCGTCCGCTTGCTGCCGCCTGGGCGGCTGGCGTTGCCCCTGGACCAGCAGGTGCCCTTGCCCCAGGCCATGGATGTCTGGGCGCGCGAATTGGCCGCCCTGGGCGAGGAGGAGAAGACCGGATGAAACGGGCGTTCGCCTGGATGGGCTGGGGGGCGGCCGTGTTGGCGCTCCTTGTCGGCTGCGGCCGTAACGCGAATGCGCCCGGCGTAGCCGCGACGGTCAATGGTGAGCCGCTCACCGTGGCCACCTTGGAGGCGCGTCACGATCTCGCCCGGCTCGGGCTGCCGGCGGTGGCCAATCCCGCCGTGGAACGCCTGCGTGCCGAATACGGTGCGATCCTGGCCGAGATGATCGTGGCCCGTTTGGCCGGCCAGGAATTGGCCCGTCGCGATTTGGCCGTGACCGACGCGGAACTGGCGGCGGCCGAGGCGACGGTCAGGGCCGATTACCCCGGGGACACCTTCGCCCATATGCTCCTGGAGGAGCATATCGACCTCCAGCGGTGGCGTGAGGCGCTTCGTGACCGGCTGACGGTGGAAAAGTTCGCCCAAAAGGTCCTGGGGCCGAATATCTGGGTCAACGTGTCCGAGGCCGCTGCCTACTACAAGAACCACATGGACGCGTTCACCACGCCGCCTCGGGTGGAACTTTTGCTTGTGCGCAGCGGCGAGGCCGGTCCGTTGCAGGCTGCCCTGGCCGCCTTTGCCGCTTCCGGGCAACGCCAGGACCTGACGCGAGCCACCGGCGTGACCGTCGAGGCGCTGACCGTGCCCGAGGCCAACATGCCGAAGACCTGGCAGGCGGCGCTTCGCGGGGTCAAAACCCGGCGGGGCCTCGTCGATCCTGTCCGATGGCGGCGGCCGCATGGCCCTCGTCGTGCTGCAACGGCACGGGGAGACCGTGCTCGAACCGGCCAAGGCCTATGCCCAGGTCGAGGCGCTCCTTTCCGCCGAGAAACGGGAGCAGGCCTTTGAGGCCTGGTTGGCCAAGGCGTTGGCCAAGGCCACGATTCGGGTCAACACGGCCCTTCTGACCACGCACCAGGAAGACCGGCCCGCCGCGGAAGCGGCCGCGGAGTCGCCCTCGGCAGTGGCGACGGCTGCTAAGCCGGTCGCGGCAGGCGAAACCGTGCCTCGCCAGGAAGCGCAGGCCGTAGCCCAAACGGCCGAAACGCCGCCGGCGGCGCGGCCGGAAGACGCCTCCGGTCAGGCCGCGCCAAACGAAGCCGGGAAGCCTCCGGTCGCGCCGCTTGCCGCCGCGCCGGAGACCCAAGTCCCGACGGAGAAGGCCGAGGCGGCCGCGCCTGCGGCGGTTCCGGTGGCGACACCTGCCGCAGCCGACGCGCCAACCGGCGCGGAAGACCCGGCGGACAAGACGACTGACACCGCGTCACCGACGGCGGCCGCTCCGCCGCCGGCGGATGCCGCCAAAGCCGGACAGGAAGTGGAATTTTGCCGCCGTCAAGGCGAGCTGGATACTCTATACGGCAGACGCACAGGCGCAGGAGCGGATGTATCTCAAGCCGGGCAAACCCTTTCGCGTGCCGTTTGCGAAACACCTGTCCGTCCGCCTCGGCAGTCCGAGCGAGGTGACCTATCGCTTCCGGGGGCAGGAGAAAACGGTGGAAGTGAAGAAAAAAGAGAGCCGGACCCTGGAATTCCCCTAAGATTTTGCCGGAGGGGCGTCCTCCTGCGATTGCCTGGGGGGGTAAAAAAGTTTATAGGCCCCAAAAGTGCGATTGCGCCAGCCAGGAGGGTGGTTGGCGTTTTGGCGGGGAAGCGGCAGGCCGAGCCTGCCGAACGCTTGGGGCGCGTCTTGTGGCGCCCGGGCGAATCTCCTGCCAAGGCGGGGATGCTCCACATCGGGCAGCGCTTCCGCACACGTGGGGACATGGAGGTCACTCTTGGCTCGTCTGCCAAAATTGCTCGTTATCGTCTGTTGTCTTGTCTTGCTCGCGTTGCCGTCCCAGGCCGCCCAACTCGTGGATCGCGTGGTGGCGGTGGTCAATGGCAAACTCATTACCCTGTTTGATGTCAACGCGCAGGTGAGCGAGTTGATGCAGCGTACGCAGGGTGTGACGTTCAAGCCGGATGATCCTCGCTATGCCGAGCTGCAACGCCAAGTTCTCGACAATATGATCAATGATATTCTTCTTGAACAGCAAGCTGCCCATCTGAAGGTTACCGTTTCGGAGACGGAGCTTGATACGCAGATCAATGAAATCAAGAAGAAAAACAATCTGACGCAGCGGCAGTTGGAACTGGAATTGGCGAAAGAAGGCATGACCTTGAAGCAATTCCGTGACAAGCTGCGCAAAGATACCATCAAAAAGCGTCTTGTCGGCTACATGGTGCATCGCAAGGTTCATGTCACCGACGAGGAAGTCCGTGATTTTTACGAACACAACAAGGGCAACTTGCCGACGCAGCGCTCCCTTGCCGGTCCGGCAGTCCTCGGCAAGATCGGTTTTATCATGGTGCCGACCAAGAAGGACGCCGAGGCCTTGCGGGCCAAGATCGCATCGGGCGCTCTGACGTTCGCCGACGCGGCAAAGCGCTATTCCATCGGTCCCGGCCGGGACCGGGGAGGCAATTTGGGCGACGTGCAGCTGAAGGATTTGGCGCCGCCTTTGCGCGAGGCCCTGTCCGCCGTTCCGGCCGGGCAGGTCACTCAGCCGGTCATGCTCGACGGCAAGGCGGTGTTGTTGACGATGCGTGCCAACAATCAGCCGGCGCCCGCTCCGAAACCGGCCGCTCCGGCCAAGACGGGCACGGAGGGTGGCGACCCTTCCTTCGAGAGCGCCAAGCAACAGATTCAGGAAATACTGTACAAGCAGAAGTTTGAAAAATTTTTCCAGGAATATATCGACAATCTACGGTCCAAAGCGGTGCTTGAGGTGAAGCTGTAAGAGCTATCCCTGCCGTGCCACTGGGGAATACTTCTCCGGTGGGATGGATTCGGAGGAGTTGTTCGTATGGATTTGCGCAATTTAGGGTCTCTGTTGCGCGAGGAACGGGAGCGCCGGGGACTCTCGCTTGAAGAAATATCCGACAAGATAAAAATTTCGAAGAGTTGCCTTGCTGCTATCGAGGAAGGCGATGAGGCGCGGTTGCCCCATCCGGTCTATGCCAAGGGGTTTATCCGCAATTATGCCAGACTGTTGGGAATAGACAACGAGGAATTCCTCGATAGTCTGTCCCAGATATATACGCACGAGGAAGCACCGCTGCAGCACGTCTCCTTGTTGGAGGAGATTCCCGAGGACGATGCGGCTGGGGCCTCCGGGCGGGCGACGACGTTACGCATCAAGCGAGTCGCGCTGGCCGTCGCCCTGGTGGTATTGGTCGTTGCCGGCGTGTGGTTGGTCCACGGACTGTTCGGGAGTGCGCCGAAAACGGAGCAACCGGCGGAACCTGTGACGAGCCAGGCCTCGCCGCCGGTCGCGACGTCCCAGTCGGCTCCTGCGGCCCCGGTGGCGGAGCCCGCGCCGACGCCGCAGGCGGAGAACACGCAGCCGGCTCCGGCGGCCACGTCCCCGACGGCACAGGCTGCCGCGCCGCAGTCCGCCGCACCGACGGCACCGACCGTTTCCCCTGCGCAGTCGGCGGCACCGGAAGCGACGTCCCAGCCGGCTGCCTCGCAGCCACAGCCGGCCGTCGCGACGTCAGCCGCCAACGAACCGACGCCGGAAGACCGGGCGACCCAGGACATCGCCCTGAGCGGCAATGCCGCTCAGGCGCAGACGCCGCCCGCGCCGCCCGCCCCCCCGGCGCCGACCGGGAAGCAGTTTACCGTCGGCACGCACGGTCCCCACGAAGTGACGATCACGTCCAGTGGCCGTTGCTGGATTCAGGCCGGGGCCGATGGCGGCACCATGCGTGACACGATGCTGGAGGCGGGCGATTCCTTTATCGGCCGGTTTTCCAATTATCTGCTCGTGCGCCTGGGCAATGCCGGGGCTGTGGAAATCCATTTCGACGGCAAGCTCTATCCGTTGCACGCCTCCAAGGGCTCCGTGAAGACGTTGAAATTCCTTGGTCGGAAGGACGAAGGCGCGGCCGCGCCGGAGACCTCCGGTACGCCGGAAACTTCGGGAAAGGCGCCGGCCCAGGAACAGGCATCTGCCCCGGTAAAGGCGGACGCGGCGGCACCTGTGGGGGGCGAAAAAAAATTGGAAATTTTCGGGAAGGACGGCAGTTGGGTCATTTTGATGCCGGATGCCGGGCCGTCCAAGGAAGTCTATATCAAGAAGGGGCAGAGTCTGACGGTGCCCTTCAACGCGATGATTGAAGTCAAACTCGGGAATCCGAGTAGCGTGGTCTTTCACTACGACGGCAAGGAGACGCCGGTAACTACGGAGAGGGGTGAGTCCAGGACGATCCGTTTTCCGTAGCGGGCGGTTGGCCAAGGCGGGAAGCGTTCCTGCGTTGCCGGGTACTGGGCGCGAGGCATAACCATGGAATTTTCCGAAAAGGCGCTGGTGCTCCGGGTTGGCCGTTTTCGGGAAATCGACGCCTGGGTGCGGCTCTTTTCTCCGGTCCGGGGGATGTATACGGCATTTGCCTTTGGCGGTTTGAAAAGTCGCCGCCGTTTCCCGGGCTGCCTTGATTCCTTCAATCATGTGCGGTTTAAGGTGCGCTGCTCGGAGCGCCGGGGGTATCATTGCCTGACCGAGGCGGTGCTGTTGGATGCGCCGCATCGTTTGCGTCAGGACGCGGCCCGGTTGGGTATGGCCGTCAATTGTCTGAAGTTTTTCGAGGCCGTGCAGGTTGGGACCCAGGGGGCGGCCGAGGCCTACGGCTTGTTGCGGGAATTGCTGGCGGCCTTGGAGGCCGAGGCGCCGCCTTCGGTGCTGTTTCCTGTGCTCTTTCGGGCGCGGATGACGTTTGTCCAGGGCATGCTGCCGGTGTGGGATCACTGCGCGGCCTGTGGCGCGCCTCTCGGGCCGGAGGGTGCGGTCTGCCTGGTGGAGCAGGGGAAATTTTTTTGCCGGCAGTGCCGGGACGCCTCACCCGGCGTGCGGCAGCACCTCGGGGCCGGGGCCCTGGCTCTCATGCGGCTGGCCATCGCCGGTCGCCCCGGCGATTGGGCGGTGTGCCGGCCAAGTCCGGCGGCCGGGCGCGAATTTTCCCGGACGGTCGACCTGCTGGTGCGCTACCATTTGGGGTTGGCCTGGGAGCAGGGCTGCTTTGTCCGAGCCTGATAACCGACTGCAGGACGTCCATATCACGAAACGGGAGCGAGCATGTATTTTCAGGATGTCATTTTGACCTTGCAAAAATTCTGGGCTTCCGCCGGCTGCCTGGTGGTTCAGCCATACGACAGCGAGGTGGGCGCGGGCACCTTCAATCCGGCCACCTTTTTTCGGGTGATCGGCCCCGAACCCTGGAAGGCCGCCTATCCCCAGCCGTCCAGGCGCCCGACCGACGGCCGTTACGGCGAAAATCCCAACCGGTTGCAGCATTATTTCCAGTTTCAGGTGATCCTCAAGCCGTCGCCGGACAACATTCAGGATATTTACCTGGAGAGCTTGGCCGCCATCGGTTTTTCGGCCAACGAGCACGACATTCGTTTCGTCGAGGATGACTGGGAATCCCCGACCCTGGGCGCCTGGGGCCTGGGCTGGGAAGTCTGGCTCGATGGCATGGAAGTGACCCAGTTCACCTATTTTCAGCAGGTGGGAGGGCTTGATCTGTCGCCGGTCGCCGTGGAAATTACCTACGGCCTGGAACGCATCAGCATGTACCTCCAGCAAAAGGATACGGTCTACGACTTGGCTTGGAACAAGGACGTGACCTACGGCCAAATCTACCAGCGCAGCGAATACGAGCATTCCAAGTACAATTTCGAGGAATCCGACGCCGCCATGCTGTTGCAGCATTTCAACGCCTGCGAGCGGGAATGCAAGCGGCTGTGCGAGTTGGGGTTGCCCTGGCCGGCCTACGACTATTGCCTCAAGTGCTCCCACGCCTTCAACATGCTGGAAGCACGCGGCGCCATCTCCATCACCGAACGGACGGGGTATATCGGCCGGGTGCGCAACCTGGCCTCCAGTCTGGCCCGGTTGTATGCCGCTCAGCGCAAGGAACTCGGCTATCCCCTCATGCCCGCCACTGACTAAAAGGATCTGTTCCCATGCCCCATTTTCTGTTCGAGATCGGTTTTGAGGAGATGCCCGCCCGATTTTTGGCCGGGTTGACCACGGAGATCCAAACGCTGTTTACCGAGGCGCTGGGCCAGGCCAAGATCGACTGCGGCCAGGTGGCCGCCTTTGCCACGCCGCGCCGGCTGGTGGCCAGCATTCCCGATTTGGCCCCGGTTTCGCGTCGGGAAGAGGAAGTGGTCACCGGTCCGCCCGAAAAGGTGGGCTTCGACGCCTCGGGTGCGCCCACGCCGGCGGCCATCGGCTTTGCCAAAGGGCAGGGCGCGGACGTCGCCGACGTGTTCGTCCAGGAGACGGCCAAAGGCCGCTATTTGGCCCTGCGCAAGACCACCGGCGGCGAAAACGCCATCGCGCTGCTGCCTGAAATCTGCAAGGAAGCCGTGCGCAAGCTCTCCTTCCCGAAGCGCATGCGCTGGGGCTCGGGCGACTTTGCCTTCGGTCGCCCGATTCACTGGTTTCTGGCCTTGCTCGAGAACGAGGTCGTGCCTTTCGAACTCGACGGTATCGTCTCCGGCCGCACCACCTGCGGCCATCGCATCATGGGCCCGGGGCCCTTCGAGATTCCGACCGCGCCGGAGTATTTCACCATCCTCCGGGAGCGGGGCAAGGTCGTCCTGGATGCGCGGGAACGCGAAGCCATGGTGCGCGGTCAAGCCGAACGGCTCGCCCGGGAGGCTGGGGGCTCGGCCGTCATCAATCCTTCCCTGTTGCGCGAGGTCACGGGCCTGAGCGAATATCCGGTGGTCATCCTCGGCCGTTTCGACCAGAAATTCCTGGCCGTGCCGCGTGAGGTGCTCATCACCAGCATGGAGACGCATCAGAAGAGCTTCGCCGTTGAGGACGCCCAAGGTACGCTGCTGCCGTGCTTTCTGACGACCCTCGGCCTGGAGCCGGTGGACGTGGAGCTCGTGCGCCGCGGTTGGCAGCGGGTGCTGACCGCCCGGCTGGAGGACGCCCGCTTCTTCTGGGAAGCCGACCTGGATGCCGATCTCGAAAGTTGGCTGGCCAAGCTCGAGAACGTCATTTTCCTGGCCGGACTCGGCAGCGTGCGGGACAAGTCCCGGCGCCTGGAACGCCTCTGCGGGCTGGTGGCCGAGCAGGCCGGACAGCCCGAGGTCATGCTGGAGGCCTCCCAGGCCGGCGGTTTGGCCAAGGTCGACCTCGTCTCGGAGATGGTCGGCGAATTCGCCGAACTGCAAGGCATCATGGGGGGCATCTACATCCGCCGCAAGGGTAAGTCCGCGGCGGTGGCCCAGGCCGTTGCCGAGCAGTACCTGCCGCTGGGCCCGGAGAGTCCGGTGCCGGCCAGTCTGTCCGGTGCCATTGTGGCCATTGCCGACAAGGCCGATACCCTGGCCGGCTGTTTCGGCATGGACATGGCCCCCACCGGCGCGGCCGATCCCTACGCCTTGCGCCGGGCGGCTCTCGGCATCTGCCGCACCATCATCGAACACGGCCTGCGCTTCAACCTGATGGAGCTTTTTCAGGCGGCCATCGACGGTTACGGCGACCTGAAATTCAAGGTGGATCGCACGCGGGTCCTGGCTCGGCTGCTGGATTTCTTCGGCCAGCGCCTGCGGGCCTACTTCACCGGCCGGGGCTACGACACCCTGGTGGTGGAGGCGGCGATCGGCGCTTCCTTTGACGACGTGGCGGCCCTGGCCTCCCGGATCGATGCCTTGGCCGCGTTTGCCGCCCAACCCGATTTCGACCAGGCCGTGCTGACCTTCAAGCGGGCGGCCAATATCATCCGCAAGCAGGGCGCCAGCGCCGGGCAGCCGCTCACCGGCGTGGTCAAGACCGACCTTCTGGCCGAGCCGGCCGAGAAGGACCTGGCCGCCGCCTGCGCCGATGTGTTCCCGCGTTTTGACGAGCTGTTCGCGGCCGGGCAGTACGCCGCCGTGCTCGATCTGCTCCATGAACTGCGGCCCACGGTCGATGCCTTTTTCGACAACGTCATGGTCATGTGCGAGGCCATGGAGGTGCGACTGAACCGCTTGAACCTGCTGCAGGCCCTGGTCACCCGGCTCGGTCGGGTGGCGGATTTCGCGGCGTTGCAGGTCTAAGCGGGGAGACCGCGCGACCATGCCGCCGGCCCTGCGCCTCGGCCCCGTCCAGGGGAAAGGAATTTCCTTTCCATGGGGACCGGACGGGAGCCTTCCGGGTGCCGGAGACGCGCAGGCGAATGCGTTTTTTGTTTGACAAGCGTTTACAGGAACGATAAATAAATCTGCTTTAGCGAACATTACACGGAGGAACGATCCTTGGCCAATCATAAATCCGCCCTGAAACGGCATCGACAAAGCCTTTTGGCCCGGGCTCGCAACCGGGCGGTCAAGACCCGCGTGCGCAATGTCATCAAGGATGTGCGCGCTGCTTTGGCCAGCGGGGATACCGCTGCCGCCGAGTCGGCTCTGCTCGTCGCGACCAAGGCCTTGGACAAGGCGGCTTCGAAGAAGGTCATCCATTGGAAGACCGCTGCCCGCAACGTTTCGCGCCTGTCCGTTGCCATCAATAAGAGCAAAAAGGCCTAGCCTCTTTGCTCGGTGAACACCTTTTTCCGCCCGCCGGGGTTTTGCCCTGGCGGGCTTTTGGTGTTTGCGGCCGGCAGCCTAGGGTTTGATATAGGCGAAGCCGGCGCGTTCGAGTCGGACGAGTTCGATGACGCCGGCCGGGACGATCCGGCAGGCAGGGTGCAGCCACTCCGGCGTCAGGTTGAAGCTGCGCATGGCGTTTTGGCAGACGCGCACGGAGAGCCCCCGATCGGCTAACGCCTGGATAGGGCCGGCCTGGGGGGACGTTTTCCCCATACAGGTGATGCCGGGACCGTTGACGAGGAGCACCGCCGTGAAGGACACCTCGGCCAGCCCGTCGAAGTAGTTGCGGATGTTGGCCAAGGCCAGCGTCAGCGTGGCGGCATCCTGATCGAAGTGAAAAACGGCGTCGTAGCGCATGATCCGCCTCCCACGGCGCATCAGATCAGCCGCAGGCGCGCCAGCCCTGCTTCTTCCTGTACGGCCCGGCCGATGATGGCCGCCAGGTCGCCCGCTGCCGTGAGCATGGCCCGGGCTGCGTCGAGCTTGGCTTCCGGTACGGCCAGCACCAATCCGCCCGAGGTTTGGGCATCGAAGGCCAGATCGCACAGGATGGGGTCGAGGCCGGCGGCAATGGACACGTCGCGGCTGCAAAACGTCTTGTTGGCGAAACTTCCGGCCGGGAGCATGCCGCAACCGGCCAGATCCACGGCCTCGGGCATGAAGGGAACGTCGGCCAGCCGTATTTCCACGGCCACGCCGGAGGCCTTGGCCATCTCCAGAATATGTCCGCCCAGGCCGAATCCCGTCACATCGGTGGCGGCCCGAAGGCCGAGTTCCCGGATGACACGGCCGCCGGTGGCATTGAGCCGTCCGGCCCAGCGGGCAATCAATGCCTCCAGGGCCTGGGCATCACCGAAGCCGGCCTTCAGGGCCGTGGCCAGGACGCCAGTGCCGATGGGTTTGGTGAGGATCAGGCCATCGCCGGGGACAAGGCCCGTGTTGGCGGCGAACCCGTCCGCCTCCACCAAGCCGGAAACGGCCAGTCCGTATTTGATCTCCGGATCTTCCACGCTGTGGCCGCCGGCCGGGACGGCTCCCGCTTCGGCAACGGCGGCGAGCCCACCGCGCAAAATGGCGGTCAGGATGGCCGTGTCCATGGTCTTGGCCGGGAAGCAGACGATGTTCATGGCGCACAGGGGCGTCCCGCCCATGGCGTAGATGTCGGACAAGGCGTTGGCGGCGGCAATACGACCGAACGTATAGGGATCGTTGACGATCGGAGTAAAGAAGTCCACGGTCTGGACCAGCCCCTGGCCGTTCGGCAGGCGCACGACAGCCGCGTCCTCGTTGACGGCGGCTGCCGTCAGCAGGCGAGGATCGGCAACAGGGGGCAATTCCCGTAAGACGGCCGCCAGGTCCCCTGGGGCAATCTTGGCTGCTCAGCCGCCGGCGCTGACGGCTTTGATCAGCTCGATGCTCATACCGTGTCCTTCATGGTTCCGTTGTCGGGGGCGGGGCATCCTGCCCCCCGCCAGCAATCATATTTTCGCCCTTTTCCATGGCCTTTTCCAGGTCGGAGAGCAAGGCCGCCCTGTCCAGACCGAAGCGGGAGGCCAAGCCGGAAAGGGTCTCGAACAGGCCGTGGCAGAGGATGCAGGTCTGGGCCTGCTCGTCGTAGGACCGGAACACGTCCTGGGTGACCGGATGGGCGGCCACCATGTCGAGGACGGTCATGGTGTCCGGGTCGATGCCGTTCGGCGCGTCGCCACCGCTTTGGACGTTCCACATGCTGGCATAGACCCCGCCGCGGGCAAGCAGCTTTTCGTGGGTGCCGCGTTCCACCACCGATCCGTCCACCACGACCAGGATTTCCGAGCACTGGCGCACCGTAGAGAGCCGGTGGGCGACGGCCAGGGTGAGTCGGCCTTCACGGAAGGCGTAGAGATTTTGCTGGATGGCAGCCTCGGTGCGGGTGTCGACGGCCGAGGTGGCTTCGTCGAGGATGAGCACGGCCGGGTCGCGCAGCACGGCCCGGGCAAGCGAGACGCGCTGGCGCTCGCCGCCGGAGAGTTTCATGCCGCGTTCGCCGATGATGGTGTCGTAGCCTTGGGGCAGGGCCATGATCCGTTCGTCGATGCCGGCCACGGTGGCTGCCCGGCGTACGGCCGCCATGTCGGCGTCCGGTCGGCCGAGCAGGATGTTTTCGGCCACGGTGCCGTGGAAGAGGAAGGCGTCCTGGGAGACGTAGCCGAGGATGCCGCGCCAGCTTTTGAGCGTGATGTCCTCAAGCGGCGTGTCATTCACCAGAATGCGGCCGCCGGTCGGCTCGAAATAGCGGAGCAGCAGTTTGACCAGGGTGGACTTCCCGGCGCCGGTCGGCCCGACCACGCCGAGCACCTGTCCCCGTTCCAGGGTGAAGCGCACGCCGTTGATGACCTGTCCCCGACCTGGATAGGCGAAGCGGACATCGGCAAAGGCGATGCGGTCGGGCCGGGCGGGCAAGTCCCTGGCGTCCGGTCGGTCGGCCACTTTCGGTTCGGTGGCCCGCAGCTCGGCGATGCGGGCGGGCCGCGGCTTCGGCCCGCTGTATCTGGTTGATGAGCATACCGAAAACGAACAGCGGCAGCACCAGCCGGGCGGCGAACAGGACGAAGGTGGTGTAGTCGCCGAGGGTCGGTCCCCGCCCGGCCGCCACCAGCCAGCCGCCGCCGGCGAACACCATGGCGAAGGACAGGCTGGCTACGGTATAGATGGCGGGCAGGAAACGGGCGCGTTCGGCCTCGGCGGCCACGACTTCGTCCCGGTAGTCGGCCGAACGTTCGGCCACGGTGGCCAGGAGTCGGTCTTCGGCCGTGTAGGCCTGAATGACGCCCATCCCCGAAACGTTGTTTTCAAGCATGGAGGCGATGGCGCCGACGGCTCGTCGGGCGGCTCGATAGCGGGGTTGCACCCGGGTGACGAAATGGCGCACGGCGAACAGGGCAAAGGGGAGCGGCGCGAAAAGAAGTGCGGCCAGCCGCCATTCCAGGTAAAAGAGATAGCCGTAGACGCCGATGAAGGTGACCAGCAGTCGGATGATGGACGTGCTCGAATCGGTCAGAAAACGTTCCAGGGTGTCCACGTCATTGACGATGACGGACATGATGTCCCCGGTCTGCCGATCCTCGAAGTAGGTGAGATCCAGCGTCTGGAGATGCCCGTACAGGTCGAGCCGGATGTCGTGGCGGGCGCGCTGGGCCATGGCGGCCAGGGCGTAGTCCGAGCCGGATTGGAAGATGGCCAGGAAAACGAACGAGCCGAGGACGGCCAGGCCGAACATGAGGTAGGTCCGGGGATCGTGCGCTCCCCGGGTCACGGCGTCCACCACCCGGCCGGCCAGGACCAGGGGGAGCAGATCGCAGACCCGGGCCAGGGCATTGAACACGAGGCCGATTGATGATCGTCCTCCGGTAGGGCCGGATGTAGCTATAGAGGCCCCAGACATGGTGGCCGAAGAAGGGCTCCCCCGTCGCTGGCGTCGTCATGAAGCATCCTTTTGGGCCAGGGCGGCGGCCCGGCGCAGGAGGCCTTCCTCATCGGCCCAGTCGGCCTTGCCGGCGTTTTTGATGGCGCGAAGGGCCCGGGCCAGGGCGTCGGGAGAAAGCTCGATGCCGAGTTCCGCCAGCCGGCGGGCCAGCCCGGCCTTGCCCGAGAGCGGGGACAGGGGCAGGCTGATGCCGGAGGCTCCCACCACTTCGGGTCGGAAGGGCAGATAGGTATCGGGATTTTTGAGCAGACCGTCCTGATGCACACCGGCCGAGGTGGCGAAGATGTTGGCGCCGGTCACGGCCTTGTTGGCGGGAAGCGGGATGCCGGACAGACGGGAGACCAGCCGGCACAGTCCGGTCAGCCGGGTCGGATCCACCCGGATGGTCCGGCGGTAGTGGTCGGGGTGCAGGGTGAGCGCCATGACCGTTTCTTCCAGGGGGGCGTTGCCGGCCCGTTCGCCGATGCCGCCCACGGTCAGATGGACGATGTCGGCCCCGGCCCGGATGGCGGCCAGGGTGTTGGCCGTGGCCAGCCCGAGGTCGTTGTGGAAATGGACGCGCAGGCGCACCCCGCGCGGCCTGGCCAACGCTACGAGCATACGGGTGCGGGCGGCGGCCGTCTCCGGGGTCAGGATGCCCACGGTGTCCGGAAAGCCGATGCCCGTGGCTCCGGCATCCATGGCCACGGTGTAGGCTTGGCGCAGAAAGGACGGTTCCGTGCGACTGCCGTCCTCGCAACTGAAGGTCACCCGGGCAAAGCGCTTGCGGGCGTAGACCACGCATTGGGCGATCAGCTCCAGGCATTGGGCCTTGGTCTTGCCCAGCTTGTAGCGCCGGTGCAGGGGGCTGGCGCCGACGAAGACGCCCACGCCGCAACGCGCGGGATCGGCTTGGGCCAGGGCGCTCCAGGCCGCGTCGATGTCACCGGCGACGGTGCGGCACAGCGCCATGATCATGGGGCCGGGGACCTCGGCGGCAATGCGCCGGATCGCTTCGATTTCATGGGTCGACCCGGCCGGGAAGCCGGCTTCGATGACGTCCACGCCGGCTGCGGCCAGGGCCTTGGCGATGGCCAGTTTGTCGGCCACGGAGAAATGGATTCCAGGCATTTGTGCGCCGTCACGCAGGGTTGTGTCGGATATCGTCAGGGGAAGGGAACACAATTTTGCCATACGCTTTTTCATGCGCTGATTATGGATGAAGGCAATGATTCCACCATCGAGGCGGCGCTTCGTTTGACGAATCCCCAGGCAAGGGATAGGTTTTTTCCGCCCGTAGCGGGGCGCGTTGCGGCATCTGACAACGGAAAAGGAGGGGGACGGGATGGCCACCATCGGCGTTGTGCTTTCGGGATGCGGCGTTTACGACGGTTCGGAGATTCACGAGGCCACCCTGACCCTGTACTTTTTGAATCGGGCCGGAGCCCGCGCCGTCTGTCTGGCTCCGGAAATGGAATTTTCGGTGATCGACCACGCTGTCCGGGCGCCGATGGGCTGCACGCGCAACGTGCGCACCGAGGCGGCCCGTCTGGCGCGGGGACCGGTGGCCGACATCGCCACCGTCGATCCGGCCACCTTGGACGGTCTGATTTTGCCCGGCGGCATCGGTGCGGTCACGAATCTGTGTAATTTCGCCATTAAGGGATCCCAGGCCACGGTGCAGCCGGCGGTGGCCGGATTCATTCGGGCCATGCACGCGGCCGGTAAGCCTCTCGGCGCCATGTGCATCGCGCCGGTGGTGCTGGCCTTGGTGCTCGGCGCCGAGCATCCCGAGCTGACCATCGGCAATGACGCCAAGACGGCCGGCCTGCTGGAGGAGACCGGCGCGCGACACGTGATCTGCGGCGTGGACGACATTTGTCTGGACGCGGCCCGCAATCTTGTGAGCACGCCGGCCTATATGCTGGGACCGGGTATCGCCGATATCGCCAAGGGCATCGAAAAGCTCGTGGCGACGGTCCTGGACCGGGTCCGGACGGCGTAGGCCGGGTTTTACCCGGCGGCGGGCGATGCGTCATGGCGGGGGGCCTGATGCGGCGACTTTTCATCAATGCGGACGATTGCGGTCTGACCGACGGCGTGACTGCGGGCATTGCGCGGCCAT